>Ga0316198_10001200_pt1 | contig 15070 bp, 13 predicted proteins | sample OudBieAanoxic_MG_FD_204935 | JGI IMG/M metagenome (GOLD analysis project Ga0316198, IMG submission 204935) | Coastal sediment microbial communities from Oude Bieten Haven, Netherlands - site A anoxic | ecosystem: Environmental > Aquatic > Marine > Coastal > Sediment | place: Netherlands...
TCTGAGCTTTTCCAGCAGCACATAGATGACGGGCACAAAGACGATCATGATCGTCGCAAAGGCCAGGCCACCGACCACTGCGGTACCCAGCGAACGGCGGCTGCCGGCGCCGGCGCCGGTGGCGACCGCCAACGGCATCAGGCCGATGATGAAAGCCAGGGCGGTCATCAGGATCGGCCGCAGGCGCAGACGCGCCGCGGTCATGGCCGACTCCATGATGCCGTGACCCTTATCGCGCAGTTCCTTGGCGAACTCGACAATCAGAATCGCGTTCTTGGCCACCAGCCCGATCAACATGACCAGGCCGATCTGACCGTAAACGTCCAGATCCAGGCCCATCAGCATCAGCGCGCCGACCGCGCCCAGCAAACCCAGCGGGATGGTCAACAGGATCATGAACGGCATGACCCAGCTCTCGTACAGGGCGGCCAGTACCAGGAAGACGAACAGCAGCGACAGGCCGAAGGCCAGCGGCGCAACGTTGCCGGCCTTGAGTTGCTGATAGGTCAGGCCGGTCCACTCAAAGCCGAAGCCGTCGGGCAGGGCGGTATCGGCGAGTTCCTCCATGACTTCGATGGCCTGCCCGGAGCTGTAACCGGGGGCATTGTTACCATTCACGGCCACCGACTTGTACATGTTGTAGTGGGTAATGTTGTAGGGGCCGACCATGGGACTTGACTCGATAAAGGCATCGAGCTCGATCATCTCGCCATCCTTGTTGCGGACCCTCAGGCGGCCGATGTCTTGTTCTGTGGCACGCGCATCCTCTTCGGCTTGCACGTAAACGCGGTATACCCGCCCCCATTTATTGAACTCGTTGACATACAGCGATCCCAGGTTGATCTGCAGGGTGTTGAAAATATCGGTAATCGATACCCCACGGGTTTTGGCCTTGATGCGGTCAACGTCCAGGAAGCGCTGCGGTACCTCTGAACTGAAGGTGGTATATACACCGGCGAGTTCGGGTCGTTTATGGGCCTGCTCGATGAAATTGATTGATGCCTTGTTCAGCGCTTCAACGCCCTGGCCGTTGAGATCCTGGATCTCGAAGGTAAAGCCGCCAGTTGAACCCAGGCCGGGAATCGAAGGTGCATTCACAACCAGGATCCTGGCGCCCGGGATTTGACTGACCTTCGCCTGCAGGCCGTTCAGGATCGCGTCGAGCTGCGTGTCCGGGGTGGTGCGCTCGTCCCAGGGTTCCAGCACCACGAAGGCCACGCCGGAATACGACTGCTTCAGAGCGTCGATGACGTTGTAGCCGGCGACCGCCAGCACATCGGCGACACCGGGTATTTTCTGCGCCATTTCCGAAGCCTGTCCCATGACAGCTTCTGTGCGTTCGATGGTGGCCGCTTCGGGCAGTTGCGCTACCAGCAGGACGTAGCCCTGATCCTCCTCGGGCACAAAGCCGGTGGGCACCTGCTCGAACAGGAGGACGGTAACCGCGATCAGGCCGGCAAAGACCAGCATGACCGGCACCCAGAACCTGGATAGCAGCTTGACGCTGTTGGCATAGCCGGTCGACAAGGCGTCGAACGTCTTGTTGAAAGCGCGGAAGAAGGCATTTTTTTCGCCCGTCTCCGGGCGCAGGAATACCCCGCACAGCGCCGGGCTGAGGGTCAGGGAATTGATGCCCGACAGGAACACGGAGATGGCGATGGTCAGGGCAAACTGGTTGTAGAGCAGCCCGGTCATGCCGGGAATAAAGGAGACAGGCACGAACACGGCGATGAGCACCAGGGTGGTGGCGATGATCGGACTGCGCACCTCTGCGATGGCGTCCCGCGTAGCCTGTTTCAGATCCGTTGCGCCTTCCTCCAGTTTACGCATGACGTTTTCCACCACCACGATCGCGTCGTCCACCACCAGGGCCACGGCCAGCACCAGTCCCAACAGGGTGAGGATGTTGATGGAAAAACCGAACGCCAGCATGAACGCCAGGGTGCCGATCAGGGAGACCGGCACGGCGATTACCGGAATCAGGGTGGCGCGCATGTTCTGCAGGAATATGAACACCACCAGGATTACCAGCAATACCGCCTCAATCAGGGTCACGATGACCTCATGGACTGAACTGGTGATAAAGGTGGTGGTGTCGTACTTGATGGACCATTCCATGTCCTCGGGAAAATTCTTGGCCAGCCGCTCCATAGTCTCCACGGCCGCTTTCTTGATATCCAGCCCGTTGGCGTTGGCCAGCTGGGAGATCACCACAAACGCAGCGGGCTTGCCGTCGACCTTGATGTCCCAGGTGTATTCCTCGGACCCGAGTTCCACCCGGCCCACGTCCTTGATGCGCACCACGGAACCGTTCGGCAGGGCGCGCACAACGATGTCTTCGAACTGCTCGACCTGTTCCAGGCGGCCCAGGGCGTTGAGCTGAAACTGAAACGGCTGGCCCTTGGGTGCCGGTGCCTGGCCGATCATGCCGGCGGCCACCTGCTGGTTCTGTTCCTGGATGGCGTTGGTGACATCCATGGCAGTCAGTCCGAGATTGGTCAGCTTGCCGGGATCGAGCCAGATGCGCATGGCATACTTGCTCAAACCGAAGTTATTGACCAATGCGACACCGGGGATACGCGCCAGCGGGTCGGCGAGATGAATGTCGGCATAGTTCTGCAGAAAGATGCCATCGTGGGTGCCGTTGGGCGAGGTCAGGTTGACCCCCAGCAGCAGGTTGGTGGAGTACTTCTGGATGGTCAGCCCGATTTGCTGTACCTCCGGTGGCAGTTCGGATATGGCCTGATTACTGCGGGTCAGGGCATCCATCTGGCCGATGTCCTGGTCGTAGCCGACCTCGAAGGTCAGATTGATGATCGCATCGCCGTTGTTGGTGCTGCTGGATGACATGTAGATCATGCCGGCCGCCCCGTTGAGCTGCTCTTCGAGCGGGGTCGTCACGGTGCCGTCGACCACGTCGGCGCTGCCGCCGATGTACTGCGTGGAGACCTGGACCTGCGGCGGTACCAGGGGCGGGTACTGGGCGACCGGCAACACCAGTGCACTGATGGCACCCGCCAGCACCATGAGCAGGGCGATGGCCGAGGCAAAGATGGGGCGGTCAATGAAAAAGTTCAAGAAACTTCTCCTCAGGCAAGGCTGGTCATTTTCATTGGTGTTGTTTGACAGAGCCTCTCGTAGCTAGCGGAAAATACGCTGCTGATGGCACTGCATTTGCCTTGAGTCTAGCACACCGCTGATTTCGTCTCAGACCTGCGGGATTTGCGGCTTCCTACTGCATCTCGATAGTACAGTCTGGCGCCAGATTGTAAACGTACGGCATTCCAGCGTTGAGCATCACTACAGCATAGCATTTTTTGTGTCCCTGCGTGTAACCAAACATGTAACTGCCTGCTTCAGTGGTGAATTGGTAATCGCTGCTGTTTCCGAATCTGTAAATCTTATCGTCATCGATGGTGAAGGTAACGTTATCGCCGGGCATCACTTTATGGATTCTTACATTCACCGCACTTTCAGGCGAAGTCGCCTGGGGTGGTTCGTGCGTGCCGCCACTACCTGCACAGGCACTTAGAAATGCAAAGGGGATTAATTTAACTGTACCTGTTCTCATGTCTTCACCTGTGTCGTGGCACATTAGTCTTGCTGCGCAGCATGGGTAATCTGATCAGCGCCATAATAACATTGAAGTGTTGTGGTATAGCCTGGTTTTAAAGTTTTATCATTGTCGGGTGTTTTTGCCTTTTCCGGCAGGCTGTGTTTGAGTTCCAATCGCAGAATACGCGTGCAGCCTGGTTCAACCGTGGCTGAGAATGAGATAAACGCGATACTGCCAGCGCAATAGTGGAGGAAAGCCATGAATACCTATGACCGCTCGATTTTGGCCGCCATTTTGATTTCGGCGGCACCGCTTGTCAGTTATGCCGGTTCGCTGGAATGTCAGGGCAACATTATTTCAACCGGCGTTACCGAGACGCAGCTCCTGCAAGCCTGCGGCGAACCGACATCACGTAACGGCGCCAACTGGAGATACGACATGCCCGGGTCGTTGCCCATGGTGGTTACCTTTGGAAACGGTGTGGCGATGTTTATCAGGGAGGCAGACGATGAATTAGATTCTTCCGCGTCACCGCTGGGTGATCCCCCCTGAGTGTTGCATCCGATCATGATGCAATTCCTCAGGCAAAGATCCGGATACCTGGTCATCGTCGTGTTGTCCCTGCTTGCCGTGAGTTGCATGCAGCCGGCGGCAGTCATCGACAAGCCCATCGAACGCACCGTCTCGCCAACCCAGACCTACTCTTACAGCCGGGATATAAAACCCGTCCTGGAACGCAAATGCATCGCCTGTCACGGCTGCTATGACGCCCCTTGCCAGTTGAAGCTGACATCCGCAGACGGCCTGCTCAGGGGGGCAACCGGGAAACCGGTTTATGACAGCGCACGCTTATCCGACATGGCGCCCACGCGCCTGTTTATCGATGCCAGTACCACTGCCGGATGGCGCGACAAGGGTTTTTACCCGGTGCTGAATGAGCAAGGCGGTCCGCTGGAAAACAACCTGGAAGCTTCATTATTGTACAACATGATCCGGCTGGGCAGGGAGCAGCCGCTGCCGCCGCACTCTGCGGTGCCGGAACACATCCAGCTCGGCCTGCAACGCAAGAACGAATGTTCGCTGCCCTCGGAGTTTGATAAATACGCGCAGAAAAAACCGCTGCAAGGCATGCCGCTGGCGATCACCGGGCTGAGCGATGGCGAATACGAGACCTTGCAGCAATGGATCAGGGAAGGCGCCGTCATCGACGAAAAGCCGTCCCCGCCTGTGACTGAGGAACAAGTGCAGATCCGCCATTGGGAAGCATTTTTCAACCAGACAACGCTGAAAAACCAGCTGGTCTCCCGTTACCTGTATGAACATTTATTTCTGGCGCATATTTATTTCGACGACCTGGACAGCGGGCATTTCTTCCAGCTGGTGCGCTCCAGTACGCCTTCGGGCGAACCCCTCCGGATTATCCCTACGCTGCGCCCGAACGATGATCCCGGCGAGCCGTTTTATTACCGCCTGAGAAAGATGGAGAGCACGATTGTTCACAAGACCCATATCACCTATGCGCTGAGTGAAGCGAAGCTGCGCCGCTTCGAGACACTGTTCCTGGCACCGGACTGGGATGTTGCGCAGCTGCCGGACTATTCGCCCAAGCATGCGCTTAACCCCTTCGCAACCTTTACCGCGATTCCGGCCAAGGCGCGCTATCAGTTCATGCTCGATACGGCCCAATATTTCGTGATGACCTTCATTCGTGGCCCGGTGTGCCGCGGACAGGTTGCCACTGACGTCATCGATGATCATTTCTATGTGCTGTTCCAGGACCCCGATGCGGACCTGTCGGTGACCGATCCGGCCTATCTGGAAAGGGTTCAGCCCTACCTGGTGCTGACTCGAGAGGAGGGCAGGTTGGTAACGCTTGGCCCGGACTGGGAATACCGAAAACATGAACGTAATGAATACATACGTCTGCGAGGCAAGTACTACCGGGAGTATCAACCGGAAGGCGTGTCACTGGATGACATCTGGGATGGTGAGGGCACCAATACCAATGCGGCGCTGACCGTATTCAGGCATTTCGATAATGCCTCCGTTGTGAAGGGGTTCGTGGGCGCCGTCCCCAAAACCCTCTGGGTGATGGACTACCCCATGCTGGAGCGCACCTATTATGAGCTGGTGGTCAACTTCAATGTATTCGGGACCGCGGCTCACCAGGCAGAAACACGCTTGTATTTCGATCTGATCCGCTCCGGCGGTGAGAATAACTTCGTGCATTTCATGCCGCCTGAGGTCCGCAGCGCCATGCGCAATGCCTGGTACCAGGGCAGCGAGGCGCAGTTAAAGATCAAAAACAGCCATGTCATCGTCAACGAGGACCTGCCGGTGCAGATCGCGTATCGGACCTCGGATCCGAAAGCCGAGTTTGTGTCGCTGATCGCCGCGCGCCTCAAGTCGGCGGCCGGCCCCGCGGATGCGCTCAACCGCTGTACGCAGCCGCCCTGTTACCGGTCAGACGCGAGCACCGCGGAGCGACAGGCGGAGACGAGCCTGCAGAGCCTGGCTTCGAAGCCCGTCTCACTGGATGCCATGGGTTTCATTGACTTCATGCCGGATGTCAGCTTCATTCGGGTCAGCACAGGCAAGCCGGACCAGGACCTGGCCTATACCCTGGTGCGCAACAAGATGCACACCAATGTCGCCTTTATGCTCGATGAAGAAAAACGCCGGGAGCCGGAGAAGGATACGCTTACGGTCTACCGCGGGCTGCTGGGCAGTTACCCCAATTTCATGTTCAATGTACCCTTGGGCAGCATCGAGTCGTTCAGCGCTGCCGTACATGCTGTGCGCAGCCGTGAGCAGTTCATGGCGCTGGTCAGTCGCTACGGCCTGTCCAGGACCCATCCGCAGATCTGGTCGAACTTTCACTGGTTTGTCGACTACATGCGACGGAACAACCCGGTTGAAGCGGGGATATACGACTTGAACCGCTACAAAAAGGTGGCCGATCTGATGGCCGACGAAACCGGATAGCTTGGAAAGCGGGGACAGACCCCAATGGTACTTACTTAAGCCGAATTCACACCCGTTTTAGATCGAAATCACATTCGTCATTCCGGCGTATGCCGGACAAAAGCGACTGGATCTGGATGCAGAGGGGCAGCGCTACGTCGCACGGAAAAAATGGGCCGCGATATGGGCCGGGCGACCCATGTGATCCCGGCAGCTTCACTGCTACATTCCTCCCTACAGATTAACCCACCATCATGATCTCAGATAGGCAATCAGGGGAGAGAGACCCCTGTTTATGCAGAAAAACCAGCACCCAAGGACGCCGACGATGCACGGACCGGCCATTTACCGAATCGGAGTTCGCGGCCTATGCTGGGTGAAGGAATTCTCATGGGTGTGGGCATGATGGTGGTGACCACGATTATCCATGCTATCTTTGATGATAGGTGGGTTCCGCGCGGCTGAATGGAAAGTGTCCCGCTTTCAAAGTATGTACAAGAAAGAGTAGTCAACGGCTTGTTCGTGACAAAAACTCTTAGCAGGAGAATCCCATCACAACAGCAAACAACAAATCCGAAGGTTTCCGCCTGCCGATTCTGCAGGGTGTGCTACCGATCAAAGCCTCTCAGATCCCGACCGAGCTCATCGCCGGCCTCACCCTGCCTGGCCGCGCTGGCCATCCCGGAGGTGATGGGTTACACCAAGATCGCCGGCACCCCGGTGATCACCGGGCTCTATACAATTTTGATCCCGATGGCCCTGTTCGCCCTCTTCGGTTCGTCCCGGCATCTGGTGGTCGGCGCCGATTCCGCCACCGCGGCCATTCTCGCCGCCGGTTTCGTCGGGCTCGCCTCGGTTGGCTCCGATGAATACGTGGCGCTGGCGGGAGTGCTTGCCTTGATGGCAGGGGGGCTTTCTGTTCCTCATCGATGCCGCAGCGATCGACGATGTGGACTTCTCTGCTGCCGCCACCCTGCGCTCCAGCTACGGCACCTTGAAGGGACAGGGCATCCGCCTGGTGTTCGTGGCGGTCGCAGATGACGTCAAGGCGGAACTCGACCGATTGGAGATCACCGATCTGGTCGGAAAGGACGCCTTCTTTACCAGCGGTGATGATCAGAAGTACGACCTATTACACTTAATCCAGAAATCATGAATGGGCAACCCTGTATTCGGGGCATGAGAATTACTGTGCGCCGGGCTGTTGAGGCCGTTGCATTGTATATGGATCGTGATGAGTTGAAAGCCGAGTATCCTGGACTTGAAGATGAGGATATTCAGCAGGCCTTGGACTTCGCCGCCGACAATCTTGATGATCAAGTGATTTCCCTTGGTGCAGCTTGATACGGTTGCTACTCGACCAGGGATTGCCGCATACAACGGTAAAGCATCTAGATATCTCCGGCTGGGACGTTCAGCATGTTTCCGATATTGGACTTAGTCGCGCAACCGATAGAGAAATTCTGAATGCAGCCCGATGTAAACCCGAAAAAGACGCTGAAGAATCGCAGAAACGTTAAGCCTATGTAAACGCACTCGGCGTGCAATGTTGCTATAGCTCTAGCGCATGCTTGCGTATCCACGGCAGCAGTTGATCGAAACTGCAGCAATCATTTTCCAGCAGTCCGATCAGGAATCGGTTTGCTTTTTTTGCATCCACTTTCAGCTTGTAACCGTTCAGGCGCAGGAAAACGTCGGTCGCAAAGAATGCAACGCGTTTATTGCCGTCGACGAAAGGGTGATTCATGATGAGTGACTCGAACAGCGCCGCCGCCATTTCGGTAAGATCTGCATAGTAGCCGGTCCGCGGGCGATACAAGGCGCTCTCCAGCAGCCCAAGATCCCGTACACCCGGTGGTCCTCCGAAGCGCTCCAGCAGGACGCGGTGGATTTCCAGTGCTTCGTCGCGGCTGAGAAAGGCAACGGTCTTATTTTGCAAGCAGCTTTCCCAGCTCTTCGTTTTCGCTCATCGAATGCTCGAGGTGGTTCAGGACCTCGGGGCGCACGCGCTTTCTTTGAACATAGTCGCGTATCGCTTCTGTGAGTAAACCGGACACGTTCTGGTGCGTCTCGGAGGCGAGCGCCTTGAGTTCGTTCCAGGTGTCTTCGTCGACTTTTGAGCTGATTTTGATACTCTGCATGCCTAAAGAATGATTGACAGAACCAGAAATGTCAAGACATGGCGCTGCTGGTCTTGACATTTTTCAAACTCTGCTGTGTGTGGGTGGCGAATTAGTATTCGTGCGATAAGATAGTTACTGAGTTTTGCGCATGCAGGAAGAGGGTCTCCACTAACGACTGCCGACGTATCCACGGCTGACGATTTATTGCCGGCCGGCTAGCATCTCCCAGAAGTTTCGGGGAGAAACGATGGGTAGATGCTCTACGCTTTGCAGTTCCGGAAGTACCTTGTCACCCGTGACGAAAACGTTCGCGTTTCCTGCAAGCGCGGAAGCGACAATAGCTTCATCATCAGGATCTGGTAGTGGAGGGAAGGGGGGTTCAGTGTTGACCAGAAGGGCATGCGTATGTAACAAGTTTATAAATCCCTCAGTGACTTCTTCTGACTGACCGAGTTTTCCCGGAAGAATACGTTCGAGCTCACGCAGGACGGGATCTGACGTCAGTAACTCGTGGGATTGTAAAACAACTTCAAAGAGTTCCGCGCAAAGTCCTCGTGTGGTAACAGCGCTGGTTAGGACATTGGTGTCGAGAAACACCTTCACGAGATATCGCGGAAGATATCTTCGTCAGTCACATAGCCAGCCGCTTCGGCGAGTGGCAGCGCCTTGCGCCGCAATTCACGGAATCGCTCAACTGCGATATGCTTGCGCAGCATCTCTCTCGCCAGATCACTTTTTGTGCGGTGTTGGACCTTGGCGAGTAGGTCCAGATCTTTCTCGAGTTCGTCATCGATACGGATTGTCAGGGTACCCATAATACTTCCAGGAGAGTTCAGAATAAGTGTACGACATTGTAATACGAGTAATACGATTAGTATCGAAGGCAAAGCGACTGCGATACAGGTGCGGGAGTTTTATGGGATTCAGTTGTGCACCTTCCCCTTTTGCTTTCACGTGATGAATAGGTAAAGCAATAACCTATATCGGCCGAAGTAATATATAGGTACTTGTATTTTTATATAAGTAATAGTATAAACCGCGAATGAAAGGAATCGAGTTCCTGGGTGCCTCATTGAAGAGGGTCCGCGAGATACGCATTCAATTTGAAGGGCAGTATCGCGTGATCTATGTCGCATCTTTTGAAGAAAAGGTTACGTGTTACATGCCTTTGAAAAGAAAACTCAGAAAACAGGCAAGCAGGATTTAGACGCAGCAAAGCGCGCTTATAAGCAAGTATTAGAGAGGCAACGATCATGAGCGGGAAAACACAGTTTGAAAGTGTATGGGATGCGCTGGAAGATGATCCTGTTCGCCGGGAAAACCTGAAACTGCGTTCCGAGTTAATGATCACGATTTCGGAGGCCATTAGAGAACGCGGCTTAAAACAACAAGACGCCGCCGAGCTGCTGCACATGTCACAACCGCGTGTCAGTGCGCTGTTGAAAGGCAAGATCGATGAGTTCCGCCTGGATACCCTGGTGGATCTCGCACACCGGCTGGGATTGCATGTGTCTATCAACGTGGCTGCATAAAAAAAGCGAAAAACCCAGAAAACCAGGGTCAGAGAGCAATATCACCTTATATACCATTAGTGCTATGATCTTCGTGCGCGTTGTTCACAAGGAGGTGAATTATGCCACGCAAACCACGTTTCAATTTGCCTGGGATTCCCCAGCATGTCATTCAGCGCGGTAACAATCGCGAGCCATGCTTTTTTACTAAAGCCAATTACCAGCGTTACCTGGACGACCTGAACCAGTCAGCTATCAGGTTTTCGTGCCAACTGCATGCCTATGTGCTGATGACTAACCACGTACATCTGCTGGTATCGAGTACCGAGACCTATGGTATTTCACAGATGATGCAGGCACTGGGGCGACGATATGTCTGTTACATCAACCGTCGCCACAACCGCACCGGCACGCTTTGGGAAGGGCGCTTCAAGGCGAGCTTGGTCGATAGCGAAAACTATCTACTGACCTGCATGCGTTATATTGAGATGAATGCTGTTCGCGCAAAGATGGTCGATCATCCGGCTGAATACCGCTGGTCCAGTTATGCAGCTAACGCGCAAGGGCAGCAGGACCCGATCGTTACGCTGCATCCATCGTACCTGGCCTTGGGCAGCTCCGCAGATAAGCGCCAGATGGCGTATCGCGAGTTGTTTCGACGGCCTTTAGAGAATCCTCAATTGCATGAGATACGCCAGACGCTGAACAATGAATTGGTGCTTGGCAGCGCTTACTTCAAGGATCGTATCGAAGCCTTGACGAATCGTCAGGTACGGCTGCGTCAACCCGGAAGGCCGCGAACAAAAGGCACGCAAGAGGGTGCGTTGTAGGAGGTGATAATTAAGGCCGAGCAATATTAGGAAATATTGCTCTCTGACCCCTGATTAGATACATTTACACTATGAATGTCGCCCACCGGGGCAAGGTTGGAGGATGGGCATGGCCTTTCACGAATTCATTGTCTCCGTTGTTCGCACTCGAAGTGCCCTGCTCGCCGTTATCGCGCTGGGCTTGTGCGGCTGCGCCACAGTCGGTCCGCAGTCCATCACGGCCGGGCGAGGGGGCTATACCGAAGTAATCAACCGTACCGAGGACGAGCAGATCCTGAACGTGCTGGTACGACAGCGCTACGACGAGACCTTCGGCATGATCTCGGTGGCCAGTGTCACCGCCAATTTACAGTTCAGCGCCCGCGCCGATGCGAACATCGGCATCGGTGACAGTGACAATTACGCAGGTAACCTGGTTCCGCTCGCGGCCGGCGTTGGTTATGAGGAGAACCCCACCATCTCCTACGTGCCGCTGAGTGGCGAGGACTTCACGCGGCGGATGCTGTCTCGCGTCTCGACGCGCGAGTGGATCCTGCTCGGACAAAATGCCAGTCACCCGGGCCATGTGTTCGCCCTGGCGGCCCAGCGTGTCAACGGGCTGCGCAACCCGCTCCTCGAGGAGCAGCCACCTTCACCGGCATTCGCTGACTTCGTCGAGCTGTACGAGCGATTGCGACGGGCCGGCGTGCTGGATATTGTCCAGATTGCCGAGACCGGGGGTAAGAGCAACTACTTCTGGGACATCCACGACTACCTGGATGCCCACGGCGCCAGCGTGCGCGAGCTCCTCGATCTGATCGGCATCGAGGTAAAGCTCGACGGATCACCGATCCTATTGCCGATTCGCGAGGCGGTCGGCAGTTCCGTCTCTGCGATTCACGTGCAGACACGCTCGGCCTACGATGTGCTGCGCGTATTCGGGGCCGGCATCGAGATCCCCCCGACTCACCTCGAGGCAGGGATCGTCGAGCCACTCACGTCGGCGCTGCCAGAGGAAAGGCGAATCATCACCATCCGTTCTTCCGAGAAGCGTCCGGACAACGCCACTGTTCAGATTCGCTTCCGCGATTGGTGGTTCTACATCGACGCCACCGACACGCCGAGCAAGCGTGCCTTCGCGTTCCTGAGGACCTTCATCGGCATGCGTCTTGCGGACCCGGGAGCGGCCCACAAGGCGCCGGTTATCACCGTCCCGGTGAAGTGATCTACTGTCGTGGTTGCCTTGAAAATAGGTGTGCCTCAAAGTCGCCTTTCCAAAGTCGAGAGCGGCGCTGTCGATTTGCGCACATCTAACCTGCTCGAAATCACGCGAGCACTGGATCTTGAAGTGATGCTCGTACCGCGTCAGCTCGTTCCCGCCGTGAGAAGTTTAGTCGATCAAGCCGGGAAAGCGAGCACGGACTATGAGACGCAGCGTCCCCTTTATCAACTGGGTGACGAGGGCGATGATGCCTGATGTCATCGTCCTCAATGTCCTGCTGTATGGCCAGGCGATTGGCACGTTGACGTTGCTTCCAGGTGAGCGGATTTTGTTTGCTTTCTCGCAAGACTGCATCGATAACCCCCAGCGGCCAACGCTGAGCTTGTCGTTCAAAGATCAATTGGGTGAGCTGATCACAAATATTCGCCCGACTCAAACGCGGCTGCCGACCTTTTTTTCGAATCTTCTCCCGGAGGGTTCGATGCGCGATTATTTGGCTGAGCGCGCAGGTGTAAACGCAAAGCGCGAATTTTCCCTTCTCTGGGTGCTTGGGCGTGATCTGCCTGGCGGTATTACAATCGAGCCAGCCGAGCGGGAAGCCTGGCCACCTGGTGGTCAGGATGAAGGCAGTGATCATGACCATGCTCGCGGTGGCCGGGAAACGGCATTACGATTTTCGCTGGCCGGTGTTCAGCTCAAATTTTCCGTCGTGATGGAAGCGTCCGGTGGACTCACCATCCCGGCCGAGGGTGTTGGGGGTTCCTGGATCGTCAAACTCCCTTCCATGAAATTCGAAGGCGTGCCGGAAAACGAATTCGCGATAATGACGCTGGCCCGTATGATTGGCATGGATGTGCCGGATGTTGAATTGGTGGATTTGGAAGTTGTTTCAGGATTGCCGGAAGGGATTGGGCGATTGAAAGGCTCGGCGCTTGCCGTCAAACGCTTCGACCGGACGGAAGAGGGCGGGATAATCCATAGTGAGGATTTTGCGCAGGTATTCGGGGTTTACCCGGAAAGGAAGTATGAGCGCGCCAGCTACCGTAATATCGCCGAAGTGATTTGGGCGGAAATCGGCGAAGAAGGCATTGAGGAATTTATCCGTCGACTGATTTTTGGTGTGCTTATTGGTAATGCGGATATGCATCTTAAAAACTGGAGTTTGATCTATCGGGATCAACGCCATCCTGCTCTGTCACCGGGGTATGATTTTGTTTCAACGATTGCCTATATCGATGATGAAAATATGGCGCTGGGCTTCTTGAAGTCTAAAAGCATGCTTGACACGTCAATCGACGTACTAACACGTTTTGCTGCAAAAGCGCGTTTGCCCGAGAAGTTGGTTCTCAGTGCAGCAACAGAGACAGTCGAGCGGTTTATGGCTAGCTGGTCTGAGGAACGAGAACATTTACCGCTTTCCAGGCATATAATTGAAACAATAGAGCAGCACCTGAGGAAAATCGAGCTTGTAAGAGAAATCGCAAGAGCTTGACTTGATGTGGAGAAAAATAGCAAGCAATATCCCGACACCATGGAGTATTTTACAACCCGGGTTGTCCAGCGTCTGCCAGACGGACGACAGCTGGTTTCACAGTCGAGGCGGCATCGTAAGGGACTTCCGCATAGACCTCATATGGCAAAGAGCCTTCTCATGAAACAAACAAAACACGTTCAGCCTGGATCTCTTTGGCGGTCACGACCTTGGGTTTGGCTGGTGTTGCTGTCCATCGTCAGTTGCACCTCCATGCCACCGAAGAAGGTCTACGAAACACCCGGCACCTTGCGAACCGAATTGGACGGTGATGTGCGTACGCTGAACGCCGTGCGACCGCATCTCGCGGCACTGGACGACGATTTCGAGACGCTGCGGAAGCAGGGCGCCTGGGTCAAGCGCGGCTACTTCTCTGTCGCCGAGAACGACCGCATGGAACAGCTGCTGTTCCGCTTCCTCGCCTCCCACGCCGCACTCTGGGACATCAGCGCGGCCTATCAGAACATGCAGACATCCTTCGACGACCCAATGCTCGATACCAAGGCGCACGTCGTCTTCCGGCAGGCGGGTCTGCTGCTGGCGAGTCACTCTGCGTTCCTGGTGGCGGCGTTCGCGGACGACCCGGTCGCCATTGCCAAGATGAACGAGGCCTTCTACCGCTCAGAAATCCCGCGCGATAGCTACTACACGCTGGCACGGGACATCACCGCCAAGCGCCTGTCACGCCTGCAGCGGGCGGGAGCCCTGACCGCCGAGGCATTGACCAACCCCAATTCGAAGCTCGCGCGGCTGGCGGCTTCCAACGCTCCGTACCGCGAACTTATCAAGCTCAACCGGACCCTCCAGATCGCGGCGGAAACGCGTATGCAAGCCGCGCTCGACACGAACGGCGCGAGTGACCCTGAAGCCATCCGCAAGACCGATGAGTTTTTCGGTAACGACCTCTATGCGGCACGTTCGATGCTTTTCAAGGACGTCAGTCGGCTGAAGAACCCGACGGCCAGGCTGATTCGATTCTCCGAGCAGCAGAAGGCCGAGGTCTACGCGCAACTTCGTCCCGGTGACCTGATTCTGACCTATACCGCCGGATACATGAGCGACGTCTTCATTCCGGGCGCGTTCAAGCATGGCATCACCTACGTGGGCTCGCCGGAACAGCGCGCGCAAGCCGGCCTGAAGGCAAAGGCACTGCCGGCCGTGGCACCCGATGCGCGAAACCAGCTCGCGGCCCACGTCGTTCAGGCGAGCCTCGATAACGGCAAACAGGCCGACATGATCGAGGCCGTCGCCGAAGGCGTGATCTTCAACAACCTGGCGCACATCATGGACACGCATGTTAACCGCCTGCTGGTGCTGCGCCCGCAGCTGACGGCGGCTGAGCGGACGGACTTCC
>Ga0316198_10001201_pt1 | contig 15063 bp, 4 predicted proteins | sample OudBieAanoxic_MG_FD_204935 | JGI IMG/M metagenome (GOLD analysis project Ga0316198, IMG submission 204935) | Coastal sediment microbial communities from Oude Bieten Haven, Netherlands - site A anoxic | ecosystem: Environmental > Aquatic > Marine > Coastal > Sediment | place: Netherlands...
ATCACCATCGCTGGCGTCTTCCTCGCCACTTCCGCTATCCGACACAGTCTCGTTGAGACGCTCCCTGAGCTGAATCTCTCAGGCATCTTTCCCCCTGTCGGTTCCTCATCCCGGCGACCCCTTCCCTTCACCGGGTCCCTTTAGGATCGGTTCCCCGGCTTCCTCGATACTATGAGTCGCTCCGACTCCCCATCATCCGTCCCGGTAGGCTCGTTTCCTCGCCCAGCGGTACCATCCCGTGCTCCTTGCTTCGCTCCCGCCACCGGCGAGCACTGCCCATGACAGACCAGGGTTTTGGTCTTCCGGCTCCCCTACCGGCTTTCTCAGGATGGAGACGATGGGGTCTCCCAGGTTCCTGGCGAACCTTCGATCGCATACCCTGCTTCAACGACTCCGGTGGACCCGCCTTGCCAGGCCATTCCAGCATCGACGATGTTGCCTTCCCACTCCACGTACAGGGTCGGCGTCCACGAATGGTGATTTCGGAGCTCTCTACACAGCCTACGATCTCGCTGTCTACGCTTCACCCCTTCGGATACCCTAGAGGCGCAAGACTCGCTTCCGGCTGGCGGCCACCCTTGGCCGGACGGGACTCGTACCCGCAAGGTCCGTTCGAATGGTTTCCAAGACTCCGCTGTCATCTCTGACTCACGTCATCTGTTCCCCCTTCCCCAGGCTTTGCCTGGCGCACACGTGGCACCCCTGCCTGATAGACCGGTTCGCACGTACCGACCATGGTATGTTCGTGCCGGGTCCTGCATGAACACATCGGTGCGATTCGCCGCGCGAGGATTGAGCCTGGAGTGGATAATTGAAGGACTCTGACCCCACCCCGCCACCAGTCGTGAGCAGCGACAGCGATGATTTCGAGTCCGATCCAACTGCCCAACACACCGGGCCCACTCGAACCAGCAGTACGGATGGCTGCGAACCGTGGACGCTCGCACCTGGAGCATTCGTCGCCGACCGATACCGGATCGTGCAACGGATCGCCCGTGGGGGGATGGGCGAAGTCTACGAAGCCGAGGACAAGACGCTGCAGGCACGGGTCGCGCTCAAGGTGATCCGGCCGGAGACAGCAGAAAACCCGCAAGCCGAGGCTCGGTTCAAACGAGAGGTTCAGCTCGCCCGCGAGGTGTCCCATCCGAATGTCTGTCGTCTGCACGACGTGGGTCTTCACAAATCCGAGGAAAAGGAGGTTCTTTTCTTGACGATGGAGCTGCTGAACGGCAGCTCCCTGAGGGACCATCTTGTTCACAACGGTCCGCTGCCGCTCCCGGACGTCCTTTCCATTGCCGAGCAGATGGCGGCGGCGCTCGATGCGGCCCATACGGCCGGGATTATCCACCGCGATTTCAAGTCGGCCAACGTGGTGCTCTCAACCGCGGGAACAGCAGACGAGTTCGGCCGGGTGGTGGTCACGGACTTCGGACTGGCGCGCAGCTTCTCGGGGGAGCAGGATCTCCAGTCCATTTCGGACTCGGGCGCCGTCCTCGGCACGCCGGCGTACATGGCCCCGGAGCAGGTCGAAGGCCAGCAGGTCACGACCGCAGCCGACATTTACGCCTTCGGCATCGTCCTCTACGAGATAATTACAGGTGTCAGGCCGTTCGATGGAGGCTCACCATTTTCGGTCGCGGCCCGCCGCCTCACCGAGGCCCCGTCTCCACCGAGCAGACATCGACCAAATCTGGCACCGGCCTGGGAAGAAGTCATCCTTCGGTGTCTCGCAAGGGACCCGGAAGACCGTTATCAGACGGCGGGCGAAGCCGTGCAGGCCATTCGCGAAGGCGACCACAGCGAGGACGAAACCGAGTTTTTCGATCGCGGCGGTTCGACCACCCCAGCGCGACCGGCTTTGGCGGTGGCCGACTACGTGTCGTGGTTCAAGCGCCGGCGTCTCGCCTTGACGGGAGCGGCAATGCTGGCCATCACGGCTCTCACGATTGGAATCGCACTCCTCGACCGAGAACCCGGCGGCGAGGAGCTCATGACGCGACCGGCGATCGCGGTTCTCAAGCTCGACAACCTGACCGGTGACAGCGATATCGACTGGGTAGCGACGGCCTTTTCCGAGCTGCTCATCACCGAGATGGGCTCGACCGGTGAGCTGCGAACCTTTGGCGGTCACGAGATTGCCAGGATCATGCGTGACATCGGCGACGGCGAGGGAGGCAGCTCCGACCAGCTGATTGCACGACTCCACCAACAGCTCGGTGCCGACATGGTGATCGCGGGATCCTTCAGTCTGGTCGGCTCGCATGACGACGGTCTGCTTCGAGTCGACCTTCGCCTGGTGGACGCTACAAACGGCAGCGTGCTCGAGGAAGGTGGTGCCACCGGCACGCCGAGACAGCTCTTCGAGCTGCTCGAACGGGCTGGCCAGCCCTTACGCCTGGCCGCGGGGATCGGCATGATCTCGCCGACCGACGCACTCGCGATCAGGTCTTCCTGGCCTACGGACGAAGTCACCGCTCGCTGTTTCGCCGACGGCCTCGAGGCGATGCGCCGCTCGGATTTCAGAGTGGCGCGTCGTCGGTTCGAACGAGCAGCAGAGATCGATCCCGAGCACCCGCTGATTCACGCGCTGCTGGCGCGTTCACTCTTCAAACTCGGGTACAAGGAGCTCGCCCAACAATCGATTCTGATCGCGCAGAACAACTCCGCGCGACTGCCGTTGGCGATGAGGCGGGCGATCGACGCCACCTCGGCAGAAATCGATGACGATCTCAACGGCGCCATCACGATCTACCGGGATCTTTTCGATGCCCATCCCGACGACCTCGAGGTCGGTCTCCAGCTCCTGTTCACGCAGATTGACATCTCGGACACACTGGCCGCCGAGGCCACTCTCGACCGTCTCAGAACCGCCCAAGGACCAGCATCGCGAGATCCGCGCCTGGATATCGCGGCAATGGAAATCGAGCGGCGGAAAGGGAACCTCGAACGGGCCCTCGCCCACGTGGAGGCCGCGATCACATCCGCCCAGGCCGCCGACTCGAAGAGCATTCTGGCCAGCGCGAGGCTTCGAGCCGCCGAGACACTCCACCAACAGGGACGAATCGACGAAGCCGCGCAGCAGCTGACCGAGGCACAGAGACTCTTCAACATCCTTGACGACGAGCGCGGACAGGGCGAGTCCCTCGAGGCCGCCGCACAGCTGGCTCACCAGCGAGGTGACCTCGCCACAGCGAACCGTCTCCAGAATCGAGCGCTCGAGATCTACGAGAGCATGCCTGATGCCCAGGGCGCGGCCAGAGTCCAGCACAACCTGGGGGTTCTCGCGATCGATCGGGGAGATCTGGAGGAGGCGGAGGCGCTCTTCAGCCAGGCCCTCGGCCTATATCGAGAAATCGGCGCCTTTGCCAACGCCGCCGCTTCCGAGCTGGACATCGGTGTCACGCTGCATCTCGCAGGACGGCTCGAGCCGGCGGAGGAGCGATATCGATCAGCCCTCGATCTTTATTCTCGAGCAAGCGACACCGCCGGCACCGCCATGGCTCTGACAAACATCGGCGAGATTCTTTACCTGCGAGGAGATCTCGACGGATCGAGGCAGCTGCACGAAGAGGCGCTCGCCCTCAACACCGAGATCGGCGATCCATCGGCAACGGCATACGACACCTTCCGCCTCGGCATGGTGTTCGCCGCCGCCGGAGACCTGGTAGTGGCGCGGTCGAGGCTTGAAACGGCAATTCCAATCCAGGAGAAGCTCGGAGATGGCTTTGCGGCGGCCTTGACCCGACTTGCGCTGGCAGAGGTGGAGGTCGCGGAGGGTCATCTTTCCGAAGCGGAAGGCCTGGCACGACACTCTGAGGAGGTATTTCGGGTCGAGGGAGCGCCCGATCTGGAGGGCATGGCGAAGGCGACCCTCGCCAATATCATGTTGGCGGGCGGTCGGATCCAGGAAGCGCAGACACACGCGCGGCTGGCGATGGAGGCTGCTGCATCGAGCGGCGACCAGCTGCTCGAGTTTTCGGCCGCTATCGCGTCACTTCGAGTCCAGGGGCTGACCGATGGCGACGTTGAAGGTGCCGTCTCCTCCCTCGAAAAAGTGGCCGAGCAAGCCCGAAAGGATGGCTACCTTCAAATCGCCCTCGAGGCACGCCTCGCTTTAGCCGATGTTTTTTGCGTCTCTGGCGAGATGGCAGGGGCGAAGGCCCTCCTCGACTCGATTGTTCGAGAAGGCCGGGAACACGGTTTGGGACAGATCGAACGCCGCGCCAACGATCTCCGCCAACTGACACAGTGAACAGGTCCGTCAGTCGCCTTGGGTTCTAACCCACAACCCCACTCCAGCTCGACTCGTCGCCGCTCTCGAAGTCATCGGCGAATATGATCGGCGATTCGACATCGACTGGGAGTGGCAGTCCGGGATCCACGCCCGACGCGGGGGGCTGAGTGCTCACGAAGTCGAGCCAGGTCACGTTGCCCCGGTTGTCCACCGCCTGCACCACGTAGGTGAGGCGGTCGATGCCACCGACGTCCATCGATCCCGTCCAGCTGTTGTCCCCGTCTTCATCCTCGAGCTCGATCGGGATCCAGTAACCAATGTCCTGGTAATCCACCGTGTTGTCGGTGGTCACCACCACCACCCGCCACACCCCTGCGTCGTCGCTCGCCGGGATTTCCCACCACAGGGTGTCTCCGTCCGTCTGGTGGTATTTCCCGGCGAATGGTCCATCACCCAGCAGGGGCCCGTTTCGATCACAGTTGTTAGACGGTTCGGCGGTGTTGTTGTAGTAGAAGACCTCCAGATCGATCCCTCGATAGAGACGCTCCGCCGTGTAGTAGAGGTCTGCTGCGTCGGCCTTTACCGCTTCACCAGCACCGAGCACCAGGCCGTTGAGCTCCAAGTCCGATGGCCGGCACTCGTCCGGATCCTCGCCGCCCGCCACGCGCCGGCTGGTGGGCCGGATGATCGCCTTGCGAGGTGTCGGGCCGTGGTCCGAGCCGTCTCCTCCGTTGGAGACCAGCTCCCCGATCACCGCTTTCCACCCATCTTCCTCCGCATAGATGCCACCTTTCCACAGCACTCCATGCTGGCTGGTCCCGGCCAGTCGCGAGTCGTACAGGAGCATCGGCTGCAGCGGCACGTCCGAGGCACCCGTGCTCGTCTCCACCTGCCCATTGAAGATGGTGTAGTAACAACCATCCTCGTGAGGACAGCCAGGAGTCTCCACCACCTCTCCGTCGGCGTCGTACTTCGTGTAGATGCTGTCCGCCGACAGATCGAACTGCAGATCGAGACGGGTCAGGTAGGACGGCAGATTCTTGAAGGATTTGCCCTCGACCTCCCTCACGACCACCGGCCCGTCACCGTTTGTCTCTATCGCATTGAAAAGAGAAGGATTCGCCTTGGCCGTCGAAATCCCGGTCGACACCGCATACATGGGCAGCCCGTAGTGCGCCCACTGCATCAGGCTTTTGGCGTCGTAGTCGTCGATTCGCGGGCTCTCCAACACGTAGCGCTGTTTCGAGCGGATGAAGGCCTCCCCCACCGTCACGGTGCCGCCTCCGGTGAGCTCCTCGGTGAAGAGCTCCACCAGTCGCTCCGAGTAGCCCACGCCATGCTTGAGACCCCAGCCGTAGCCGGTATTGGCGAGGTAGGACACCGCCCCGCGTCCGAGGAAGGTCTGCGGTAGATCGAGTGAGTTGTCCGCGTCTCCTGGGTCACTGCCCGGCACAGTCAGACCACCGTGACAGCCCACCGCGTAGACCACTGCTCCCGGCATGTCCAGCGCCCCGATGCGATCCGAGGACAGACCGTTGATGTCGTGGGGATCGGTCCCGGGTACGCCCTCCTCATAGTGGGTGGCGTGACCGTTGAGGCTGGCCACGCCGTAGTGCAGCCCTCCGAGACCACCGAGGTGCGACTCCAGCGAGTCCTGCCGATCGGCCACCGAAGCCTCGCCCCAGTCGGGGGTAATCAGCGATCCATTCACCGGCGCTGTTGACTCGTCACCTGTCGAGACATCGAGCCGGCTTTTCCACCGCTCGCGGATCTTCCGACCCGAGTCGAGCAGGAAATCATAGCCCGTCACCAGCACCCGGTGGTCATCATCCGGATCGCGGTTCGCAACGTCGAGGATTCCGTCCTGCGAGATAAAGGTGGCGATGGTGGTGATGATCTCCTCCGGTCTCTCCACCAGCCGGCCCACCGCCAAATCCGGTACGAAGACCGCCTCGTCCAAATCCCCAGGTCTGAGATCATCCAGCACCGACAGCGGATCGTCCGACAGGTAGTGTCCCGACGCCAGCGCCTCCCCCACCGTCGACCCGTCGCCCAGATCGCCGCCATCCACGTAAGTGTCCTCGGTGTGGAGGGACCCTCCGTCCACCATTCGTGCGAATGGGATCACCCGATCGCCGCCCACCAGCACCACGTACTCCACACCGCTGTAGACCGGCAGCAGCTCCTCGAGCAGATAGTCGTGCAGACCGCCGTCGCCAAATAAGACCTCGTTGGCTAAGATCGTGCCCTGGTCCCACTGGTCCAGCTTCGCCTGCAGCGACGACACCGCACCCAGATCCACCACGAAGCCCTGCACCCGTGGGTGATCCGCCAGCTCATACAGCTTGGTCGTCAGGGAGTCGGCATCGTTCGCCGAAATGGCGTCGCTTCCCATCACCGACTCGTCCTGCATCCGCTCCACGTCGGCCAAGATCAGCGTCTGCACGGTCTCCGGGTTGGCCTGCACCACGTAAAACGGCCGCTCGCTATAGGCCATGGTTGAATTTCCCGCGTGGTCCACAGCCTCCACCCGGATCCGGTACAGCGAACCCGAGGAACCTGATGGCGGTTCCGTCGGCACCTCATAAATAAGTGATGTCGTCTCCACCCCGGGGTGCACGCAGGTGCCACCGGAACCAATGCTCGCCGTTAACCCGCCCGCTGTGGGAGCTTCGAGCCACGTCTGACCGCTGTCATCCGAGTAATCGAGAGCGACCTCGACCGAGCAGATTCGCACGTCATCCGACATCGACCACGTCACGAACTCCGGGTTCGCCGGCACGTCAGGGCTCGCGTCCGACAGCACCCAGTATTCACCGCCGTCCGGCGTCAACACATCGACGATCGGTGGGGATGCATCCTCGACCGTCAACGTCGCGGTCGCTGAAACCTGACAGTATTCCGGTTGGTCCTCGCACGGTACGGCCGGGTCATAGCAGGAGCCATAGACTCTGCTCCGGATCTTCCGACCCGAAAAGGCGGTGGGGAGCGAATCGATTGTGAAAGTCGATCCGGTGGCACCCGCAATGTCGTCCCACAAGGCGCCGTCCGAACAGGCTTCTCCCGAGTCGCAGATCTGCCATTGGAACCACCTGCCCGCATCCGCGGCCACGGATAATGTGACGGGGTTTCCCTCGCCGACGACCTGGCCCTGCGGTTGAAGAGTCATGGCTAGCTGCCCACAACCAGCTCCAACCATCACCGCCCGACTCGGGACACCGGCCCGGGATACTGTCAGCAGATGCCATCCGACATCGAGATCGGCGGGCACGTCGCTGAAGCTCAGGGTTGTCTGGTCTTCTTCATCAGTGATTGCTGAATTTTCGAGGAACAAAGTCTTTCCGCTGTCGACCGCACGCAGCATCACCGTCGGGTAGTTGGATGCGGAGTTCTGTGTATCGCCCTGGCTGGCCTCCGCCGATCCGAAAAACCCGGTGCCGAATATCTGGAAAGGCTCGCCTGGGACGATCCTCTCGTCCGAGGCTGCGGCGTCGATGACCGGTCGCCGGTCTTCGGGAACTCCGGGGTACAGGTCACAAAGATACTGAGTAGTGAGGGGTTCAAGATGGATATTGTAGCCCCCGACCTGGAGCACGCTACCGTCTGGGAGGAATGTGGCGGTCTGTTCCGTGCAGAAGACTCCTTCTGAGTGGTCAAAGATCTGATCCAGCACCCACTCACCAGATGCCGGGTCCCAGATCTCCGCCACCGACTCATTCACGTTCCACCATGCGCCCACCGCCAGCACCAGGCCGTCGGGCAACACGGTGGTTGTGCCGTGGATGCTGTGCACCCTGTTGAGCGACCCAGTTCGCAGCCATATGTCCGCGATCGGATCGTAAAGTTCGCAGGACCGGAGCCGCTCAAGGAAAACCCCCTCTCCTCCGGCAACCAGCACAGTTCCATCGTGAAGAAGAGTTGCCGTTGCCCCGTCCCGCGGTGTATGCATTGCCGCGGCAGGACTCCAGCCCCCGGTCACCGGGTGGAAAATCTCTGCGGACGCAACGGGCGGGAGAAAATTGCCGGCGACAAGCACCCCCCCATCCCTCAGCAAGGTGGTAGCACTCCTCCGCCGGTCCCCGTGCATCCACCCGCCGGAACTCCAGGAACCGTTGCCGGTGTCCTCGTCAAAAGAGTAGATCTCCGCCTCGGTCGGGCCACCGCCAGCGACGAGGACCCTCCCGTCGGGCAGCAACACCGCGCGATGCCACGAGCGGTCATACCTCATTGCGGCAGTCTCGGTCCACTCGCCGGTGGCAGGGTCGTAGAGTTCGGCACTGTCCAGCCATTCGCTTATTTCGTATGTGCCGGATTCTCCCCCAACGACGAGCACCAGACCCTCTGGGAGCAGCGTGGCAGTGTGCCGATGGCGAGCCCGATTCATCGGCCCGGTTGCGATCCACTGGTCCGTGCTCGGGTTCCACAGCCAGCAGGCGGCGGTGGACCAACCCGTTTCGTGATCACCGATGAAACCGCCAGCCACGAGTACGAGGCCATTCGGAAGCAGGGTCGCAGCGTGGCCCCACAAGATGATTTCCTCAAACGGTGCAACTGTGCTGTTCCACTCCCGCTGATCAGGGTTGTACCGCAGGACGAGCGTGGTTGACTGCCCGTCACATTGACCGCCAATGACCAGCGCCGTTCCGTCGGTAAGTACGGTCGCGGTCGCCATGTTACCTCGCTTCGCCGGATCGGCGGCCGCCGCCGTCCAGGTGTCGGTGGCGACATCGTACGCCTCGGGGAAGGATCCGCAGTCACCCAGCCATTCATTCACTGCTATGCGGCCGCCAATCACCAAAACCCTGCCGTCGGGGAGAACGACCGCCGAATGCTTGTCCCTGTTTTCAGTGAGATCCAAGATCGACGACCAGGAGCCAGTGCTAGGGTGAAAACGGCGGCAGGTCGGGGTGATGTGAGCGCCGTCCCAGCCGCCGGCCACGATGACGGTGCCGTCCGGGAGCATGTTTGCGCTGTGGTTCTGCCGGCCCGGGGTCAGTGGAGAGGTGCCGCGAAAGCTGCGAGAAACGGGTTCGTAGATCTCGACCGCACCAAGCGGTGTTGTGTCAGGAGCGGTCGGGTCTCCGTCGGTGTTGCTGCCACCGACGAGAAGGACCTCGCCGTTTTCGAGCAGGGTCGCCGTGTGATGGTGACGCGCTTCGGCTAAGATGCCTGTCGCCGTCCACGACATCGTCTGCGGGTCGAATACTTCACCCGCGACAACCAAGCTGCTCCCGGAATGACCACCTGTCACCAGAACGCTGCCGTCCTCGAGCAGCGTCGCTGTATGCCAGGCACGAGGCCACAGCATCGAAGAGGTCATCGTCCATTCTTCGGTTAGCGGATCGAAAACTTCACACGTGTCAAGTGCGGTGGCCGCCATCGTCTGCCAACCCCCACAAACCAGGATGCGGCTATCTCGGAGCCTGGTCGCGGTATGGTGCCGACGGGCGGTGGAGAGAGCCGGTCCCTCACGGACGGCTCTCTCAAGCGGTTCGTAGATTTCTGTCGACGCCCAATCCTCACCCCACGATCCACCGCCCACCACGAGCAGCTCGCCCGAAGAGAGCAGCGTTGCAGTGTGGCCGTGCCGCTCAGTCTCGAGGTAGGCCACCGTCTGCCATGTTCCAACGGAAGCATCACCCACGCCGACCATGGCCGTGCCGGCCACGAGGGTCAAAACAATGGCGACCAGCGAACGGAAGCTTGAAATCGCTGGCATCTTTCCCCCTTTACGATCGCGCCAGAGGCGGATCACCCCCAAGCGCATGCAAGAACGCGAAAAAAGGAACCACCCGAAACCCTATCTCGCACCGCCGCTCCATCTCGACACGTCTCCACCCTCGAAGCCATCGGCAAAGATGATGGAACCGATGGCGGCACCATACACGTCCACCGGTTTCGGCAAACCAAGATCCACTGGAAGCAGGGGGCTGGGCGCTCTCGAAGTCGAGCCACGTCAGGTTGCCCCGGTTGTCAACCGCCTGCACGACGTACGTGAGGCGGTCGAATGCGCAGATTTCCATGGTTCCGGACCAGCTGTCGTGCCCATCTTCGTCCTCGACGGGCACCCAGTGCACCATACCCGGGTCATCCACCGTGTCGTCGGTGGTCACCACAACCACAACGCTACGGACGCCCCTCGACAACAATTATGCGTGGGCCGGGTGCCGGGATGCATAGACCCTCCGCTCGGTTTTCTCAGTCATTTCCCAACAAGATAAGGCGAATCTCGAGATTGTGCAAGGAAAGAGCGAGATCAGCTGAGCGCCTCCCAACATGGGTGCCCATGGGTGGCACCTTCCCTTGTGCCCTCGTGGATGCGAAGGGTGGTATCTCCTTAGTACTTGCGAAAAGATCCTCGTGGGCCAATATTGTTGATGAACATTCATTTTAATCGTGGGGGTAGATCTACACCTATGGAATTGCGTTCTGCGGCCGAGTGTGGCATGCGATGCGCCCGATTCTCGGGGTGTCGGCACCTCAATCCACAGCCTGCTCAGCCAGGAGGCAATGATGAGGAGATCGATGGTATCGGTTGTATTCGTTCTGATCGCGTTGTGCGCATCCACCGCGCCCGGCGGGCACAAACCGGGGGATTGGGGTTCGGTCGAGTGCCGGCTGGCGCAAATCGATGCTCAGGTCCTAGTAGCGGTGCGCGGGCCATTCAGAAACCACGGCCATCTTGGATACGTCAAGCACGGTCGATCTGCCAGCGAGCAATTGATGCGGGCTAGATCCAACCATCGCACCTCGGTCTCGTCTTTCCGTCGCAAAATCTCGTGGAGATCTCCGGTCCTCCGCTGCGGTCTATCCGCAATCAATGAGAACAAACTGCTCGAGCCGGGAGGTGCACGGTGATCCCCTTCAACCGAACAACCAGGCCCTCGGACCCACGAAGTGCCGCCGGACGGCGCCTCACATGGATCGTTTACCTCATCGGGACCTCCTTGGCGGCCGGCACCTCCTTTGCAGACTCCTTTCTGCAAGACCCTCAGGGGGACGTGTACAGTGCCCATCTCGATCTGATATCGGCCTCAATCACCAGGATTGATACCACGCACCTCGAATTCTCGATGACACTGGCTGCTGATATCCCTGAAGTCGAACAGGGAAATACGGTGTACTACATGTGGCTTGTCGACACCGACAGAGATCCGTCCACGGGCTTCCCGTATGCCCACGTCGGTGGCGAATTCAACGTGCGCGCAGCCAATCACGGTGACGGCTGGTTCGGGGTGATCGAGCAGTTGGCAAAAAGTAACGAGCAGATTACCTTGAGCATCGACGGCTCGGAGATCAAGTTGACAATTGCTCGATCTCAGATCGGGGACCCTTCTGTATTCGATTGGGAGGTAGAAACGTACTCGAGTTCGGCTGCCGGCGACACCACCGATTACTACATGACCGAGGCGTACGATGAGGATCTTGTCGTCACAGCGGTCGTCATCGACCCTCCGGAGCTCGAGCTCCTGGAAACCTGGTGGGGCAGGCCCAAGGTATCGATCGACTCGAACTTCGGGACCTACCAGATTCCGCCTTTCACCGTCGACTGGAGCTCCAGCGATCCAAACGTCGCCGACGCCGACTCCGAAGGGAGAATCATCGCCAGCACAGCGGGCGTTGCGACGTTGACCGCAAACATTCAAGGAAAAACCGGGAGCACGGTGGTCACCGTCGCCTCACCGGTCCTTCCGCCGACGCACGACCGTATCAGCCCATATCTCGCTGAGCCGGTTTCCAACGCCTTATACGTGAATCCGGTTGTCCTGATCGCTTTCCTGCCGACTCAGGACGGCGAACAGCTCGACATCACCGTGAACCCTGACTTCTATTCGCCGAATCCCATCTCCCTGATCGACTTGAAGTACCGGATCGACATATTCACTCAACGAGTCAAATTCATGCGGGAAGAAGGCACGCGTTACCGCGGCTTTGCGGACATCGCCACGCCACCTTCATTGGGATATCGGATCATCGATTACCTGGTATTCTACGAGATCCTCCCCCCAAGCGATGATTTCTACCTGGATGTCAACGGCCAACATGTTTTCATGCCGGACTTCCACCAGATTCTCGATCGAATCGACGCCAGAACATACGTTGAAGAGCTCGGTGTGAAAGAGTTCTGGATCTGGTATTCCGGTTTCGACTCGGGACAGCCCGTGTACGACCCCGCAATTCACGATCCAGCCGATTTTCGCGGGACCTGGGAATCGAACATGTCGAGTCCATCGACCGGAGATATCTCGAACAGCAACCGCGACAACTCCGATCTGCCGCTATACAAACAGACATACCTGATCTACCCCTACGGATTCAGGAGAACAAACAACGAGGCCATCCATAACTATGGGCACCAGCTGGAGGCGATTCTTGGGTATATAGATTTCAGACGCAACGGCAACAATGATCTGTTCTGGAATGAATTCGTTGGCGCCCAGGACGATGGAAGCCATGTCACGGGCAGGTGCGGTTGGACTCACATGCCACCAAATACCACTGGCCACTACGACTATTACAACACCACCATCGTCGACAGCGATATTGCCGATTGGAGGCCCGACGGCCTCGGTGCGACAACGCCCGTGAACGTAGACACATGGGAGCAGCACCCATACCAGTGGCCGCCAGAGGAGGGAGAAGATCCTCCAGACTTCGGAGTCGGAGAGGCCCACTGGTACATATATTGGATGCAAAGCATGCCTGGCCGAGACAATGAAATTCCGAGCGGATTGGAAGAAATGACTAACTGGTGGTTGTTTTCGGCGGCCTGGGACTCAGCCATCGAGGCTGGCCTTGGGCTCAGCTCTCCCCAGTGTGATTGGACCGTTTCCATCGCATCCCTGTCGGCAAAGGTGTCAGGTGGATCGGCGTCAGTAGAGGTCACAGCGCCGCTAGGCTGCCCTTGGATCTCGTCGAGCAACGACTATTGGATCTCCGTCGAACACGGCAAGACAGGTAGCGGCGACGGCACGGTCGGACTGCAGATTCAGGCAAATGACGGCTCGGCTCGAATCGGTTCCGTCGCGGTCGCCGGCAACCTTGTCACCGTTCTACAACCGGGTGCCATCATCTTCACCGACGACTTTGAATCGGGCAATACGAACGCCTGGAGCCAATGAGCCTGATGGTTGCCGGGCTTTGCATGATAGGCATGATGGGCGCCACGTACCGAATTGTTGAATTGTTCATGGGTGCCTCTATAAGAAGTCAAGTGTGAATTCTCCATCGTAGATCCTGTGAGTCTGTGGGAAACCCGGAGGGTTTTCCAAGGGGTGTGGGAAGGCGGCACGGCCGGCTTTCCACAGACCGTCAGAGTCACAGGCTTTGGTCATGCTGCAGCGATCCGATCCCGTTCGATCCGCTCGAGGTGACTGGCAACGAGAATCTCTTTGTCGTACCGGGCATCCGTGGTCATGAGCTTGTAGATCAATTTGTGCCGCTGGCGGGACAGAGCGATGAATGCGGCTACGTGGGGTTTCGGATGGCCTGTGTAATCACGGAGTTTCTTCTGGTAGTAGGCGCGGTCGACAGAGGTGGACCCCAATCTTTGGACAGGTTCGCGGCGTTTCTAAGGTGGAATCCAGTGGTCGATTCATGCCGCGCGGTTCCGGTGGGTCATCTCTGGGCAGCTGCCCAGAGATGACCCGAGTTCGAGGTTGAAGTACGCCTCGGTCGGTGTTCGGTCGTCCAGTGAGGAATGGGGTCTTTGGTCGTTGTAACGGCTGATCCAGGTTCCGATGACTTCTCGCGCCTGTGAGCCCGTGGTCAGCTCATGGAGATAGACGCTCTCGTACTTCAGCGACCGCCAGAGCCTTTCGATGAAAATGTTGAAAAGGTGCCAGGTACGGGGGTTGTGATGTTACGATCGACCGCTCATCCCCCACCTTTCAATCCCGGGGAAAACACAACAAAGTCATAACCACCATACCCGGCACCTTTATTGGCACCTTTACTTACTCGCATTAACACATTTGTTCATGGCCTCGGCCCTATATGACAATTCAACAGATGTCAACGCGGCATCTTTCGGATTCAAGGCCCAGTTCGATCACCTCCACACCGCGATCTCAGGGCGGAGCCAACAGAAAAACAAGTGTGTAAGTGGGTGCGTGGCGCCGTTCGGGCACCGTTCTGTGTCTCCAGGTATGATGGCAGCTCTGCAAACGGAGGCACGATGACGACGAAGATCTCCTTTCATGGCGCGGCCGGGACAGTAACCGGGTCCTGCTCGCTGATCGAATCGGACGAGACCCGGTTTCTGATCGACTGCGGCCTGTATCAGGGCAACCGGTCGGTGCGCGGGCTCAACTCGCGGGATTTCCCCTTTGATCCCTCGGCGATCGACTTTCTGGTGTTGACCCACGCTCACATCGACCACAGCGGTCTAGTGCCCAAACTCGTCAAGGAGGGTTTCGAGGGCCCGATCTTCGCCACCCGGGCGACGGTGGACCTGCTGCAATTCATGCTCGCCGATTCGGCCCACATTCAGGAATCCAACGCCGAACGCCACAACCGAAGCCGAGAGCGACGTGGCCTGCCCTTGATCGAGCCCGCCTACACCTCCGAGGACGTTGCCACCGCACTCAAACGGATGCAGGGCATGGACTACGAGTCGTGGTTCGAGCCCATGGACGGCGTACAGGTCAGGTTCTGGAATGCCGGCCACATTCTCGGGTCGGCTTCAGCCGAAGTGGTGTTCGATGCCGATCGCTCCGGGAACAAACTGCGCATGCTGTTCTCCGGCGACCTGGGTCCGGAGCACAAGGTGTTTCACCCCGAGCCCGACGCCCCCGAGGGTTTCGACTACGTCGTCTGCGAGGCCACCT
>Ga0316198_10001203_pt1 | contig 15041 bp, 12 predicted proteins | sample OudBieAanoxic_MG_FD_204935 | JGI IMG/M metagenome (GOLD analysis project Ga0316198, IMG submission 204935) | Coastal sediment microbial communities from Oude Bieten Haven, Netherlands - site A anoxic | ecosystem: Environmental > Aquatic > Marine > Coastal > Sediment | place: Netherlands...
CGGTTTTCGGGCTGACCTCGAGAAGAAGATCCTCGGCAACCACGCCCACATCGTGATCGACAAGGTGTACGAAGAGCTCGACGACTGGCAGCCCCTGCTGACACGAACACGGCAAACCGAGGGCGTCGTCGGCGCCACCCCCTTCCTTCAAGTCGAAGTCATGGTGTCGAGCCTTTCGAACCGAGCCGGGGCGATCCTTCGCGGCATCGATCCCGAAACGGTCTCCGAGGTCACAGACCTCGGCCACAATCTCACCCACGGCAAGCTCGACTACCTGCAGCACCCCGAACGCATCCTCGACTCTTCGATCGACACGACCAAGGCCGGCCCGCTCGACGCGATGATCCAAGGCGCTGAGCGCGCGGCTGCCAAGGGGCTCCCCGAGGAGACGAACGAAGACAGCATGCCCGGCCTCATCGTCGGACAAGAGCTCGCCCGGGCGCTCCGGCTCGTCGTCGGCGATCGCGTCACGGTGGTTTCCCCGCGCGGCGACCTAGGCCCCACGGGCCCGATTCCGAGGACCCGTCCCTTCCGGATCGCGGGGATCTTCTACAGCGGCATGTACGAGTACGACATGAAGCACGCCTACATCGATCTCGAGGTCGCCCAGCGCTTCCTCCGCTCCGAGGGCCGCATCAGCGGCATCGAGGTCAAGGTGGCACAAGTCGGGGACGCGCCTGCCCTAGCAGCCGCGCTGGCATCGACGATCGGCGCGGAGGGCCTCCGCGTTCGGGATTGGAAGATGATGAACCAGCAACTCTTCGGTGCGCTGGCGCTGGAGAAGCTGGCGATGTTCATCACCCTCGGGATCGCCATCCTGATCGCGGGCTTCTCCGTTTTCGGCACCCTGACCCTCCTGGTCCAGGAGAAACGTCGCGAGGTGGGCATCCTCAAGGCGATGGGCACCTCGGCGCGAAGCGTGATCCGGATATTCGTGATCGAGGGCCTTCTGATCGGAGCGGCCGGCGGCTTGATGGGGCTCGGGCTCGGCTTCGTCCTCACATTCGCCGCAGAACACTTTGGAATCCGAATGAATCCCGAGGTCTACTATATCGACAAGCTTCCTGTGCACCTCGATCCGACCGAGTTCGCCGCCGTTGGTGCTGCGACGGTGCTGGTATGCCTAGCGGCAACTCTCTTTCCCGCGTATCAAGCGAGTCGAGTGCGGCCTGTCGACGCGCTCCGCTACGACTGAAAACCTAGCTTTCGATGCCCGATCCACTCGTCTCCGTACAAAACGTGACCAAGACCTTCGAGCACGAAGGCCGGTCGCTCGAGGTTCTGCGAGGTATCGATCTCGACATCGGTAGCGGCGAGATGGTCACGATCGTCGGCCCATCGGGCGCCGGGAAAAGCACGCTGCTGCATCTGATAGGCACACTCGATCTACCGACAGACGGCCGGATTCTCTACGACGGTCACGATGTCACCCGCCTCGGAAGCTCAGATCTCGCCGAGTTTAGAAATCGAAGCATTGGTTTTGTTTTCCAATTTCACCATCTCCTGCCGGAGTTTACGGCCCTCGAAAACGTGATGATGCCAGGATTGATACAGGGGCGGAGACGCTTCGAGGATCGCGCCAAGCAGTTGCTCGACGAGGTCGGGCTCTCCGAACGGATCACCCACCGACCTGGCGAGCTTTCGGGCGGAGAACAGCAACGCGTAGCGCTCGCCAGAGCCCTCCTGATGAAGCCAAAGCTCGTGCTCGCCGATGAGCCTACCGGCAACCTGGATAGTCAGACCAGTGCTTCGGTGCACTCTCTGTTCTTCGATTTGAATCGGAGACACGGGATCACGTTCCTCATCGTGACCCACAGCCGCGACTTCGCGGACATGATGCCGAGGCGCGTCTCGATGAAAGACGGGCGCATCGATTCGGACGAGCGCCGGCCTCAACCCCTTGAAAACCAAGGAAAACCAGCTTGACCCCCCGATAGGGCACGGCTATAGCCGCCCGGATCGCTACACCTTACAATGCGCCCTTCCGCCTCTGCCATAGCCCTGATGCTCGCAGGGCTCGCTTCCGTCGCGGGCGCTCAGAGTGAGGAGAACATGCCGGAGCCTCCGCCCCCGGCGACCAGGCCCGTGCGGACGTCTCCGGAGCCGCAACGACCGCCTCCGTCGTTCGGCCAAGAGCCGGACGCGGGCGACGAGGGTGAGGACTACGAACCGGTCGAGGACCCGAACGCCGCGATTCGGGTTCCGCGTACGAGCTGTCACGGCAAGGAGATCCGACGCATCGTCGTGATCGGCGCGCGCCGTGTCGATCCGGATGACGTCCGGGTCACGATGAAGCTCCGAAAAGGCTCGACCTGCACCGACCCCGCCGTGACCCGCGACGCCAGGGCCCTCTGGAACATGGCCTACTTCGACGACCTCCAGATCGAGTCTGACCCGCTTGGTGCGGGCATCAAGCTCACGATCCGACTCATCGAACGTCCCGCGATTCGCAACGTCGTCTACAAGGGCAACGACGAAGTCGACAAAGAAGACATCGATGAGACCGTCTCGCTCGAGCCAGGCACGATCCTATCGGTGCCCGACGTCGAGTCGCAGGCCGATGCGATGCGCCAACTCTACTCCGAAGAGGGCTTCTTCTTGGCCGATGTCGAGTACGAGCTCAGACGAGTTCCTGGCGACACCAACCAGGTCGACGTGATCTTCAAGATCGACGAAGGCGCTGAAGTCGAGGTCCGGCGCATCAGCTTCGTCGGCAACGAGGAGCTCCCCGCGCCGGAGTTGCTGAAGATCATGCAAACCAACGAGACCGGCATGTTCTCGTTCCTGAGCGACCGCAACAAGTTCAGCCGCTCGGCCTTCGACGAGGACCTGACTCGTGTCCAGGCCTGGTACTACGACAAGGGCTACCTGATGATGCGTCCGGGCCGGCCGACGGTAGAGCTCACCGCGGATCGGGCCTACGTCGACATCACGATTCCTGTCGAGGAAGGTCCGCGCTTCCGGATTCGTGAATTCGACGTCATGGAGACCGACGGCGCCGGCAACGAAGTGGAGACCATCGCCCCCAAGGCCGAGCTCCGCAAGATGGTCAAGCTCAAGTCCGGCGACTGGTTCAGCCGGAGCAAGATCGCCGAGGGGATCGAAGGGATCAGCCGCGCCTACCGCGACTCGGGATACGCCCTGGTCGAGATGGTCCCGGGCACGGACCTCGACGAGGCGAATCACTTGGTCGACGTCACGATCAACATCCAGCGAGGACCGATCGTCTACATCGAGCGCCTCCACGTCCGCGGCAACACCAAAACCCGCGACGCCGTCATCCGCCGCGAGTTCCGAATCAGCGAAGGCGACCTCTACAACCAGACCAAGCTCGAGGACGGCCGCGCGCTGGTGAATCAGCTCGGCTACTTCGAACGTGTCGACGTCTCCGAGCAAGAGGGAACGGCACGCGACCGGATGGTGATCAACGTCGAGGTCGCCGAGAAGCCCACCGGCACCTTCCAGGTCGGCGCCGGCTTCTCCTCGCTCGAGAGCTTCATTGTCACCGCGCAGATCCAGCAACAGAACCTCTTCGGCCGCGGGCAATCGCTCGGCTTGAACCTGCAGGTTTCGGGCATTCGACAGCAGATCGACCTGAACTTCGTCGAACCCTGGTTCCTCGGCTCGGAGTGGAGCCTTGGCTTTGGTATCTTCAAGCGCATCCGAGACTTCCGGGACTTCCGGCAGGACTCGACCGGCGCCAACCTCACGACCGGCCATCCTCTATTCAACCCGCGATTCCGAATCTTCCTTCGATACGAGTTCGAGAACGTGAAGATTTCGCAGCCGCGAGGAAACCTCCTGGGCGTCGGCGGCGACCTGGCAAACACCTTCTCGAACATCTTCATCGCCAACGCGTTCCGCGACGGCATCACCAGCTCGCTGCGCTTCACGCTCAACTGGGACAGCCGCGACAACCGAATCTCGACGACCGGCGGCGTCTTCGCGAACTACGCGGTCCAAGTCGCCGACCAGTACCTCGGCTCCGACAACACCTTCATCCGGCAGACCGCGTTTACTCGCTTCTACAAAAAGGTGCTCGGCCCGGTGATTTTCAAGGTCAACGCCGAGTTGGGCCTGATCACCTCGCGAAAGCAGGTACCGGTCTTCGAACGCTTCTACCTCGGCGGTATCTACACGATTCGAGGCTACCGACTACAATCGGTCGGCCCGCAAGCCGGCGTGGCGGCCGCCGGCGACCCGAATCTCCCGATCATCGCCGAAGGCCGCCCCATCGGCGGCGACTTCCAAGCGTTTTACAACATCGAATTCGAGTTCCCGATCATCGAAGCGGTCGGCATCAAGGGCGTGATCTTCACCGATGGCGGCAATGCCTGGAACGTCTTTGCATTCAAGGATCAGTTCCGAAACTGCCAAGCTCCGGTCGCGCCCTTGGCCGATCGGTCCTCGTCGCCTTGCGGCATCCACGGCTTTCTCCGGTACTCGGTCGGCTTCGGCCTCAGATGGTTCTCCCCGCTGGGGCCGCTCCGGTTCGAGTGGGGCATTCCGATTCGCCGCCGCCCCCAGGACAGCCCAATTCGCTTCGAGTTCACCATCGGCCAGTCGTTCTGACCGAATGAAACTCACCGCCAGGGCGTATAACCCCTGCCACTTGACCGGATTGCGCCAAACGGCTAGCAAGGCCGGGCCTGAAAGGATGCTCTAATGCGCTTTTGTAGAATCGTTGTTTTCGCTTTGGCCACCGTCGTTCTCGCCGGTGCGGCAACCACCGTTGATGCACAAACCAAGATCGGCGTGGTCGACCTCCAACGCGCCATCAACGAAACCGAAGACGGCCGCCAGGCCAAGCGCCGCCTGAAAAAGGTGTTCGACGAGCGGCAGAAGTCACTCAACCAGAAGCAGGAAGCTCTCAAAGCTCAGAAAGAAAGCCTGGAGCGCCAGCAAGACGTCCTCAGCCAGGATGCGCTCAAGAAGAAGGTCGAGAAGTACCAGGCAGACCTGATGGAGCTGCAGAACGAGTACGTGCAGTACCAGCAGGAGCTCTCCACCAAGGAGGGCGAGCTCACCCAGAAGATTCTCGAAAAGATGCAGACGATCCTCCGCCGCATCGGACAGACCGACGGCTACACGATGATCATCGAAGCGAACGAAGGTGGCGTCGTATGGGTTCCCTCGAACCTCGATCTCACTGACGTTCTGATCCAGAAGTACAACCAGCAGGCCAAGTCCGGCGGTGGCGCCAAGCAGGGCGGCGGCGCCAAGAAACCGAAGTAACTGCCCTTTCGTGGCCCTAGCGCGGGTTTCCGGCTACAGAAGTGCATGCTCAGGTTCTGCGCGCTAGCGGTCATGGCGCTGACGATGCTCGGCGTCGCAGCGCAGGTGATCGCGCAGGAAGCGACGGTTGTAGAGCCGGAGCATCCCGTCGACGAGCCCGCACTCGCTCGCGTCCATCATGTCGATGAGTACGCGCAGTCCGCCATTCTTCGCTATCCGGGCCTGAAGGCCGCTTCGTCCGACATCGACGCAGCGCAAGCCCGACTGCGCGAGGCGAAGCTCTCCCCGTTCATGCAGTTCGAAGGCCAGGCGAGGTTCTTCGTGGCGCCCGGCGCCCGGGGAACGACAACGTTCAGTCCCGACCCTCAGATCCCCTGGGCGAACCGCTGGGGTCCAGGCGGCGAGCTCGGCATCGAGGGCGGCATTCCGATCTACACCTTCGGCAAGTACCGCGCGGGCAAGAAGGCCGCAACGGCCGGCATCACGGCCGCCGAGTACGAACGGGACCGCACCCTCTCGCGCGTCGTGTTCGACGTGCGCCGCGCGTACTTCGGCACTCAGCTTTCGCTCGACCTGCAGGCGATGATCTCCGAGGGCAAAGACAAGCTCCGGAGCGCAGTCGACAAACTCCGCGCCCGCCTCGATGCCGACGACCCAAGAGTCAAGCAGAACGACTATTGGCGTCTGGTGTCGGCCCTTTCTGAGATCGAGTCGCGCGAGTCAGAAGCCCTTCGTCTGGAAGCCTCGGCCCGCGCCGCACTCGAGATTCTCTCCGGCATCAAACCGGCCATCGTTCCCGAGTGCCCACTCGAAACCGTGCAAAGCGAAGTTCTGGAGCTCAGTGAGCAAGTCGATCGCGCCGTTGCAAGTCGCCCGGAGGTCCATCAACTCGAAGCGGCGCGTTCCGCGAAGGACGCGAACCTCGTCGTGAAGCGAGCCGGCTACCTGCCTGACATCATCCTCGCCTTGCGCGCGAGCTTCGCCCGCACCCCGGGTATCACCGACATCCAAAACCCCTACGTGATCGACCGCGGCAACTTCGCGGGGGCATTCGCAGGGCTGATCGCCCGCTGGAAGCTCGACTTCGGCGGAACCTACGCACGGGTGAAAGCAGCCAAGGCCGAGATCGAATCACTCAAGAGCAAGACCGAGGAAGCGGAGCTCGGGATCGGCCTCGAAGTGACCGACCTGTATGAACAGCTCCAGGATGCGAAGCGGCGCGTCGCATCTTGGACGCGTGCGGAGAAAGAAACCCGCCAGTGGTACGTGTCTGCAGGCCAGGGCTACGAAGTGGGCACGACCACGGCGATGGATCTCGTCGATGCAATCTCGGCCTACTTCGGCGCCCGCTCGAACCGCCTCATGGCCACCGCCGAATACAACCTCGCCATCGCAGGGCTCGAGAAAGCGACCAACATGCCCATTGTCTCGGAAAAGGGATGGCGGCCGGTCGACTGCGGGGAATAAAGGGTCCACTAGGCTCGTCTACAGGGAAGATATGACTCGAATATCCATGATTACAGGCTTGCTCATCGCTTCATTCTGGCTTGCGGGCCCGGCTGCCGCTGAGGAGGCACCTGCGGGCGCCGCCCGGACAGCGGTTTCCGATGCTGACGCCGCCAAGGCCGAGGCGTTCATCCGCACCAAGCACAACAAGGTGCGCGACGTCTTGCGGAAACCCGACACCCCGGAACGCGGCGAAAAGCTCACCGTGCTCCTTGGTGAGTTCCTAGACTATCACCGCCTTGCCAAGCTTTCGCTCGACAAGGAGTGGGCGAAGCGCTCGCCAAAAGAGCGCGAACAATTCGTGAGCCTCCTACGACAGCTCGTCGAGCGCCAGTACCAGCGGAACATGGAGTCGACACTGGAGTACAAAGTGAGCTGGGTCGGAACAGAGCCCATCGAGACAGGCGTGAAAGTGAACTCTTCGGCGAAGTCCGTGAAGAAGAAGCGCCAGCCCGCGGTCACCATCGACTACAGCATGAGCCCCGCCGGTGACGAGTGGAAAGTCTTCGACATCTTCACCGACGACGTGAGCCTAGTGAAGAACTACAAGCGACAGTTTCGCCGCGTGATCAAGGAAGAAGGCTGGAGCGGCTTGATCGGCCGGATGGAAAAGAAGCTCAACGCAAAGGACGAGCTCATTTAGGGCGGTGGCCGTAGGGCCGTGAGCGGGTGGCGACGTACGGCTTGTGCTGCCGCGGGTGTTTGGGGGCGGGGTGTTTGGGTTGGTTGCGTGGTTAGGTTTGATTACACCGCCCACCCACCCCCACCCGTAATCCTCCCTGGCGCGGCGGTCGCTGCGCTCGGCCTTGGCGGCGCCTTTGGCGCCGGGCTTCACCCTGCGGGCTCGCGGGGCGGCGCTGCTGTTGTGGGGGCGCTCGGAGGACTTGGCTTGATGGCACCATACGGATGTACGCGGCTCGAATATGTCCGTATGGAGGGGCTCGGAAAAACGCGCGATATGGGGTGGAGTCGACGTGTGAGTGACAATCGGCAAGACAGCAAACCGCTCCGATTGGCGCGAGCTCCGACGCTCGGCTTGCGTGGTCAAAGCCCTCAAGTGCATCCGACCACATTTGCAAGCCGAGCCGTTCGACGTAACCCCGTGTCGCGCTTTGTTCCGAGCTCCGTCGTACTCTAGATAAAACCGTCCGTTCGGCAGCGGCCCCCCCAGGCCGCGCCGACGGACGCTCCCCTTTTTCTGTTAGACCCTCTTGCGCAGTGCTGCGATGTCTCTGATGACGACGCGGCGATGATCGGTATCGATCGTGCCAGCCCTTTTGAAGGCGCCGAGCACCAGTGTAACGGTTTCCCGAGTCGAGCCTACGTAGCTCGCAATCTCCTGATGGGTGAACTTCACACCAATCAGGATTCCCCGTGAATCAGGAATACCGTGCCTCGAAGATGCATCGAGTAGAAACTCTGCAACACGCGATTCTACGCTTCGCGTGAGCAGTGCATCGATCCGCCGTTCTGCGAGCAGACGGCGTTCCCCCATCAATCGATGCATAGCGGAAGCGAATTCCAGGTCCTCGGCCATCACCATTTTGATGAGCCGCGGCGGAATGCGTAGCGCTTCCACATAATCCAAAACCACCGTTTCGAGACGCGCTTCGGGATCGACCAGCGACATTTCGCCAAGCAGATCGCCTGGGCCGTAGTAGCCGAGCGTCAATTCTCGTTCCGGTGTACGGCGCACGCGCCGAACTCGACCGCTGCCGATCGCGAAGATCGCAGGGTCGCTAGGCATGCAAAGGGACTCGCGTCGATCTGCATCGACCAAGGCGCTTCCGTTCAAGATCTGCTCCCGAAGCGACGGCGTCAGTGCTTCGAAAACCCTGCATCGAGATAGAATCCTCGTTCGGCGTTCTTCCGTCGTACGCAGTCGTCGTGCGCCGGAGCCGTTTTGCAGTGCGGGAGCGTTAGAATCCATACTTACAGCCTTAACGGTATGGTGCATGAATACAGGATTACCGTCAAGGCGTAGATTCACAAAATCACTAAAGCAGGCTTTTTTTCGTTCGTATTGACCAAAAGCGCGCCCTTAGCTAGTGTCGCGGCATTCAGGAGGGAGTCGCTCCAGGTCCAGGGCCGACATCATAAACATGCGACTTTATTCAGGAAAAATTGGCCCGATTGTTGATGATCTGGTGCGGGATCTCACCGCCGGCGAGGACATCGAAGTCGAGGACGTGGCCGAGGTCCGGCTCGATCTCGAAGCGGTGCTCAAAGAGTACGTCCGGCGCGAGCGTCAGATGATCGACGAAGCGAAAGACCGCATGGAGCGCGAAGGCCTAGGCTATTCGAAGCTCGGCCGCATGCGGCAGCGTGTCGCCAAAGAGATGGGCTTCCCGCAGCAAGATGAAGTCCTTCCCTACATGATCGATCAGCTGCTCAACATGCTCTTCCACAGCAGCAACGTCCTCGAGATCTACGCGGATGACGCCACGTTGCGCAAGAAGATGACGCCCATCTTGCGTCGGCACATGGAAGTGGAGACGGGGCTCGACGCCGAGGTGCGCTCGAAGATCAAAAACCTCCAAGAAGGCACTTCCGCGTTCGAGGTCGAGTACGCCAAAGTGATGGATCAGATCAAGCACAAGCGCGGGCTCGAGTAGGCGTTTCATGCGGAGCATGACCGGATACGGAAGCGGGCGCGCAGCGCTCGGCCAAGGACAAGTCGTGCTCGACTTGCGCACCGTCAACCATCGCTTCCTCGACGTGCGCGTGCGACTTCCCTCTCGAATCCAGAGCCGCACCCCGACCATAGAGCGCGTGATTCGCGCGCGCCTCGAACGCGGGCGCGTAGATGTCACCGCGCGCTTCGAAGGGCAGACCCTTCCGCAGCCGACGCTCGATCTCGATCGTGCGCGCGCAGTCTACGCGGAGCTCGCGGCCCTGCGCGACACACTGAACCCTGATGAGCCATTGCCGCTAGCCCTGCTCTCTTCGGTGCCCGATTTGTTCGTCATCAATCGCGCCATCGATGAAGAAGCCCTCAAGCGTTCGCTCGAGCGAGCTGCGGCGGAGGCTTGCGACGCCGTCATAGCCATGCGCGACAAGGAGGGGAATACTCTTGCTTCGGAGCTCAGCGCTCGGCTCCAGGAGCTCCACGCGAGCGTCGACGCGTTGAAAGCGGGCGTGCCATCGCTCATCGAAGATCGCAGGACCCGCCTTCGCGATCGCCTGCAGGCCCTGCTTGCCGGGGTCGATGCCGAGCTCGAACCCTCGCGCCTGGAGCAGGAGATCGCCGTGCTGGCGGACCGCTCCGATGTCGCCGAGGAGCTCGTGCGGCTCGATAGCCACCGCGATCAAATGCTCGAATTGATCGAGAATTCGAGCGCAGCGGTAGGGAAGCGCATCGACTTCCTGCTCCAAGAGATGGCGCGCGAGGCCAACACGATTGGATCGAAGATACAAGACGGGACGATGACCACGCACGTGATTGCGCTTAAGGCCTGCATCGAGCAAATGAGGGAACAAGCACAGAATGTGCTTTGACCGACCGCGCTGAAGCGTTATCGGTCCCATCGGAGGCGTAGTTTAATGAGTGTCGTCCAGTCGACGGATCCGGATCTCATCCTGCTGATCATCAGCTCGCCATCGGGCGCGGGAAAGACGACCCTGACCCGACGACTGCTTCAAGAGTTTCCCGAGCTGAGATTCAGCGTCTCGCACACCACACGCCGGCCTCGTGCAAACGAAGTGGACGGCCAGGACTACCACTTCGTCACCGAAGCGGCGTTTCGCAAAATCATCGAGGAGAACGGCTTCGCGGAGTGGGCTGAGGTACACGGCAATCTCTATGGCACCAGCGTGAGCGAAATCGACATCGCACGAACCGCACGAAAGATCGGGGTGCTCTTCGACGTGGACTACCAGGGCGCCCGCCAAATCAAAGAGAAATTCCCCGACGCTATCGGCGTCTTCATCTTGCCGCCTTCGATGGAAGAGCTTCGGCGCCGTTTGGACGGTCGCGGCTCCGACGACGCAGAGTCACGTCAGCTCCGCTTCGACAAGGCCCGCGAGGAGATCGGTCACTATCCGTTCTTCGACTACATGATCGTCAACGATGAGCTCCAGCGCGCCCTTGCGGAGCTCCGTGGCATCGTATTGGCGGAAGGCTGCAGGCGTCGGCGCCTCGCGGCCAAGGCCGAAGCCCTGCTCCACGAGTAGGCGGCCGTCGCCTCAGAACTCGATGCCAAGAATCAGCCGCAGTGCCATTGCGCGCCGAATGCCACCCACGTTACCCGAAAGCGGCTCGCGCGTGCCGTCCACTTCGAGGTACTTGAGGCCGTTGAGCGGGAACAGAATACCGAATTGGGCCGACGCGAAGAAGCCGTCACTGACCTTGGGCCCGTCCTCGGTTCGATAGTAGATCGAGAGGTCGAGCTCCGCGCCCAAATTCGGCTGCGATGAGTAGGTCTGTTGCTGGTACATCGCGCGACTATAGATGAAGTCGAAGCGCGCACCGAGCACCCGGCCGAAGTCGCTACGAATGATGTCGTAGCTGATCGCAGGCGCCAGATAGTAGGCGCCGGCAACGCGCCCGAGAATGTTGCGCCAAAGAATTAGATCGATCCGGTAGTCGGGGTGGAACGAAAAGTTGGAGACTACCTTTTGCCCAACCGGTTGCGTCGCGAGATCCTCGTACTGCGAGAGCCCTACGACGTCGGGGTCGCCCGAAGCGGCACCGCCTTTGAGAAAGACGCCGAGCTTCTTACCGAGGAAGCGGTACTCGCCTTCAAAAGCGAAGCCCCATTGACGAAGCTTGAACTTCTCCCCTTCAGACGTGCTGGGAAACTCCGCGGCCGCGATGTTTTGAACCTTGCCGAAGATCCCAGCAAACTCGATTTCGAGACGCAGCTCCTTCCACAGGACCTGCAACCAGCCGTCGGGCGTGTAGGTTTTCGCGTCTCGCCGAACGAACTGGGTCTCGATGTCGGCAGCGGTCCCCAGCAGCGGTGCACCTGCCGTAGAAAGGAACTGCGAGCGATAGATGAAATACGCGCCGCCGTTGATCACCCATTTGCCACGGGCAAGACGCTTCTGCTGGGCAAGCGGATCGAGCCGGCGCGCAACGAGAAAGCTCCATTGCCGAGCGTCATCGAGGCGGCTGGCGTCGCGCGGAATCGCTTGGATATCATAGACGGGATCGTCGATGTAGCCCTTGCTCGCGAAGTCCCACGAAACCCCAAAAAAGATGCCCTTGAACTGGCCGATGAGCTGTATTCGATCGACCTCGGACTGAAAGTCCGAATCGAGCGCGGTGTTGAGGATGTTTGTCCCCTCGCCCGCGTTCCAAAGCATGCCGAGGCCCCACTGGTGGCCCATCCGGCCAAACCGAAGCTGGCCGATCGTGCTGTTGGTCACCTCGCCCCAGACCCGACGGACGAGAATGGTGTCGCCTACGGTGTTGCGGAAGGACTCGGGTGCCGGCGCCGTCCGGGTCAAGGTGTCGAAGGGAACTCCCGGTGCGCGCCCTGAGATTTGGCCCAAGCCGTTGACCGACTTCACCTCGGGTGTCGAACCCAGCACGAGATTGTCGAACGCATCGATCATCATGTGGACGCGGATGTTGTCGCTGAGCGAGAGCGTCGGTTGGAGTCGAAGCCGCATGTTCGCGAAACGCGTCGTTGCGCTTCCGTCGCAGCGCTGCTCATTGGACGGCACGGACGAAGGCTCGCCCTTGCAACCACCAGCGGGCTGCACCCCACCAGTATCGTTGGAAGGGGCGTTGTCGAGCTGGATCCAGCGCGCAAATGGGTCGCCGGGGCCCAAGCGGTCGACCCGGACGCGGCCCAACGCAAAGTTGTCCATGTACTCGCCGCGCACGCGGAAATACCCGTTGAGCGAGAACACCGGCCGAGGATTGGTCCAGGTGGCCAAGGTCGGGTCGGAGGCGGGCGGCTCGGCCATGCCGAGAAGCTTGGCGTCGTCCGACGCCATCTCGTCTTCGTCGAACGCGCTTTCGTCGAACTCCTCTTCGGGTTCGTTGGCGCTGGCCGGTGCCTGCGGGAGCTCGAGGCCTTCGATGCTCGGCGCCCTCAACTGAGGAGGGAGGTCCTCTTCACGGCTGGGCTCCGGGGAGGCCTCCTCGATTTCGGAGCTTGCCTCTTCCTCGGCCGTGGCGGCGTCTCGGCTCGCCCCGGCGGTCGTTGCATCGGAGGAGGACCCCTGCGCCGCGGCCGACGTTGCCCCCAAAGAAACTACCCAAATAATCGCTAAGAAACGGCGCATTGAACCCGTGCGGTCCGGGGCGTAGCACGCCGGGATCACGCGGGTCAACGGGGCAATCGCTGCCTTGACCAAAGCCGGGGCGGCCTTAAGCCCCGGAGCCGGGAGTTCCGTGACGGATAGATTGCACTTCATACCGCTTGGCGGCCTCAACGAGGTCGGAATGAACTGCGCCGCGCTGGTTTGCGGCGACACCACGATCGCCATCGACTGTGGCATCGGATTCACCAATGAGGATGGTGCCGAGCTGGTACACGCCGACTTCAGCTGGCTCTTTCAGCAGCGCAAGACCCTCAAGGCGATCGTGATCACCCACGGACACGAGGACCACATCGGCGCGCTCCCCTATTTTCTAAAGGAGCTCCGGGTGCCGGTCTTCGCCCCGCCCTACGCCGCAGCCCTGATCGAAGACCGCCTCAAGGAGCACCGGCTCAAGAACGTGGACCTGCGCGTGAGCCCAGCGGGAAGCCAGCATCAGATCGGCTCGATCTCCGTTGAGCGCTTCGCGGTGCACCATTCAATCGCCGATGCGACAGGGCTCATTCTGGATACCCCGGTGGGGACCCTAGTGCATACCGGCGACTTCAAGATCGAATCGGATCCCTGCGAGGGCCAGCGTTTCGATCGGGCCCGTCTCGAAGAGGTCTCCAGCCGGGGGGTGCGCCTGCTCCTTAGTGATTCGACCGGAGCCGACGTCGAGGGGTACGCCCGAATCGAACGCAACGCCGAGGCGGCTCTCGAAGAATGGATCGCCCGCTCCCCGAACCGCGTCGTCGTTGCGACCTTCTCCTCGAACGCCTTTCGTCTGAGGGCGGCCCTGAGGATTGCGCGGGAGCGGGGACGCAAGGTTTGCCTGCTCGGGATGTCGGTCCACAAGCACACCGAAACCGCCCGAGGGTTGAACTTGATCCCGTCGGTGGATGATCTCTTGGTCGCGCACGATGAAGTCGACGCCCTGCCCCGCAACCAGGTCCTGATCCTGGCCGGCGGCACCCAGGGCGAACCCGCGTCGGCGCTCACTCGCTTGGCGCGCGATGAACACGCACGCGTTCACCTCGAAGCCGGCGACACGGTGATCTTCTCCTCGCGCGCCATCCCCGGAAACGAGCTCAGCGTTTTCGACGTTGTCAACCGATTCGAGCGACGTGGTATCGAGGTCATTGCACGCGACCGCCATCCCGAGATCCATGCGAGCGGGCACGGTAGCCGCGAAGAGCAACGGAGCATGATTCAGCTGCTGCGTCCCAGGGCGTTCGTTCCCGTGCATGGCACGCACCATCACCAGCGCCGCCATCTGGAGCTTGCTCAAGAAGAGGGAATTGCGGAGACACAGCTGGTCGAAAACGGGACCGTGCTCGAAGTCACCAAGGATGCGCTTCGGATCGTCAATGAGGTTCCGACGGGTCGCGTGTACATCGAAGGGCAGCAAGCGCTGAGCGCCGAGCTCATCGCCGAACGCCGCGCCATGGGCTCGGCCGGCATGCTCACGATCTTGCTTTCGCTCCGGGACGGACGGAGTCGAGAGTTTCCGCGCGTGCTTTCCCGGGGAGTCTTCGAGGCGGCCGACCGGGCCCGTGTCGAACGCAAAGTCGCAGAGCAAGTCCGCAATCGGCTCAAGGGACGGCGCTTTTGCAGCCCAACAGAGGCCCAAGAAGCCGCAATTGAGGCCGCCCGACGCTTCTTGGTACACAATCACCGAAAGCGGCCGCTGATCACCGCGGACGTGAACGGGGAACCATGAGCCGATGGGTCGCCTGTCTTGTCGCTGCTCTGATTCTGAGTAGTTGCCAGCGGGACGCGAAACCGGAGCCGAGCACGCCGCCCGCCTCCACCGAGCACGCGAGCGCCGCGCCGAGCACGCCGACCGCGGAACCTGTTCCTGAGGCGCAGGTTGGCGTTGCGCGACCGGCGACCGCGAAAGAGCGCGCGGCGATCGATAAGCTCTTGCAAGCGGCGGAGTCCGTGCGGCAGCTGAGGCTTCGACAAAGGGTCGCGATTGAAATCGAAGACGGCGACGCAATAGCGCACAGCCTGCGACTGCAAATCGAAGAAGAAGAAATCGAACG
>Ga0316198_10001204_pt1 | contig 15038 bp, 15 predicted proteins | sample OudBieAanoxic_MG_FD_204935 | JGI IMG/M metagenome (GOLD analysis project Ga0316198, IMG submission 204935) | Coastal sediment microbial communities from Oude Bieten Haven, Netherlands - site A anoxic | ecosystem: Environmental > Aquatic > Marine > Coastal > Sediment | place: Netherlands...
CACGGAGATAGACAAAGATGCGAAGCAAAGAGGCTATCCTTGATCAGCTGTACGTGCTGATTCGTCCTTACGCCAGGGAACCGATTGAGCTCTGTGCGGAGACCGGCCTGATCAACGAAGTGGGCCTGGATTCAGTGAAGGTGATGGAACTGATGACGCAGATCGAGGATCATTTCGATATCTCAGTGCCCTTGAATATCCTTCCCAGGGTAAACAGCCTTGGTGACTTGGCAGAACAACTGCAACAATTGCTGCAAGACAGCTGACAGATGGCAAGCCTTTTCAATAAATTCCGTTCCCTCGAGGAAACGCGTGCCGGGCTGGTTGCCGGCAGCGGCGTCGATCCCTTTCATGTCGTCGTAGAGCGCGTGGTTTCGGCCACTGAAGCGATCATCAATGGCCGCAAGGTCATCATGGCCGGCACCAACAACTATCTGGGACTCACCTTCGATCCGGAATGCGTTGCAGCTGCCTGCAGGGCAGTCAGCGAAGAGGGAACCGGCACCACGGGCTCACGCATGGCGAACGGCAGCTATGCCGCGCACGTGGCACTGGAGAATGAACTGGCGGCCTTTTTCAACTGTCCCGCGGCTATTGTCTTTTCAACCGGCTACATCGCGAACCTGGCGATACTCTCGACGCTGACCGGTGCCGAGGATGTCATCCTGCTGGACGCCGATTGTCATGCCAGTATCTACGATGGCACCCGACTCGGTAGCGCCCAGGTGATCCGTTTCCAGCACAACAACCCGGCTGATCTGGAGAAACGCCTGCAACGACTCGGTGACCGCGCCGGGAATACCCTGGTGGTGGTGGAAGGGATCTACAGCATGCTCGGTGACCGCGCGCCGCTACGCGAGATTGTAGACATCAAGAACCGTTATGGCGCCTCGTTGCTGGTGGACGAGGCCCATTCGCTGGGCGTGCTCGGCGAGCAAGGCAGGGGGCTGGCTGAAGAGCTCGGTGTCGAGTCCGGGGTAGACTTCATTACCGGCACCTTCAGCAAAAGCCTGGGGTCTATCGGTGGCTTCTGTGTCAGCTGCTGGCCGCAGCTGGAAACTGTGCGCTATGCCATGCGTCCCTACATATTCACCGCATCCTCCTCACCGTCCCTGATCGCCTCGACCCGTAAAGCCCTGGAGATCCTCAGCCGTAGCAGCGCACTGCGGAAAAAACTCTGGGACAACGCCACACAACTGTACCAGGGCCTGGCGGCCATGGGTTTTGAGCTCGGCCCGGAGATCAGCCCGGTGATAGCGGTGCGACTGCCCGCAACCGTCGGGGAGACAACCGCACTATGGAATGAATTACTGTCACAGGGCATCTACGTCAATCTGGTCCTCCCGCCGGCTACCCCGGGCGGCAAACCGCTGCTGCGCTGCAGTCTCAGCGCGGCCCATAGCCAGGTGCAGATCAAGGCCATTCTGGACGCCTTTTCGCTTTTCACGGAAAAACTGCAGACGACCGCCTGAGCACACGCCCGGATAGTTCTGTACCCCAGGTTAACCTGCCCGCCTCCCTTCAGACACGGTAACTGCCATGCACCTGTTGAAGACCTTTGCCCGAACCTACCCGCTGCAGAGTGCCATCATGCTGATTGCACTGCTGGTGGCCGGTCTGGTCGAGGGTCTCAGTCTGACCGCCCTGCTACCACTGCTGGACCGTGTCCTGGTGAAACCGGGTGCGCCCGGTGATGATACGGCAGCGCTTGAAGCCGGCTCCGACTCCGGGGTCGGCGATACAGTGCTCCGCAGCATCGAGGCCGTGGGGTTGTCACCGAGTGTCGAGTTGCTGCTATTGGTCATTGTCGTTGGAGCGATCGTCAAGGGCGGTCTCATTCTGCTGGCCAAGAAAAAGGTTGGCTACATTGTTGCACACGTCGCCACCGACTTGCGTCTGTCGATGCTGCGCGCAATGCTGGCCTCGCGCTGGGAATACTTTCTGCATCAACCGCTTGGACAATTGACCAACTCCATGTCGATCGAGGCAGTCAGGGCAGCCAATGCCTACCTGTATGGCGCTACGCTGATATCACAACTTATACAGGCGCTGGTTTACGTCATCATCGCCACCCTGGTGATGTGGCAGGCCGCGCTGTTTTCTTTTCTGATGGGCCTGCTTATCTATCTGGCGCTGGGTCGCCTGGTCAAAATGGCACGCAAGGCCGGCAGGCGCCAGACACTGTATACAAAGCTGATGATTGCGCGCCTGACAGACACCCTGCTGTCGGTGAAGCCACTCAAGTCAATGGGACGCGAAGGCCTGGTGGATACCGTGCTGGTATCGGAGACGAAGAATATCAACCGCGCCCTGCGCCGGGAAGTGGTGAGCAGCGAACTATTGTCAGCAGGACAGGAGATACTGTTCGCGCTGGTGCTGGTAATCGGTATCTATGTCACCCTGGTGAAGTGGGAACTGCCGATTGCGACGGTGATGGTACTGGGTTTTCTGCTCTCCAGGATATTGAAGAGGACCGGCCAGGTACAACGCAGTTACCAGAAGACGGCGGTCTCCGAGTCTGCCTACTGGTCGATCCAGAAAACCATCAACAGGGCTGAACGCGCACGCGAAGACCTGGGGGGCGAGCGCACACCAACCCTTGAGCAGGGCATCGAGTTGCGGGATGTCAGTTTCGCCTATGCAGAGAAAAAAATACTCGAGCAGATAAACATCAGCATCCCGGCCGGTTCCTTTACCGCCCTGATCGGGCCCTCGGGGTCGGGCAAGACCACCAGCCTGGACCTGATCATCGGCTTGTTGCAACCGGATAGTGGCACACTGCTGGTCGACGGGGTTCCACTGATGGAACTCGATCTGCACCGCTGGCGCAGAATCATCGGTTATGTGCCGCAGGAAACCGTTCTGCTGCACGATTCGGTACTCAATAATGTGGCACTGGGTGACCCCGAGATCAGTGAAGCTGATGTCATTTCGGCCCTCCGGGAAGCCGGTGCCTGGGCGTTCGTGGAGAAGCTGGCCGAGGGCATCCATCACATCGTCGGTGAACGCGGCGGCAAACTCTCCGGGGGCCAGCGGCAGCGCGTCATGATTGCACGTGCCCTGGTGCACCGTCCACGGCTGCTGATACTGGATGAGGCAACCTCGGCACTCGACCCGAAGAGTGAAGCGGCCATTTGCGAAACCCTGCGCACATTGCGGGGTGCGCATACCATCCTGGCCATCTCGCATCAACCTGCCCTGCTGGACGCCGCCGAACGTGCCTACCGCCTGCAGGACGGGCATGCACTACTGGTAAAGGATGTTGTTGCTGACTAAAAGCCCTGCCGCTGCTTCATCCAGCTGCAGTTGATGGACAAATAAATATTCCTTGTTACCCATCTTGAATCCAACGCGGAATCCCGCGTTTTCAGTCGCCGACCGGTCTTGTTGAACAGTGGCTGAACAACAACCAAACCATCATATTCAGAAGACTCAAAGGCATTGTGGCAAGTACGAGAAATGTTAATATAACCGGACATTGATACAAATGTTTTTTTGGCTACACGGGGTATAAATTGTACAAGGTTAAGATATACGGAGCCGGCTCCATCGGTAACCATTTGGCCTATGCCTGTCGCACAAAGGGATGGGAGGTACTTATGTGTGATATTGACCAGGCGGCGCTTGCACGGACCCGGGATGACATCTACCCGTCCCGCTACGGAGCGTGGGATACCGGGATTCGGCTATGCTCTCTGGATCAACTGCCAGACGAACATTTTGACCTGGTCATCATTGGAACTCCTCCAGATACCCACTTTGCCCTGGCCAAGACCGTCATGGAAACCAGCCCACCCAGGGTGCTGCTGATTGAAAAGCCCCTTTGTGGACCCTCACTGGACGGTGCTCAGGAGATTGTAGATCTGCAAAAAACGACCGGTACTTTCGTTGCCGTAGGGTATAACCACACGTTAACGCCAAATACAGACCGAATCGCCGAACTGTTAGCCACGGACATCATCGGCCAACCATTGACCATAACCGCCAGGTTCCGTGAGCACTGGGGCGGGATCTTCGGGGCACATCCCTGGCTCAGCGGCCCCCAGGACACCTATCTCGGTCATTATGAGCGTGGCGGCGGCGCCAGTGGCGAGCACTCTCATGCCATGAATATCTGGCAACACTTTGCCCACCTCGCCAACATGGGCCGGATAACCGAGGTGTCTGCTTCGCTGGATATGGTCGAAGACGGCAAAACCAAATACGATCGAGTGTGTCTGTTAAACGTCAGGACGGAGTCCGGCAATATCGGTGATATCGCGCAGGACGTGATTACTGAACCGGCGCAAAAGTATGTACGCATCCAGGGAAGTAATGGCTTTCTGGAGTGGGTTGCCAACCACAGTGCCGGAAATGATGCGGTCCGCTACTGGGATGGTGCCTCGGAAATTAAGGAAGAGTTGCTCCCCAAGACGCGACCGGACGATTTCAAGGGCGAGATTGAGCATATAGCCAATATCTTGGATGGCCAGTCCGCCGAGGGTTCTCCAATATCCCTGGAAAGGGGGTTGGATACCATGCTGGTAATCGCTGCGACACATATGTCCCATCGGTTTCAAAGGACGGTTTACCTTGATTACGATAAAGGTTACCAGCCGAATGCCATCGAAACCCACTAAATTTTTGAGGTATCAGTTTTGCAAAAGTTCAATTTCAAAAACCTGTTTATATACGACCTGGCAAACAACCATCAGGGCGATTTGAAACATGGCCTCAATATCATCAAGGCCATCGGCAAGGTCAATAAGGATCATGGCGTTCGGGGTGCTTTCAAATTTCAGTTCCGGCAGTTCGATACTTTCATTCATCCTGACTACAAGGATAAGAAGGATGTACCGCATATCCCCCGGTTTTTGGGTACCGCTTTAAGCAAGGATCAGTACAGGGAACTCACGCAGGCCGTCATTGATAGCGGGATGTATACAATTTGTACGCCTTTTGATGAAGAGTCCGTTGATGTGATCCAGGAGCTCGGCATATCCATTATTAAAATCGGCAGTTGCTCTGCTGCGGATACCCCGCTGCTGGAGAGAGTTGCCGCTGCGAACCTCCCGGTTATCGCTTCAACCGCTGGCCTCAGCATGCCCCAGATCGATCGCATGGTCAGCTTTTTCACAAACAGGGATATAGACTTTGCCCTGATGCACTGTGTGGCAATCTATCCAACGCCGGCCGACAAGCTTAATCTAAATCAAATCGACATATTAAAAGAACGTTTTCCTGATGTCCCAATCGGTTTTTCCACCCATGAAGCCCCGGATAACTACATACCGATACGCCTGGCTTATGCCAAAGGTGCTGAACTGTTTGAAAGGCATGTGGGCCTGGAAACCGCGGAACACAAGCTGAACAAATACTCATCCGAATCCGGGCAAATCGCAAGGTGGATTGAAGCGTATCAGGATACTGTAGCTACCTGCGGCGGCGAGCACCGTGCCCCGGCCACTCCTGACGAGTTGGCGTCCCTGCGCACCTTGATGCGCGGCACCTTCGCGAAGAAAAGCCTTAAAAAAGGTCAGAAGTTGACCAGGGATAATACCTTTTTTGCCATGCCCATTCATGACGGTCAGATGGTGAGCGGCGCCTGGTTCGACGGCATCAAGGCAGACAAGAATTACTCGCCCAATGAACCCATCAGCGAGACTGTCGTCGATCTGAAATTACCCGAGGAAGAGATCATCTATCGCATCATGCTGCAGGTAACAGGCATGTTGAACGAGGCTAAAATCCACATCGGCAAGGATAGTTCCATTGAGCTTTCCCACCATTATGGCCTTGAACGTTTCCGGGAGTTCGGCGCAGTTATAGTCGATATTGTCAATCGCGAATATTGCAAAAAACTTATCATTCAACTCCCCCGACAGAAACATCCCTACCATTACCATGGTCGTAAAGAGGAGACGTTCCAGTTGCTGTTTGGCGATCTGGAAGTTGAATTGGGGGGGAGACGGATCAACCCGCAACCCGGGGACACAGTGCTTGTCGAGCCCGGCACCTGGCACAAGTTTCATACCCTGGATGGTGCCATCTTCGAGGAGATTTCTACCACCCATTACAACAATGACTCCATCTACGAGGATGAGCGCATCGCGAGTTTATCCAGGGAGGAGCGAAAAACCGTGATTCCAAACTGGCACTCTATTGGCGAAAAATCCGGTACCAGGTCATCCAAATAGGGGACCATGGAACCAAGAGTCATTGTTTTCGACTTTGACGGGACGCTCATCGACTCGAACAGGCTGAAGTACGACGCCTATTTTGAGCTTTTCCCCAAAGACAAGCTGCACTCACAAGTCATCAAAAACGTCCTGGCGACAAAATATGAGGAAAGCCGCTTTTCCATCCTTGCGGAAATCCTGCATGGTTTGGAGACTAAAGAATCGCCGGTCTCGCAGGACCAATTGCTCAATGAACTGGCCAACCGCTACAATGACCTTGTTGTCTCCGGCGCCAAAACCTGCCCTGAGATGCCGGGCGCAGAAAAGAGCATCAAACATTTATCCACCAGGTACCGTTTATATGTAAGTTCAACCACGCCTGATACACCACTCAAGGAGATTATCGATCATCGGGGGTGGGCAGGATATTTTGTCGACAGCTTCGGTTACCCGCATAAAAAGGCCAGAACCCTGCAATTGATAAAAAAACAGGAAGGCATTGACAGTGCCGAGTTGCTTGTTGTCGGCGATGGGGAATCGGATAGAAAATCCGCCGGGGAGAACCGTTGCCGGTTTATCCATGTGAACAGGGATTTTCGTCTGGAGACGCTTTGCACGAGAATAAATAATGATTAGCGGCAAACGCGTCCTCGCTGTTGTCCCCGCACGCGGTGGTAGCAAAGGTGTGAAGCTTAAAAACTTGCGACCCATAAATGGCACACCCATCGTTGCATTGGTTGGAGACGTTGTCCGGCGTCTATCCTTCATAGATCGGGCAATCGTTTCAACGGATCATCCGAAAATCGCCGCAGCAGCAAGAAAGGCAGGGCTGGATGTGCCATTTATGCGCCCGGCCAACCTTGCCGGGGATATTGTGTCCGACTGGGACGTGTTGAACCATGCCCTGCTTGCGTGTGAGAAGCACGACAACACCCGTTACGATATCGTTGTCATGCTGCAACCTACCTCTCCGTTCCGCAAGCCAGAGCACGTAACCACGACCGTTACCAAACTCATCGATGGCGGTTATGATGCGGTATGGACCGTCAGCCAGACCGACTCCAAGGCCCACCCCATAAAGCAACTGGTGGTTGATGGCGACAAACTGGAGTACTACGATAAATCGGCCGGCGCCGGTATTATTGCCCGGCAACAACTCCAACCGGTCTACCACCGAAATGGAGTAGCCTATGCCATTACCAGGGATTGCATCATAGGCCAGGGAAATATAAAGGGAGAGAAAACCTCTTTTGTTGTCATCGACGACTTGCTGGCAAATATTGACACCGAACTGGATTTCACATGGGCCGAGTTTTTACTGCAATCAAATATTGCTCGTATCTAGTGGAATAAGCAGATGCGGACAAGGGCATCACTGATCATACCTGTCGAGAATCAGGTACGTGAACTTGATCCAAAATTGCTCCTTGCCTGTGTCGCAGCAAAAGCAGGGTTTACTTCCTATATTGGCTCGCGGCTGGAACTGGATTTCCGTATCGCCTCACTCCCGAGGAGCATCTATCTTTCCAAGAGCATGACAGCGCGCAGTATCAAGATGTTCCGGATTATGCGCAAACTCGGCCATGAGATCGCCGTTTGGGATGAAGAGGCCCTGGTGCATATGCAACCAGAAACATATTTTAACCGGCGGCTAGCCACCGATGCCATCAAACATGTGTCCACTCTTTTTGCCTGGGGTCATGAAAACTTTGACTTATGGAATCAATACCCGGAGCTTCCAAAAGGCTTGCCAATCCACATCACCGGTAACCCCCGAGGTGACATGTTGCGTCCTGAGTTGCGCGATTATTTTGAGCATGAAGTCGATAAGCTACGCAAACAGCATGGCGATTTCATTCTCATAAACACAAACTTTAGCAACGTCAACGCATTTGTCCCCAGCCTGAATCTGTTCCTTCCCGAGGAAACACCCGGTGCGGAGCGAATGTATGCCCGTGGTGCCGTAGGCATGAGTCGGAAATTTGCCGAGGGGCTTCATGATTTCAAGCAGGCGGTTTTCGATGACTTCAAGCAGATGATCCCGGCCATCGAGCGCTCTTTCCCTGAACACACAATAATTCTGCGGCCCCATCCAATCGAAAATATGGACGTTTATCATGATATCGCGGCAAATTGCAGCCGGGTAAAGGTGATTAATGAAGGTAATGTAATCCCCTGGCTGCTGGCGAGCAAAGCCCTGGTGCATAACAGCTGCACCACCGGCGTCGAGGCATTTATCCTGGGTGTACCCGCCATTACCTATATGGCTTCCAGGGATGAGTACTATGACGAAGGCTACTATCGACTGCCTAATAGGCTTAGTCACCAGTGCCTTACTTTTGAGGAGTTACAGACCACCCTCGGCAAGGTACTTGCCGGTGAACTCGGTGCTGCCACCGGTAGCGAGAGGACAAAGTGCGTCGAATATTACCTGGCGGCCCTGGACGGACCACTGGCCTGCGAACGGATCACGGATGTACTGACCTCTATTGCCGACAGCTGGGCAGAATCACTCGCTACCCCCGTACACCAGCGGCTGGAGGGTTGGTTCCTGGCAAACCGGCGGCGTTTGGTGAAATGGTATAAGTCCTTCCTGCCCGGTTCTAAATACCGCCCTGAGTTCCAGAGGCACCGCTATCCAAGCCTTGCCCTGGATGAGATAAACAATCGTGTATCTCGAATACAACGACTTCTGCAAGCCAGGGAGAACCTGGAGGTTACTCAAGTATCCGAGCACATTTTAAAGATCGAACAACGCTGAAGAACACGAGTTACCATGCAGAGAATTGGACTCAACTTTTGATTAAATAATGCGGCGGGCTAGGGGATCCGGCTTTTTGGGGTTTGTTTGAAGCGTAGCTTTACAATTGCTTTTCGAACCATTCGCAGTGCATACCAGAACTGTTTGAAGGGCCACGGTGCAGTATGCCTGTTGAATGCGATTAGCGTTTCCCTCCGGATCTCATCCGGATCGTCGAGATCCATCTCTTTCAAATTCCTTGGAAGCCCAGGCACACCGATTGCCCTGATAGATCCCCCATAAAGACCATAGGAAGTTGATAGTACATTCAAACCGGATGTCTCGAAAAGTGCCCTGAGTGAGCGCTCGGTGTGATAGCAGAGATGGGCAATATGGATTGATACAGGATGCCTTCCATATACAGTCTGCCACTGGGCATTGGGAACTTCGGCACACAGAAAACCATTCGGGGCCAAAAGGCTGCTTGCACATTTCAGGAACTCCTGCGGATTGCCACTGTGTTCGAGGACATGCGAACATACGACGATATCGTACTGTCCTGAGTGACCTGCGGCGAATTGCTCCAGGGTACCTGCGTGCACGTCGAATCCTTTATCATGCAGTCGTTCTGCATGCTTAACAGAAGGCTCTACACCGGATACATATGCTCCTCTTGCTCTGGCCTCCGTGAGGAGAAATCCATGGCCGCAGCCCACATCCAATAATCTGAATCCTTTTAGTTGACGATGGTTTTCCACGGCATTCAGGATGCCCTCGGCAATACCTCGTTTCCTCTTGACCCATTTGGAATTCTCGGATCTCTTGTCCATCGAGTAGAACTTGTAATAATTGGAGGCGTAGAATTTTTCCAGTCCGGCATCATTCATTCTGGGATTGAGTTGTCGCAACCCGCAGGTTTGACAGACACTTAGTGAGACGGGTTGGCGATGTCTATCGATCCAGTCGATAATATGAGTGAAATCATTCTGTCCGCAAAGAATGCAGGGATAGGCTTGTTTCTTTTCCTGATTAAAATTCATTCTGTAACCACGCCTTTTAGTTGAAAAGAAGTCCCTTTTTCAAGATCGGAGGTTTGGGAGATCTGGCTTGTGTGTCACACTTGTAGCTTCTTCCAATCCAGTTAAAGGAGCTTTAATCATTTCTAACTTGATGGGCGTTAGCAACTACCAGGTCAAGGATTCGGTTCGCAGCATCACCGGGCAGCATCACTCTGTCGAGAAAAGCCTTCCTTATGGACTCCATAAAATCTGGATCCCGTAAAATATTATTAATGAAGTCTTGCCAATCTTTCGCTTCGTCGAAAAAGGGAAGTGGTTTGTAATTTTCATAATAGGGTATCGTTTGGCCACAACGAATAACGGCAACCGGAGTTTTTGACAACGCAGCATCCAGCGCAATTGTCGACGGTGTAGTAATTACAGCCAACGCCTCGGTCAGCAGGCGGGGAGTCGACCAGTTTACTGATTCCGGGTGCGCCGGATCCAGCACCTCGACGCCACGCAGGGAAGCCAGAGACTTGGCATGCAGCGGGCTGCGCACCAATGCTCCCGGATGAGGCTTGAGTATAAAGCGCAAAGCGGAGAAATGTTGCACCATATCCTGCAGATCTTTGAAAAACTGTGCAATATATCGGTCGTCGAAGCGACTCGCGTTGAGCCCCTCAAATAAGGCTATTATGGGGCGATCACCGCTGTTCATGATTGGCTCGGAAGGAGTGGCCAGGTGAATTTTGGGACAACCTACGGCAACACATTTGCGGCGTGTTTCCTCGGAAACGGCCGGGGGAATATTTTCCAATGGCCCCCAGGTGAGCACTGTTTGTGCCGCAAAACGCACGTGGGGACCATAAATTCCATCCCGATAGGTTAAGCCGACGTTCTCAAAACCGTGCTGCAGGGTATACGTCCGGGCTCCTGCCGCATTGGCGATCCTAGTCAGCAGGTAGGGTACCTTGTGCGCCGCCAGTGTCGACTCAACCGTTGTCAATAAGGCATCTTTGTTGCGAAGTTCCCCAATCGCCCGCCATAGCCTGGCATGGTTCAACGTTAAGTCGATTTTAATGTGATATGAGTGCAATTGCTTTCGTGTTGCGTGAAAGCGATTGACGACACGCTCGGTTGCCCAGAAGGAGACAGAAATATCATTCCGTTTGCAGGATTGGTTATACACATCGATTAACAAATCGATATCCTGGGGACGGCTAATGAGCAAAACCAGTTCCAGGGGATGACACAGTAAAGCCTGTGACCGCCTGCTTGTATTGCGCCGGCGGAACAATCTGGCGAACAGAATGCAGATCCAGGCGTTAAGCGTGCGCAGCGGATAATTAACTGGAAGCATCAGTTTTATTAAAGCAATTCATCACCAACTGGTGTGCCGCGATGAATATCATCTTTGGCGACTTTCCCAATAATGTTTTCCAAATACTTAGGTGCCACCCCATAACCAGGCCTGATACTTTTTACATGTTCTGCTGTGATTATTTCACCCGCTTTAACATCTTTCACAAAATACAATGAACGACGGAATTTTAAGTTTCCCTGCTCCGAAGATTTCGTCGCATAATTTACTCGTCCAATAGCCTGCCAGGCAGTCTTACTATCTTCACAAAGCACTTTTAATTCATTTGGCTCCAGTGAAAAGCTGTCATCCGGACCGCCACCATTGCGGTCGAGAGTGAAGTGCTTTTCGATGATCGAAGCGCCAAGCGCGACACTGGCGATAGCAGTAGTGTTGTCAAGGGTGTGATCGGACAACCCGGTAAGCAATCCGAAATGCTGGATCATGTCAGGAATGGTGCGCAGGTTATAGTCCGATGCAGGGGCAGGGTAGCCACTGACGCAGTGAAGGATGGCGAGCTCTTTACAACCGCCTTCGTGTGCGGTATCGATTGCTTCCTGGATTTCCCCGGCATCAGCCATCCCGGTGGAGATAATCATCGGCTTGCCCGTTCCCGCCACATACTTGATAAGTGCCAGATCGACGGCCTCGAAAGAGGCGATCTTATAGGCTGGCGCATTGAGGTCTTCGAGCAGGTCAACAGCAGTGTTGTCAAACGGAGAGCTGAATATGGTGAGGTCCAGTTTTCTGGCGTATTCGAATAGCGGCTTGTGCCAGTCCCATGGCATGTGTGCCTCCTGGTACAACTCGTAAAGGGTACGCCCATCCCAGAGCCCGCCATGAATCTGAAAGTCTTCCGTACCGCATTCAAGCGTGATTGTATCAGCTCGATAAGTCTGCAGTTTGACCGCATCGGCGCCTGCCTTTTTCGCCTCCTCAATAATACGCAGGGCAGTATCCAGCCGACCATTATGGTTGGCAGATAACTCGGCGATAATGTAGGGAGGCATATCCATGGCAATACAGCGGCCGGCGATACGAATTTCTGGCATGTTCAACATGTTAGTTACTCTTAGTGATCTGGCTGCCATTCAGATGACAGCAGTCCGAAACACAGTACATCGTGGTAGTACTGTCCATCAAAGCGTTGCTCGCGAAGCCGACCTTCCTGTTGAAATCCCAGAGCGCGATGGAAGCTAATTGACGGCTCATTATAGGCCAGTGCCTGGCCGCAGATCTTGTGAAGCTTGAGGTATTGGAAAGCATATCGCAGTGCCGCCCATCCGAGTCGTCGCCCCATACCCTTGTGGGCATCGGGTGCAGCGTAAAACCCCCAGTCCACGGTGGGACTGCCATTCAATTGGCTTAATTGAACAAAACCCATGGGAGTTTCATCAGCCTCGAAAATCAACAGCTGCTTGCGGGGATCGTGAGTGGATTTTTCAAACCAGCGCTGATGCTCAGCCAGCTTGATTTCGTGCTGGGTGTACATATAGCGACGAATATTGGGATGATTGCGCCATGAGAGTACTTGATGCAGGTCATCCGGGGACATCAAACGGATGCGATCGGGCCTTGATGGGATATCGGTCATAACTCACTCTCCATGCGCTGAATCACGTGGGTGACACCTTGACCATCTGTGACCGATTGGGCAGAGATACTTATCTGCGCCAGTGTCATTTCATTCAGAAAGGAAAGGATGGCAGGTGCCAGCTGCTCTTGGATGGAATTTGGCTCCCCAAGCAATCTTACAGCCCCCGCGCTTTGCAATGCCAACGCACCGGCCCACTGATTCTTTGCTAGCACGACCAGCAGAGTGGGCAGTCCCAGGCAACAGCGTTCCCATGAAGTAGTGCCGGCTGCACCAATAGCCAGGTCGGCAGTGGCCATCAATTGGGCCATGTCTGAAACGTTGACTCTCACTTCGGTTCTCCAGGGCATGGTGACCGCAAGTTGTTGTACATACTGCAACCAGGGCGCCTGTGCGCCCATCACAACGATAATGGTTACATCCAAAGGTAGCTCGGAACCCTTGAGTGCCTGTAATACACGGCTGGTAGCGTTTGGCTGATCCACCCCACCCATGGTGATGAGTAACGACTTTAACTGTGGCTGTTTACGACGGCTGAGGCTGTATTCCCTCAAGCTTGTGAATTCGGGTCGAAGCAGGGAATAACGGGGGCCGGTGAGTCGAGCGCAATGATCCGGGACCAGAGTTACATAATTTTTGTCCGTGCGGCCCAGGTTTTGGTCCAACAGCAGGTCGCAATCATGTGGGCGGTCGGCGAGGTCATCTATAACCATGATCTTATCACAGTACGGGCGCAAGGCCTGTTCCCACTGGTCATCTAGAGCGTAGTGGTCAACGATTAACCAATCGGGCCGAAGGGTTCCGAGAATTTTCGCCGTTTCGTATGCGTCGTGTTTCTGTGTCGCGCCTAACCAGGTGGCATGGACTGGTTGCTCTACAGTGTCTGACGCGGCCATACCCAAGATGGATTGATTGGCAGGTAATGGATGAACGATGATTCCTTTCTGGCGAATGTAGTCAATCAAATGGCCGACATGCGCACGGCAGACGAAATGACACGTGGCTCCGCGTGCCTTGAGGGCTTTAGCCAGGGTCAGACAGCGTACGACGTGGCCGCTGCCGATTTGCAGGGAGGCGTCAGCACGGAAGACGATAAGCATAAACAACTATACCTTACACACCACTCTTCTCCATGAGAAACCACGTGATGTCATCCTGCGGGAAGTCAGGATCACGACGGTAGGCGAAACCGTAGTCCAACAGTTTCATTTGCGGATATCGATCCATGATTTCGCCTGCAAAGTCACGCTTGAATAGTCGGTCAGTGTGTCCTCGATAGGGAATAGCAACAGGCGCAGGATTGTAGTATTCAGCCACCAGCAGGTAGCGGTTGCTGACAGCAACGAGTTTGTCATAGACCTGCGATAGTTCATCGGGGTTGATGTGGATGAGCACGCCTTTAATAAGCACGAGGTCCCAGGTACTCTGTGGCTGGAATTCCAGAATGGATGTTTGGTACACATGGGGGGGGGGTATAACCTGCGCGAGCTGCAGCGCTGCATCAGGGTTAATTTCGATACCGTATTGTTCCTGTTCAGGATGCAACAGCCTCAAGGCACGTAAGTTCATGCCAATGTTGGCACCGAACTCAATGCATGTTTTAACGCTGCGAGTGGCTCGTAAGGCCTTGAAGAAGAAGTTAAGATTGGACGCAAGCAACGCATCACCTTGGTTGCGATGGACGTATTCGGTGCCAAATTCACCGGCCCAGAAGGCTTCCTGTTCTGTCTTGAATCGCTTGGATGTTTGCTCGCTCACACTTGTTTCCTCTTGGTTTGATAATTTTAATACTCGCGGCGCTAGCTCTTAATTGACTCTGTGTCATTTAATAGTCTGCAAGGCCTGAAACATCCATTCCGCGCGTATCCAGTCTTCCGGCGTATCGATGTCCTGCACGCGGTGGCGGGGAAGAATTACCGGTGCGGCATTGGCTGAAAAGATCGGTTTGCCGGCAAGCCAGGCACTGGCTTGGCCCCAGTAGAACTGGCCAGCATCGTGATAGGCCTCTTCCAGATCCTGAGAGCGGCTGTTGAAGTGTTCAGGGTAGAACATTTCGACCTTCCCGTTCTCCTTGATTCGGATGGCTCGCTGGATGGGTGAGGCATAGCTGGTGACGGAAAAGGCATAGTCTGCCTGTGCGTCTTCAATGATACGCAGGCCCCGTTGCAGGTCGGTAGCGATGACA
>Ga0316198_10001205_pt1 | contig 15033 bp, 9 predicted proteins | sample OudBieAanoxic_MG_FD_204935 | JGI IMG/M metagenome (GOLD analysis project Ga0316198, IMG submission 204935) | Coastal sediment microbial communities from Oude Bieten Haven, Netherlands - site A anoxic | ecosystem: Environmental > Aquatic > Marine > Coastal > Sediment | place: Netherlands...
TTGATCATCGGCGTGAGGAAGTTGAGCAGGTTCCTGGAGTACATTTCCGAGGCGTGCACCGGCAACTCACCGGGCACGTTGAGTGGGCCGTAGACAAGCACATCGTTAAAAATAACCTGTTCGCCAGGTTCGGTGACTTCGCAGTTGCCACCGCCCTCGGCAGCCAGGTCGATGATGACGGCACCCGGTTTCATTTGTTCGACTACGTCCTTGCGGATGATTTTCGGTGATGGCTTGCCCGGAATGGCTGCTGTGGTGATCACCGCGTCTGCTGCTGCGATGTGTTTGTTCAGAACTTCCTGCTGTAGCTGTTTTTCTTCATCAGTCAATTCACGCGCATAGCCACCGCTGCCGTCGGCGGAAACGCCGGTATCGACGAATTTCGCACCCAGTGACTCTACCTGCTCTCTGGTGGCACTACGCACATCATAGCCCTCCACCATGGCGCCCAGGCGCTTGGCGGTGGCGATGGCCTGCAGGCCGGCGACACCGGCGCCGATGACCAGCACCTTTGCCGGACGGATAGTGCCGGCCGCTGTGGTCAGCATGGGGAAGAAACCGCCGAAGCGGTTGGCGGCTATCAATACCGCTTTGTAACCCGCGATCGATGCCTGCGAAGACAGCACGTCCATACTCTGGGCGCGCGAAATGCGCGGAACCAGTTCCATGGCAAAACTGAGGATCCTGCGGTCACGCATTTTTTTGACCCGTTCCGGGTAGCGATAGGGCAGCATCATCCCGACTACAACCGCGCCTTCCTTCATGTGTTCAATTTCGGCTTCGGTCGGTGGCTGAATTTTCAAAATCAGGTCGGATCGCTGGTATAGCTCACTGGCACTGTTGACGATGGTGGCACTGTCATAAGCTTTGTCAGGATAATAACTGCCCGTGCCTGCACCGCTTTCCAGCAGAACCTCCACACCCATTTTTTTGAAACGTTCGGCGACCGCAGGTACCAGGGCGACCCGGTGCTCACCGTGTTCGATTTCTTTGGGGACGCCCAAGCAAATCGGCATCTGTACATACTCCAGAAGCTGTACCGGCCGGTGGGTAGTGACAGCGGCCGATGTTTTTGTTGCGAAAAGACACAAATTGGCCCATAAAGGGACCGAAACCCGGAAAAAGTGGCATGATAGCGGATTCCAGTCACCGATGAAATGTCCACGAAAGCTGACAACGCCGCGCATTCCGTAATCTGACTGTTTACAACATACAGATTATTTGGGATAAATGTATAAACTCGGCGATTGAGAGGTACCGCGTGTACGACTTGCATCATCAAGTCCTGCGAACCGATGTATCTGGCATGCCGCTGGAATGGGTCAATTACCAGGAGGCAGTGCGGATGTACCACCTCGGGCAAGTGGCCTACAGCTGCGGCGTCCTGCTGTATCGCGTGCACGGTGGTATTTGCGCTCTCACCGGTTGTCAAAGCCGGGTTGATGTCAATTCCATTATCGCTACCTACGGCAGCAACAAGGTGCTGATCAAGGCTCGCGACCGCTATGTCCCTCCCCTGAATAACCCCGCCCTGTTCAAGCGTGATGCCCATCTGTGCATGTATTGTGGCGAACGCTTCCAGGCGCTTGATTTGTCACGCGATCATGTTACGCCCACCAGTCAGAACGGTCGGGACATCTGGACCAATGTGGTAACTGCCTGTCGTCGCTGCAATAATCACAAGGCCGGTCGCCGGCCTGAAGAGGCCGGTATGGAATTGATGGCGGTACCGTTTCTGCCGACGCATGCGGAGTACATCTATCTGCAGGGTAAACGCGTCTTGGCCGATCAGATGGAGTTTCTCAAAGCCCATTTCCCGCGCAGCAGCCCTATGCACGAACGCCTGAAAATGTGAAGGGACGTGCTCATTCTCCCGGCGTTCCCCTGAAAAGGTAAGAAAACAATGGCTTTCTGGCGACAAGTCGAGCAGTCGCTTTCAGCAACCCTGGGTAGCAGCGTGTGCCTGGACGTGCCCAGAGCGGTCGGTGGAGGCTGCATCAATCAGGCGTTCCTTGTTGAGTCCAATAAGGGGCCATTCTTTGCCAAAGTAAGTACTGCCGATGGTCTGGATATGTTCACGGCTGAGGCTGAAGGCCTGGAGGAACTGCAGCAGTCGGAATCGTTACGTGTTCCCAATCCGCTCGTCTGGGGGGTCGCAGGGCAACAGGCTTTTCTGGTGCTCGAATACCTGGAGTTGGGAAATTCCGGGTCATCGGCCGCGCTGGGAGAAGGTCTGGCAGCGATGCATCGGGTCACCTCCGACCAGTTTGGCTGGTATCGTGACAATACCATTGGTTCGACCGAGCAACACAACCGGCATGAAGCGGACTGGTTGATTTTCTTTGCGGAGTACAGGTTGAGATTTCAGCTCGATCTCGCCGTTGCGCGCGGTGCGGGTAGCCGTTCAAAGGATCAGGGTTACCGCTTGATTGAATGTCTGGCGGATTTTATGGTCGGGCATGAACCGGAGCCCTCTCTGTTGCATGGCGACCTCTGGTCAGGAAACTACGCCTTCACACGTGCGGGGCAACCGACAATATTTGATCCGGCGGTCTACTACGGTGATCGGGAAGCCGATCTGGCGATGACAGAACTGTTTGGTGGTTTCAGTCATGAATTTTACGCAGCATACCGACAGGCGTGGCCGCTGGATGCGGGCTATTCAGTGCGTAAAAAACTATACAATCTGTACCACGTTCTCAACCACTATAATCTGTTCGGTGGTGGCTACCTCTCACAGGCGCAAAGCATGATTGATGCGCTGTTGAGCGAGACACGCTGAATGTCGCCAGGCACGGCATGTGATCCCACGCCGTTTACTTTCACGCCATACTGGAGTTGTCACAAATCGGAAACGGGCCAGCCAGAACTGAGGCGTGGTTTATCGGTGATAAGGCGGGCTGAGCTCGTGGACTGCCTCGATCATGGCTGCCGCGTGTTGCGGGGGTATGCCGGGATGGATACCGTGCCCCAGGTTGAACACGTGGCCATTGCCTTTACCGAAACTGGCCAGCACTTTGGCGACTTGTTCACGGATATGCTGCGGTGACGCATAAAGCACGGATGGGTCCAGATTGCCCTGTAATGCGACCTGATTACCGACGCGACGGCGGGCGTCTGCCAGGTCGGTGGTCCAGTCCAGACCCAGGGCGTCGGCGCCGGTATCGGTCATGGCTTCCAGCCACTGTCCACCGTTTTTTGTAAACAGTATGACCGGCACTTTGCGGCCATCGTTTTCCCGTTTCAGTGATTGGATGATGCGTTCCATGGGTTTCAGCGAGAAACGACAGTAATCACTGGGGGTCAGTGCGCCGCCCCAGGTGTCAAAAATCATTACCGTCTGGGCACCGGCTTCTATCTGTGCATTGAGATACAGCGTTACCGACTCGGCGACAGTATCAAGCAGCTGATCAAGCAGCTCAGGGCGTTCGTACATCATGGCCTTGATGATGCTGAAATCTTTACTGGAAGCGCCTTCCACCATGTAAGTCGCCAGGGTCCACGGACTGCCGGAAAAACCGATAAGCGGAACACGGCCGTTGAGTTCGCGACGAATGGTACGCACGGCATCCATCACGTAACGAAGCTCGGTTTCCGGATCGGGGACAGCGAGGGCATGAATCTGTTTCTCATCACGCAGCGGGTTTTTGAAACGCGGGCCCTCACCCTCGGCAAAATACAGGCCCAGGCCCATGGCGTCGGGAATAGTGAGGATATCCGAGAACAGGATCGCGGCGTCCAATGGAAAGCGTTCCAGCGGCTGCAGGGTGACTTCACAGGCCAGCTCAGGGTTGGTGCACAGCTTCATGAAGCTGCCGGCTTTTTTTCTGGTTTCACGGTATTCCGGCAGGTAACGTCCGGCCTGGCGCATCATCCATACAGGAGTGACGTCTACCGGTTGGCGTAGCAGGGCCCGTAGCAGGCGGTCGTTTTTCAGTTCGCTCATAAGTCCGACAGGCTCCTAGAGACGAGGTAGACTAGCGTGGTAATTCAGATGATCCCATCAGGAATTCATCAATCGCCCGCGCACATTGCCGGCCTTCCCGAATGGCCCAGACTACCAGCGATTGCCCGCGCCGCATGTCACCGGCGGCAAACACTTTGTCGATTGACGTCTTGTAGGCATCCGCCGTTTCCGTGTCGCCCTTGACGTTGCCGCGTGCATCGTAGTCGACGCCCAGATCATTCAGCATGCCTTCATGCACGGGATGGATAAAACCCATCGCGAGCAGCACCAGGTCGGCATCGAGTTCGAATTCGCTGCCTTCGATTTCATTCATTTGCCAGGCGCCCTGATCATCCTTTCGCCATTCGACACGAATGCAGCGGATCTTGCTGAGCTTGCCGTTTTCGCCGATGAATTCTTTGCTGGCAACACACCAGTCACGTGTGGTGCCTTCTTCCTGGGACGATGAGGTACGCATCTTGTTGGGCCAGTCAGGCCAGGTCAGGCCCTTGTCTTCCCGTTCCGGTGGTTTGGGCAGGATTTCAAGCTGGGTGACGGACTTGCAAGCTTGACGGATGGACGTGCCGATACAGTCGGAACCGGTGTCACCGCCACCGATGACAATAACATGTTTGTCCGTCGCCGTGATGGACAGATCAGAGGCTACGGTGTCGCCGGCTTCGCGCCTGTTCTGCTGAGGCAGGAACTGCATGGCAAAGTGAACCCCTTCCAGTTCACGGCCCGTTACCGGCAGATCCCGGGGCTGTTCGGAGCCGCCGGTTAACGCCACGGCGTCAAACTCGTTCATCAATTGTGCGCTGGTGATGTCGGAACCGACGTGGGTGCCGGGCTTGAAGATGACGCCTTCCGCTTTCATTTGTTCGCAGCGGCGGTCAATCAGGCGTTTTTCCATTTTGAAATCGGGGATGCCGTAGCGCAGCAAGCCGCCAATGCGATCGTTCTTTTCAAACAGGGTGACATCGTGCCCGGCGCGTGCCAGCTGCTGTGCACAGGCCATGCCGGCGGGGCCTGAACCGACGATGGCGACCTTTTTGCCGGTTTTGTGTTCGGCGGGTAGCGGTTTTATCCAGCCATTGTCCCAGGCCTTGTCAACGATGGCGCACTCGATGGTTTTAATGCTGACCGGCTCGTCGGCCAGGTTCAGGGTACAGGCTTCCTGACAGGGGGCCGGGCAGATGCGGCCGGTAAACTCGGGGAAGTTGTTGGTGGAGTGCAGGACCTTGATGGCGCGTTGCCACTCACCTTTCCACACCAGGTCATTCCAGTCCGGTATGATGTTGTTGACCGGGCAGCCCTGGTGACAGAAGGGGATGCCGCAGTCCATACAGCGCGCACCCTGCTCCTTCAGCTCCTGATCGTTTAACGGAATGACAAATTCCTCGAAGTGCTTGATGCGCTCTTCGACGGGCTTGTAAGCGCGATCCTGCCGCGTGTATTCCATGAATCCGGTTGGTTTGCCCATAGCTATTTATTTGATTCGTCTAATATTCAGTTCTGACACAAAGAAAGCGAAGCTCAAGCAACATATACCTTGGTATCCTTCGCAGGGATTAATGAAGCATCCCGATCAGCCACTCGCTGCCGCCGCCAGCTCATCGGCCTGCGCCCGCTTCATGTCTTCCAGTGCGCGGCGGTAGTCGACGGGCATCACTTTCACAAATTTCGGCAGAGTCTCATTCCAGTTGTCGAGAACAGCCTGTGCCACGCTACTGCCGGTGTAGTGGGCGTGTTTCTCGATCAGGCGGCGCAGTCTCAAGGCATCGTAGCGGGTCATGTCGGAACTGATATCCACTTTGCCGTGGGTTTCCAGATCGCCGCCCTGATGATCCAGTGCTTCCAGTGCGTCGTCTTCTTCAGGGATCGGTTCCAGTTCCACCATGGCGAGATTGCAGCGCTCCCTGAATCCGCCGTTTGCATCGAGCACGTATGCGATACCTCCGCTCATGCCGGCGGCGAAATTACGTCCGGTTTCACCGAGCACGACCACCACGCCGCCGGTCATGTATTCGCAGCCGTGGTCACCAACACCCTCGATCACCGCGCTGGCGCCGGAGTTGCGTACAGCAAAGCGTTCACCGGCTACACCGCGAAAATAGCATTCGCCGGAAATTGCACCGTACAAAACCGTGTTGCCGACGATAATGTTCTGTTCCGCAACGATAGGGCAGTCAGCGGGTGGATAGACCACCAGCCGGCCACCGGACAGGCCTTTGCCGACGTAGTCGTTACCTTCACCTTCCAGTTCCAGGCTGACACCGTGCGTCACCCAGGCGCCGAAACTTTGACCGGCTACGCCCTTGAGTTTGACATGGATGGTGTCCTCGGGGAGACCTTCGAGGCCATAACGTTCGGCAATACGGCCGGACAGCATAGCGCCGACGGTGCGGTTGACGTTTGTGATCGGTGTTTCAATTTTTACCGTCTCACCACGCTCCAGCGCCGGTTTGGCCTGTTCAATCAACTTGTTGTCGAGCGCTTTTTCCAGGCCGTGGTCCTGCGTTTCATTATTAAAGATAGCAACGTCCGGGCCTGCTTCCGGTTTGTGCAGGATGCGTGTGTAATCCAGGCCTTTGGCTTTCCAGTGGCCGATGGCGCTACGCATGTCCAGCTTGTCCATACGTCCAATCATGTCGCTAAACTTGCGAAAGCCGAGTTTGGCCATCAGTTGGCGAATTTCTTCGGCAACAAAGAAGAAGTAGTTCACCAGGTGTTCCGGTTTTCCGGTAAAGCGCTTGCGTAATTCTTCGTCCTGGGTGGCGACGCCGACCGGGCAGGTGTTGAGGTGGCACTTGCGCATCATGATGCAGCCTGTGACGATCAAAGGCGCGGTGGCGAAACCGAATTCGTCGGCACCCAGCAATGCACCGATCACCACGTCACGGCCGGTACGCATACCACCGTCGACCTGTACGGAAATACGGCCGCGCAACCTGTTCAGCACAAGTGTCTGATGGGTTTCCGCCAGTCCCAGTTCCCAGGGGCTGCCGGCGTGGCGGATCGATGTCAGCGGTGAAGCGCCGGTACCGCCATCGTAACCGGCGATGGTGACATGGTCGGCGTGTGCTTTTGATACGCCGGCGGCTACCGTGCCGACACCGACTTCCGACACCAGTTTTACACTGATACGGGCTTTCGGGTTCACATTTTTAAGATCATGGATCAGCTGGGCAAGATCCTCGATCGAATAGATGTCATGATGGGGTGGTGGTGAAATCAGGCCGACGCCAGGTGTCGAGTGGCGCACTTTGGCGATCCATTCGTTGACTTTGTGGCCGGGTAACTGGCCGCCTTCACCCGGCTTGGCACCCTGCGCCATCTTGATCTGGATATCGTTGGCGTTCACCAGGTACTCAGTGGTGACACCGAAACGACCGGACGCCACCTGTTTAATGGCTGAACGCATGGAATCGCCGTTTTCCATCGCTTTGAAGCGGCTGCGTTCTTCGCCACCCTCTCCTGTATTGGATTTCCCGCCCAGGCGGTTCATGGCAATCGCCAGCGTGGTATGGGCTTCCCAGGAAATCGAGCCGAAAGACATGGCGCCGGTAGCGAATCGCTTAACGATTTCACTGGCTGGTTCCACTTCGTCCAGGGGCACGGCTTCACCGGCAAGCTTCAGCTCGAACAGGCCGCGCAGGGTGCGCAGGTTTTCGTTCTGTTCGTTCACCAGGCGCGAGTATTCATCATATGTTCTGGCGTCATTGGCACGGGTGGCGTGCTGTAAGCTGGAGATGGTATCCGGTGTCCACATGTGGTCTTCACCGCGAATACGGAAGGCATAATCACCACCGACATCCAGCGCGTCGGCATAGACCGGGTTGTCACCGTAGGCATCGCGGTGCCAGCGTACCGCCTCTTCGGCGATTTCCTCGATACCGACGCCTTCCACCATACTGGCGGTACCGGTGAAGTATTTTTCGACAAATTCGGTCTTCAAACCGACGCCGTCGAAAATCTGTGCGCCACAGTAGGACTGATAGGTGGAGATACCCATCTTGGAAAATACTTTCAGCAGGCCCTTGCCAACGGCTTTTATGTAGCGTTTGTTGATCTCGGCCTCGTCGAGTGCTTCCGGCAGATCGTCTTTCATCGCTGCCAGTGTCTCGAAGGCCAGGTAGGGGTTGATCGCTTCGGCGCCGTAACCGGCCAGTACGGCAAACTGATGGACTTCGCGCGCGGCGCCGGTCTCCAGCACCAACCCCGACTCGGTGCGCAGGCCGGCACGTACCAGGTGATGGTGGACCGCCGAAGTAGCCAGCAGGGCCGGTATCGGTATGCCCTGCGCCGATACGGAACGGTCGGACAGAATCAGGATATTAAAGCCTTCCCGTACCGCGGTTTCAGCCTGTTCACACACTGAAGTCAGCGCATCCTCCATACCGTCAGCGCCTTGAGCGGCGGCATAGCAGATGTCGATGGTCCTGGTGCGGAAAGCACCTTCAGTCGTCTTTTCGATGTTACGGATGCGTTCCAGATCCTTGTTGGTCAGGATTGGCTGACTGATCTCAAGGCGCATGTGCTTGCCGCCGCTGTGCAGATCGAGCAGGTTGGGGCGCGGACCGATCAGCGACACCAGCGACATGACCAGCTCTTCTCGAATAGGATCGATCGGTGGGTTTGTGACCTGGGCGAAATTCTGTTTGAAATAATTAAACAGCGGTTTGGCCTTGTTCGACAGCACAGCAACCGGGCTGTCGGCGCCCATGGAACCAATGCCTTCCTGGCCGGTGACCGCCATTGGCGTCATCAGAATCTTGAGGTCTTCCTGGGTGTAGCCAAAGGCCTGCTGTCGATCCAGCAGTGTATCCGGGTCGCCACCAGCGCCGTTTACGTTGGCGGGCAGGTTCTTCAGATGGATCTGGCTTTTGTCCAGCCATTGCTGGTAGGGGTGACTGGCGGACAGTTCATTCTTCAGCTCCGCATCGTCTATGATACGGCCCTGCTCCAGGTCAATAAGAAACATCTTGCCCGGCTGCAGGCGCCATTTTTTGACGATTTTGCGGTCTGGGATTGTGAGAACGCCCATTTCCGAGGCCATAATAACGAGATCATCGTCGGTGATCAGGTAACGCGCCGGACGCAGGCCGTTGCGGTCCAGGGTTGCACCGATCTGGCGGCCGTCGGTAAAAGCCACCGCGGCCGGCCCGTCCCAGGGTTCCATGAGGGCAGCGTGATACTGGTAGAATGCCTTGCGGCTTGCGTCCATCAGCGGGTTGCCGGCCCAGGCTTCCGGTATCAGCATCATCATGGCGTGCGCCATGGAGTAACCGCCGGCGACCAGCAGTTCCAGCGCATTGTCGAAGCAGGCGGAGTCAGACCGGCCCTCGGGGATCAGCGGCCAGACTTTTTCCAGATCGGCACCAAACAGCTCGGAAGCCATGGAATGACGGCGCGCGCGCATCCAGTTGACATTGCCGCGCAGGGTGTTGATCTCACCGTTGTGCGCAATCATGCGGAACGGCTGCGCCAGGTCCCATGAAGGGAAGGTATTGGTGGAGAATCGCTGGTGTACCAGGGCCATGGCCGATACAACCCGTTCATCTTTCAGGTCCCGGTAATAGGCGTCAACCTGATTCGCCAGCAGCATACCCTTGTACAGCAGGGTGCGGCTGGACAGTGAGGGAATGTAGAAATTTTCGCGGCCTTCCCAGTCGGATCCACGGACCTGATGTTCGATCTGTTTGCGAATGATGAAAAGCCTGCGCTCGAATTCATCCTGCGTCGGGCAGGTCTCGCCACAGCTGATGAAGAGCTGGCGAACCACAGGCTCAACCGCTTTGACGCTCTGACCCAGGCCGCTGTTGTCGGTGGGTACATCGCGCCAACCGAGCAGCAGCTGATCCTCCTTCTCGCTGATACCCTCGATCAGTGCTTCAATTTCAGCGCGGCTCTGGTGCTGCTGTGGCAGGAAAATCGTGCCGACTGCGTAATGGCCGGGAGCCGGTAGTTCAATTCCGAGTGCGGCGGTCTCTTCACGCAGAAAGGTGTCGGGAATCTGCAGCAGAATGCCGGCGCCGTCACCCGCCAGAGGATCAGCGCCGACCGCGCCGCGGTGGGTCAGGTTTTCCAGAATCTGCAGGCCCTGGCGCACAATCGCATGACTCTGCATGCCTTTGATATGGGCCACGAAGCCGACCCCGCAGGCATCGTGCTCGTTGCGGGGATCGTACAGGCCCTGCTTTTTCGGGAATGCCCCGTGACTCATAGCCAACCTCTATAACAAACTGAATTCAAAAGAATTTAATGCGCATAGTGAGCGCAGCACCAACTCTCACAGCAGCGGTGATGGAAAACCCTTCGCTAAAAATAGGGCCGAAAAGAATAATAGAGAAGCGGGTTTTTAGCCAGTGTTTTAGAGTTTAAACCTTGTGTTTCTTATGGCAACCCGTCTGATCGACTACGGTGCCTCGCGAATTGAGGTATGCACGGATTTGAGGCTGCGCAGCCAGGGCTTGGCCTTGCGGATTTTAGCGGGCAGCGTGTCTCGTCCGTCGAGTGCGGCCTTTTTGCTCGGATAGATGCCGTACATCAGGACATACCAGGCAGCGCCCCGGTAGTGACCGCGGTAGTAGGCGGCTTGATGCTCGTCGAGTTTATGGCGTCGAATATAGTCGGCAATCGATTTTTCGTTCCGCGATCCCACCAGTTGCAGACTGAAAAACGCTTCGGGCTGTTCCAGCAGCCAGGGCTCCCGATGGGGGAGCGTCTGTTTCGCCTGGTCCTGTTTGACCGCAGCAGGCTGCGCCGCAGTTTCTGCGGGCGTTGCCGGCTTTTCCGCTGCTACGGTTTCGAGGATGGTGGAATTAGAAGCAGGCGGCTGCTCTAATGGAGACTCGGGTGGTGGGGCTTTTTCCTGTGTTTCATTGTCGGGCACGGCGGTTTCTGCAGGTTCCGGAATCACTGCAACGATTTCGTCTTTGCTGATCACGGGCGACCCGGATGGTTCCGCAGAGTCAGGCAGAGGCAGCTCAGCAGGGGGCGTTTGCTGAGATTCCCGGCTGACTTTGATCCCGGCTGACTCCGTCACCGTTTCGATTGCAGTAGGTTTGGCTTGCGCAGGCCTTTTCACCGCTCGAAAACGTTGCGCGGGTGTCGGCAAGGTGGCTGGTTCAGGAAGTGTCAGAGGTACTTCCTGCAACGGCCGCTGTTGGCTGAGTGGTCGATGTGCATCGGCTGGTGGGGGATAGAATCGCTGCCAACCCAGGTAAACTGCTGCCGACAAGACACCGAGGGAGGCAAGTCCCCAGGCCAGAGCATTACCTCGGCGTTTGCCGTTGAGCGGGCGCAGACGTTTGCTTTCGGTTCGTGCCTGGCGTTCCAACAATGCCTGATTGGCAAGCTGGTTGAGTCCTGCCGGGCGTCCATCTGCCGCCTTGCACATGGCGCGCACTTCAGTGGCGGTAAATGGACTTTCTCCGCTGTAGCCCGCAACTGCCAGCCGGTACATCAGATAGGAGGACGTTTCTTCCTCGTTCAGACGCGGCATCTCCAGACGCTGGGTTGAGCAGGACACCACCTTTCGTTCAAACGTCTGCTTGAGCCGTTGTTGTGCCTCCGGGATGCCGAACAGGATGATTCGTATCCGATCTGCCGAAGCCTTGCCGAGCAATGCACAAAGCCGGTCAAGGGCGGAATCATCCAGTTGTTCGGCGTTATCGATCAGAATCACAAGCAATTGGGCGCTGTCGGTTTGATTTTCCCACTCGGTGAACAATTCCTGGTCGCTGGAGAACGAGTCGGTACCGAGTGCATCCGCCAGCCGGTCGCGAAACTGGCTGAAGTCATCTGCTGCGTCTATCAGGCACAGCCGCCACGGGTTATTGGACTGTCCGATGAAGCGGCTGAGCAGGGTGGTTTTGCCGCTGCCGGTTGGGCCCGAGACGAGAACTACGGAGTCACCGAACTGTGTCAGGTGGGTGAGCAGGTCCAGGCGCTGCATCAGCGTCGTGCCTGCATAAAAGAAGCGATTGTCGATGCGATCTGCGAAGGGCTCACATCGCAGTGAAAAGGTTTCCAGGTAGCCGGTTGGAGCGGATTGCGGTGATTCAGCGCTGCTCATGTCTGGGCCTGCATAAACACGACTTGATATCCTTTTCTCAATTGTGCATCGCGTAGCGACAGCATTGCCTGTTCCGCGCTCTCGCGGTCTGGGTAGTGATCACGCACCATTCGCCCCCCTGAACCCTGAAAGCCCCATTCACGCACCAGTGTCCAGCCTTCAAGCAAATCCTCCTGAAGGTGCAGGTGGTAAAATTTTGGTGGCCCGGCATCGCCGGGAGGAATTTGCATGTAGATACGCATGTGTGTTCTGGTGACAGAGTCGGCATCAAGTCAGTTTTTCCGGATTATAAACCCGCGCATGTTCCTTAATGGCATAACGATCGGTCATGCCGGCGATATAGTCGGCGACAGCACGCGCCTGGCCGATTGTACCTGCCTGATCCGTGAGTTCCGCCACCCAGTGCTGGGCTTCTTCCGGCATCAGGCGGGGATCGTTAAAAAAGGCGTCAAAAAGGTCACGAATCACGCGCATGGCCTTTGCGCTCATACGGTGCACCCGGTAGTGGCGGTACAAATGGTTGCGTAAAAAACGTTTCAGTTCGTGGTTAAGTTCACGCATGGAGTCACTGAAAGTGATCAGCGGTTGCGGCTGCCGGCGAACAGATTCCAGGTCGGCAGGGCAAATCTGTTGCAGCTGCTGGTCGCTGGTCTGAACCAGGTCAACCGCCTGGCAGTTGATTAATCTGCGCACCACTTCATGGATAGTCCGGCGCTGTGACAAATCCGGATAGCGTTGTTTTACCTCTTGATATTGCTGGTGAAACAGCGCTATTTCATTTAGTTGGTCAATATGTATCAATTCCGCGCGCAGGCCATCGTCGACGTCATGACTATTGTAAGCGATTTCATCGGCCAGGTTGGTGAGTTGTGCCTCCAGACTGGGTTGCTGCTTTTTAAGGAAACGTTCGCCCAGTTCACCGAGTTCCAGGGCATTTTTGCCGGAGCAGTGTTTGAGGATGCCTTCGCGGGTTTCAAAGGTCAGGTTCAAACCCGGAAAGTCCGCGTACTTTTCTTCCAGTTCGTCCACCACACGCAGGGACTGCAGGTTGTGTTCGAAGCCACCGTATTCCTTCATGCACGCGTTAAGGGCTTCCTGGCCTGCGTGACCGAAGGGTGTGTGGCCAAGGTCGTGGGCCAGGGCGATGGCCTCGGTCAGATCTTCATTCAGCCGCAGGGCGCGGGCCATGGAGCGCGCGATCTGCGCAACTTCGATCGAATGTGTCAGGCGGGTACGAAACAGGTCGCCTTCGTGATTGACGAATACCTGGGTCTTGTATTCGAGCCGACGAAAGGCGGCAGCATGGATGATCCGGTCCCTATCACGCTGAAACTCGCTTCGGTAAGTTGGCGACGGCTCCGCATAGCGCCGCCCCCGGGAAACTGCATCAGTTGCGGCATAAGGCGCAGGCCTGGTGCTTAAAATCGGTTCGCCGCATTCGGTATTCATGACGCGGTCAGAGGTGACTCGGGGTCGAGCGTCTTCTCAAGCAGCCGGGGCTCGAAATCGCCGCAGACTTTCGACTGCCCAATGTCGTCCATCAAGACCAGCCTCAGACCATCATCGAGGGACTTTTTATCTACAGCCATCAAATCCAGAAACCGCTCTCGACTCATTTCCTTCGGTGCCGCAACAGGAAGTTTTGCACGTGTCAGCAGTGTCCGTATGCGTTCAACGGCGGCATCTGATAACCAGCCGTGGCGTGCAGACAGATCTGCGGCCATGAGCATGCCGGCGGCCACGGCTTCTCCGTGCAGCCAGCTGCCATACCCCATACCTGTTTCTATGGCGTGAGCAAAGGTATGTCCAAGGTTGAGCAGTGCGCGTTTGCCGCGCTCACGTTCATCGGCGGCGACAATATCCGCTTTGCACCGGCAGGATCGCTCGATAGCATAAATCACCGCTTCAGTGTCGCGGGCCAGCAGCTTATCCATGTTTTGCTCGAGCCAGGCAAAAAAAGCGGCATCCTCGATCAAGCCATATTTGATGATTTCCGCCAGACCGGCTGACAGTTGCCTGTCATCGAGGGTATCCAGGGTGCTGGTATCTGCCAGCACGCAGCGTGGCTGGTGGAAGGCGCCAATCATGTTCTTACCGAGCGCGTGGTTGACGCCGGTTTTGCCACCGACCGAAGAATCCACCTGCGCCAGTAAGGTGGTCGGAATCTGGATAAAGTCGACCCCGCGCTGGTAGCTTGCCGCGGCAAAGCCTGTCATATCGCCAATAACACCGCCTCCCAGAGCGACCAGGCAACAGTTACGGTTGAAGCGCTTTTCCAGCAAGGCGTCAAAAATCCGGTTGAGGATTTCCAGGGTTTTGAATTCTTCTCCATCCGGAAGAATCACCTGTTCAAGCTGATAGTCGGCCAGCGTCTCCCGCACCGTTGGCAGATAGAGCGGGGCGACAGTTTCATCGCTTACCAGCATAAGCTGGCGACCACGGATATGTGGCCGGTACAGTTCAGGCTGTGATATCAGTCCTGGTCCTATATGGATGGGGTAACTGCGCTCGCCGAGATCAAGGTTCAGGGTTTTTCTCATAGTGGGCTAGAATAATCGAATTCCGGGGCCCAGGCCAATGACGCTTACTTAAGCTCCCGGTGGCATTGCCCCGAACAAACAGTCATCGTTTCTCATCAGGACTGTTCGATTTTATGAACAATCTGCTGAACGACGTCGCGTACCCGGCAGCCATCAGTTTCGATTACCCAGTCAGCAATCTCTCGATACAGCGGATCACGGGCTTCCATTAATTCCTGAAGTTTCTGCTTTGGGTCTGCTGTCTGTAACAGCGGCCGGTTGCGGTCATGGGCTGTACGCTGAAGCTGTTGTTCAACCGAGGTGCGTAAATAAATGACGCGGCCACGCGAGGCCAGATGCTGCCTGTTGAGTTTATCCATGACGGCGCCTCCCCCCGTTGCCAGAATGGTCCGCGGCTTAACGGTCAGCTCGTCGATCACTTTCCGCTCCCTTTTACGGAATCCGGACTCTCCTTCCAGTTCAAAAAT
>Ga0316198_10001206_pt1 | contig 15019 bp, 10 predicted proteins | sample OudBieAanoxic_MG_FD_204935 | JGI IMG/M metagenome (GOLD analysis project Ga0316198, IMG submission 204935) | Coastal sediment microbial communities from Oude Bieten Haven, Netherlands - site A anoxic | ecosystem: Environmental > Aquatic > Marine > Coastal > Sediment | place: Netherlands...
CAAGTGATTGATACTGCGGTTGAACTGCGCGTGCGTAAGGCGCTGTTCCTTGAACACCACCGCCAAATGATCGGGGCGGTATCTGGCGTGTCTCGAGAAAAGACTTCCAATATTCACGACACCCTCCCTACCTAAAATCTATTCCCCTTCCGGCAGCGGAACCAAAAGGACCGGTATCCGGCTGCGCCGCAAAACCCGCCGCGTCGTGCTGCCGAGAACCGTCTCGCCCAGTTTGGACCGGATATGGTGACCCATGACAATCATGTCACACTTTTTGGCATCCGCGGTATCCATGATCGCATCGACCACGTTTCCCCTGGCCACCAGGATTTCATCGGCCGGGACATTATCCTCCCCCAGTTCTTCTTTGGCAGCCCGGCAAAATTCATTCAATACATCTTTTATCACAGCGCCTTCCCGTTTCTTTCCAATTAGAATTTGCCGGGCTTCGTTCTCCTGACTCTCTTTAAGTTCCTTCCAGCGGTCTTCCCCGAGAAATCCCGCGAGGTGTGATCCAGCATAGGAAGAAGACTCCTCCATGACGTATAAAATCACGATATCGGCACCTTGCCGGCAGGCGAGCACGGCAGCAAAGTCAAAGGCCACTCGCGTATTTTCCGAAAGATCGGTGGTGAAAAGAATTTTTCCTATGTTCGTTCTCACATTAAGCTCCTTCACTGGTTGGCGCGCGCGGCCTGAATTTCCGTTTCCGGCCGCCAGATGTCCGGTCCCTTGAATTCCATGAGATCGTGATAGATCGGAAACGGGTAGCGGGGATCATCGGCCACCATTCCAAAATAGGCCGAACAGCTCAACTGGTTGTCGATGTCACGGAAATACAAGCGGCCCCGGGTCGTCTCCACTGCCAGCCCCTTCAAGGCCGCCTTGACGCTTTCCGTGTCGATATCCCCAGCCTTTTCAATGCCCTGCTTGAGGACGTAAACGGCATCGTAGAGCAACACCGCCCAGTCGCTCGGATAGCGATCGAACTTCGCCCGGTAATTGTTGACAAATTTTTCCATGCGGGGATTGTCCATATGGGCGAAAAAGGGTGCCCGGCAGCGACCGTAAAGCCCCCGGCGAATACCCGTCGACTGTTGAATCAGCTCGGTCACGCTGACCAAACCACCGGGATTGTCGACCGTCTTGAACAGGCGGTAATCTCTGGCATCCCGCAGCCAATAGGTATTGTCGGCACCGGCGATGGAAGACAGGACAAAATCGGGTTTCTGCGCCAAGATGTCGACGATAAAAGAATTGAAGCGGGTTTGTCCCAGGCGGGGCCAATACGCTCCCAGAAGGGTCAGACCGGGTGCAAAGCGTCTGAGCTGATCCACTTGAATCTCCTGGCTCGAACGGCCCCAGGCGTAATCGGATGCAATCGTGACATACCGAGTCCAGCCATTCTTTTGCACCAGGTTCCCTATCCCCATCGCGACGGCCTTCGACACCATGTAGGTGTTCGGCACGACCGAATAAGTATAGGGGCTTGGATCGATTTTGGTGATATCCTCGGTATTGCTGATGGGGGCAATGTGGAGCACCTTGCCTTCGCGACAAATCGGCTTGATGGCCAAGGCGCAGGCACTCGAATAGGTGCCGATGACGGTGCGAACACGGTTTTCCGATATGAGCTTTCGGGTGACTTGAGCGGCGACATCCGGCAGGGTTTCCGTATCCCGAATATTCAGCTCGATATAGTGCTTTCCGAGGAAACCGCCGGTGGCATTGATCTCGTTGACCGCCACCTCAAGTCCCTCGACCGCCTCCTTGCAATACGGGCCGCCGGTTCCGGACAACCCGAGGGCCACTCCGAGGTGGTACGTTTCCATGGTGTGCCCGATGGCCGGTAGAATAATGACAGAGAAGCCTAAAAGGACGAGAAATATGGACAGGGCCTTTAGATCAATATTAACTTTCATCGCTTATCCTCCTTGGTCAGAGAGGACAACTGGCGTTGAGGCCGAACCGTTACTAAGAAAGAAGGCCGTGGCGTCCTCTATGGAACCCATCGGAAACCAGTCCCGACAGGCACTGAACCATTGATTCTAAATCAAACACCCCGATTGGCCCTTCACCACACAGGCTAGACCGTTAAAAGCCGCTTTTAACCGTATGCAATTGCCGGCAACCAGATCACCAGCTGCGGCCAGGTGGCGATGATCAAAAGACCGATCAGCTGCAAAATGATGAATGGCACAACCCCTTTGTAAATATCCACGAGTTGGATTTCGGGCGGGCAGATGCCCTTGAGGTAAAACAAGGCAAACCCGACCGGCGGCGTCAAAAACGATGTTTGCAGGCTGACGGCAATCAGGACGACGAACCAGATGAGTTCGGGGTTGTCGATCACACCGTAGCCGTCGACTTGAAACCCAAGGGTCGAGACCACCGGCGCAATTAGCGGGAGAATGATCAAGGTGATCTCAATCCAGTCGAGGAAGAAACCGAGTAGAAATATAGCGGCAAGGATGACGGCCATGATGCCGTATGGACCCAGGGGAATCCCGGTGAGCACCCTTTCGATGAACTCGTCACCGCCCAGGCTACGCAAAACCAGCGCAAAGCAGGTCGCTCCGAGAAAAATGGCGAATATGTAAGCGGTGGTGTTGAAACAGGCCTTGGTGACTTCGACAATGACTTTCCAGTTCAGCTTTTTGTTGAGGGCCGCCAGGATAGTAGCGCCCAGAGCCCCCACGCCACTGGCTTCTGTCGGTGTGGTAATACCGGCAAAGATCGAGCCGAGTACCGCCAGAATGAGCGCGGCCGGTGGCAGGATATTTTTGAACACATCCCAGATCATGCGAAATTTCAGCGGTTCCCGATTGGGATCAAGAGGTGCGGCATCTGGTCGGATTAAACTAAATATCAGAATATATCCGATGTAGAGAAAACCAAGGATAACACCGGGAATGACCGCGCCCATGAAGAGATCGCCCACCGACAAGCCCAGCTGATCGGCCATGATGACCAGCATGATGCTCGGTGGAATCAGGATGCCGAGAGTGCCCGAACTGGCAATGGTCCCGAGGGCCAGATGTTTCGAGTATCCCTGCTTCAGCATCGCCGGCAGGGACAGCAGGCCCAGAAGGACGACCGACGCACCGATGATGCCGGTGGACGCCGCCAGGATGATGCCGATAGCGGTCACCGTGACCGCCAGGCCGCCGCGTACCTTACCGAAGAGGCTTTGCATGGAACGCATCAGATTCTCGGCGATACCCGAACGATCGAGCATCAACCCCATGAAAATGAACATGGGCAAAGCCACCAGGACCCAGTTGTCCATGAACTTGAAGATCCGATTGACCGACATGCCGAGGGTCAGATAATCCAGCCCGGTCCATGTATCGAAATAAAGGTCGGAAAAATAGCCCACCGCCGTAAAAATAACCGCCACGCCGCCGAGGACCCAGGCGATCGGAAAGCCGGTAAAGAGCAGACAGATGAAGGTCACAAACATCCCGATAACCAGATATTCATTGAATTCCATTGGTTATGACCTCCTCAGCAGGGCAATGACCCGAACGGCCCGGGAAACGGTGGCCACAAAGAGCAGGCCGAAACTGATCGGAATAACCGATTTGATGGCCCAGCGCCAGGGCAGACCCAAGGGCGCATCCGAGCGCTCGTTGACCCGCCAGGCCTCATACACGAAATCGAGGCTCTGGCTAAAAATGACAAATGTAAAAGGCAGCAGCAAGACGACCGTGCCGAAAAGATCCCAACGCATTTTCCATTTATCGGACAGACGCGCGTGAACAATGTCGACCCGGATGTGGGAATCGAGCATCTGCGAATAGGACGCACCGAACATGATCCCCAGGGCATACAGGTGCCACTGCAACTCTTCCAGGATCACCAGTCCGTGACCGAACCCGTAACGCAGAATCACCTGCAAAATAATCACAAAGATCAGGACGACGTTGGTCCACATGACCGTGTGGCCGATCCCGCGAATCCCGGCATCCAGGGTGTCGCAAAACTTGTTGGGTACCTGCTCTTGATTCGAATCCATACTCATGGCAGTCTCCATTATCGGCGGCGTTCCCGAAAGACGATTTTACCGCTTTCACCCCGCCCATAAGAGGGGTAGGCTGAGGGCCCTGTTAGAGCCCTCAGCGTCGTTTCACCTATGTCATCTCGACAGGAATTCCTACTGCGTCGGCGGTTTGGGACGCGGTAGAAATCCGTATGTCTGCCACAACGTGTAATTCTCCCGGAATGCGGCCAGGTCCTCTGACACCTTCTTGAAAAAAGGGTCCTTGGCTGATTGCTCGGCCTCGACTTCCTGCCAGGCCTTCTTAAATTGGGCCAGCATGTCGTCCGACCAGTACATGTTGTTCACGCCGCGCTCCTCGACATTTTTCTTCATCACCGCCGGCTGGATCGCCTCGGTCATGGCAAATGCATCGAGAGTGCCTGCCCGCGTAATCATTTCAAGAACCATTTTTTGGTGGTCGCTCATGCTGTTCCAGACGTCCTTGTTAATCAGGAGCTCGAACACGGTGGCCTGCTGGTGCCAACCGGGATAGTAGTTGTACTTGGCGATCTTGTAAAAACCGAGCCGCTCATCAATGGCCGGCATGGAGTATTCGGTCGCGTCGATGGCTTTTTTCTCCAGGGCCGGAAAGATCTCGCCACCGGGGATCAGAGACACCGAAGCCCCCATCTTTGAGAGCGTATCACCGCCGAAACCGAAGAAGCGGATTCGCATTCCCTTAATTTGATCAATCGACTTGACCGGCTCCTTGTACCAACCGGAAGTCTCCGGGGCAATAATGCTGAGTACCAGCACTTTCACATTATAGCCGTGGGTATCGTACATCTCCTGGTAGAGCTTCATGCCGTTGCCGTAATAGAGCCAGGCCAGGTATTCCCCGGCTTCCGGCCCGAAGGGCACCGCCGTGAAAAACGGCGAGGCCGGAATCTTACCGGCCCAATAACCGGCCGTGGAGTATCCGGCATTGACTTTACCGGTGGACACCGCATCGAGAATTTCAAATGGCGCCACAAGTTTTCCCGGTTCGTAGACCTGCATTTTCATCGATCCGCCACTGGCCGTTTCGATGCGATCGGCCACCCAAGTGATGGTTGTTCCCAGCCCGGGCAACACCGTTGGAAAGCAGACCGGCACCTTCAAAAGGATTTTCTTTTCTTTATCGGCGGCCGTGGCGTTGCCAGCCGCTGCAGTGAACATGACAGTAAATAGAAAGAGTGTCAAAGTAATCCAGGTAAAGCGTTTCATCAGAAATCCTCCTTTTCCGGTGGTGAACGTCAAGCTTCGAATTATCGTGCTCGACGCAGTGGTGAAACTCTACTCAATAAATTCGATCAAATGCAATAGGCATTTTCTGTGCTGTCCGATTACCTCCTTTTCGCTTGGGGTTATTTTGTTTTTGCAGTAGCTAACCCAGTTATTAAATCAGGACGGCGCCGCTGTCAAAGAGCAGCTCTCCGCCGGTCAGATACCGGGCAAAACGGGAAAACCCGAAGATGAAGAGATTGGCCACTGTGATGGGCGAGATCATCGCCTTGATACGCGATGGGACGTCACAGACGACCTCTTGCAGTCCGATTCTTTGTTGCTTGTCTTGAACGGATTTTTGATTGATAGCCGGCGGTATTTTCACGCGCCTTCTTCTGACTGCAAAAGAGCGTATTTTGCCGGCGCCGTCGTCCGCGATGGATTGGCTCAGCGCCCGCAGGCCAAACTCGGTGATGTTGTTGACCGTTTGGTTACCGATACATTGGCGGCCAAGAATCACTGCCGTGTTGCCGATCACTCCGGTGCCGTCGGCACTTTTCTTCATATGGGACATTGTCAATTGTGAGAGGTAAAAAGGCGCCCGCAGCAAGATATGTTGCATTTGGTCGTATTCTTTCATGGGAAAGTTCTCGACCGCATCACCATGTTGAATACCGGCGATGTTCGCCAGATATTTGATCGTCCCCAGCTTGGCCGCTTCCATGACGCCGTATTCGACCTCTTCGTCTTTTTGCAAATCGATACGGATGAAAATCATCTGGCCCCCCGTCTCCCGGGCCAGCCGTTGGGTCTTCTTCCCCTCGTCTTCGTTGTTATCGAATCCGACGGTCATCAGCTTGTTGGCCGCGGCGGCGATGGCCGTTGCCCGGCCGATCTCTGTGCCGGCGCCGGCAACGATGCAGACATTGTCGTTTTGAAACTGATCGTCCTGAAGAACAAGAATGTCTTCCTGCCTGATCTCCGGCTCATTGCTGGTCATGGTGTTCCAAGTTCCGATGGGATGTTTTCATTTTATTGCTGCAAATTCTGGACCATCGATCATATTAAATCGCATAAACAAGGGACCCGCTCACAGCTGTCGACAGAATCACGAAATCAAAGGAATGGAAAACATTTGTTGAGCTAGATTCACTTTTTATCTCGACATAAAAAAAAGTTGGCACTATAAAAAATGTAGCAACTTTTATACATGTTGACATTTTGATACAATTGACTGTTTTGCCCTGTACGTTGGCAAAAAGTCGCCGCAGCAAACCACAAATGCCGCCAATGGAAAACCGGACAATGACAAATACAAAGATTTTCGAAAAGTACAAAGAGGCCTGCGAGCAACTTCAAATGTACAAACAGATTTTTGAGAGTATTTACAACGGCGCCATGGTTACGGATGCCAATGGCATCATTACCCACTTCAACGGACCTTACGGGCATTTTCTGGGATTGAATCCGGCGGAACAGATCGGCCGGCACTGCACCGAAGCCATCGAAAACAGTCGCATGCACATCGTGGCAAAAACCGGCAAGCCTGAAATCAACCATTCTCAAGATATCATGGGCCAAAAAATGGTGGTTCAGCGCATTCCGATTAAAAGAGACGGCAAAGTTATCGCGGTCTTTGGTCAAGTGATGTTCAAGGATGTCAAAGACGTCGGCAAGCTGGCCCGAAAGCTCTCCCTTTTGGAATCCAAGGTCAAATTATACGAGCAGGAGCTGCTCAACCTGCGCTCGACACGCTACACCTTGGACAGCATCATCGGTAAAAGCCGAAAAATTAAGTATTTGAAAAAGGAGGCGCTTAAGGCATCATCCAATCAGTTTCCGGTTCTCCTCTCGGGTGAAAGCGGTACTGGAAAAGAACTTTTTGCCCAGGCCATTCATCATGCCGGTCCTCGCAAACTCTTCCCGTTTGTCCGCATCAACTGTGCCGCAATTCCAAGAGATCTCCTCGAGTCCGAATTGTTTGGTTACGAAAAAGGGGCCTTTACCGGAGCCAACGTCGGGGGGAAGCCCGGCAAGTTCGAGCTCGCCCACAACGGGACGGTTTTTCTGGATGAGATCGGAGACCTCCCCCTGGAGATGCAACCGAAACTTCTGCGCGTCCTCGAGGACAAAGAGTTCGAGCGGGTGGGGGGCAACACGATTATCCGCCCTGACTTCCGGCTGATTGCCGCGACCAACCAGAAACTCGAGGAGATGGTGTCCGCGGGGACTTTTCGCAAGGATCTTTTCTACCGCCTCAACGTCATTCCGCTCCACATCCCATCTTTGCGTAAACGTCGATCCGACACTGTTCGCATCGCACGCCACCTGTTGAATAAGTTGGCGCAGGAAGCCGCTATGCCGAATGTTAAAATGGCTCCCGATGCTGAAAGAGCATTGGCGGACTACGACTGGCCCGGTAACGTGCGGGAACTCTCGAATGTCCTCGAGCGGGCCTTATCCTCGATAGAAGGCGATACCATCGAACCTGAACACCTGCCCTTTTACGTTAGACGGGAATCGTTATCGGCACAAGCAACCGAGTACGCCTCGATTCGCGTCACGCAGGCAAAGGCCGAAAAATCGGCTATTCTGCGTGCATTGGATGAGACCGCGAACAATAAAACCCGAGCCGCTGAATTGCTCGGTATCCACCGCACCTTGCTCTACAAGAAAATGAAAAAACACGCCATAGCCGTGCGGCGGGATTAAGGCCTCGCGATGCCGTATCAGTTATGCTACACACCTCTTTGGCGGGTACAATTTAAGCCCTCTGCCGCAGTTTCGTCTCCTTCGAATACATCGGACACAGAGCATCAGCCTATTTTCAGAGCCTTCTTTGCCTCCTGACTGCTTTCGTAAATCTGCGGCGCGACATTTCGTTTCTGCATGGCATCACCAAGCTTGACCCTTAGAAAGGCGCTGGTGGTGTAGCGGGTAACGCCCGTATAATAGGTATCAACCAGGTACTTGACCATGTCGGTGTATTCGTCCACGAGTTCGGGCAAAATGCTGAAATTGTCGTAGTTGACGATAGTGAATACTTTGTGTCCGACTGGTTTGAGGATGTTCTCGACGGCAATCTGAATTTGCGCAATTGTGCGACTGTCCTTCACGGAGAACCCTTCCAGATTGACGAAAAACAGATTTTCGGACCGCTCGTAGGCAAAACGGTCCGCCAATTTGAGTGTCAGTAAATCTTTTCTTAACCCCATCGATTCCGGTCTGAAAATCCGAGCGTCCATCGGTGAGGGAGTACCGTTGATGACCGGCTCAAATTCCATTTGGGCCAGGATGTGCGCTTCCAGGTCCACACCGCGTGCCACTTCAATGAGCGCCATTCCGGCCTCTGTCAATTCAAATATGCAGCGCTCGGTCACATACAGCACCGGTTGCTTCTTCTTCAATGCATATTCCCCGCTGAAGGTTACGTGTTCCACCTGCTCGACGAACTTTTTGACCTTCCCTTCCTGGATAATCTGCAGCTCCCCTTCATCGACGGCAACCTTGAGCCCACCGGCGGTAAAAGTGCCAACGAAGACAACCTGCTTGGCATTCTGGCTGATGTTGATAAACCCTCCGGCGCCGGCCAGCTTCGGACCGAACTTGCTGACATTCAGGTTTCCTTGTCGGTCCGCCTGGGCCAGTCCCAGGAAGGCCATGTCCAAGCCACCGCCATCGTAGAAATCGAACTGACTGGGCTGGTCGATGACCGCATCCGTGTTGGTGGCCGCCCCGAAACTGAGTCCCCCGGCCGGAATACCGCCGATGACCCCCGGTTCAGCGGTCAAGGTGATAAAATCGAGGATTTTTTCTTCGTTGGCAACATTGGCCACGCCCTCCGGCATCCCGATCCCCAGATTCACCACACTGTTGACCTTTAACTCCATGGCCGCGCGCCGGGCGATGATTTTCCGGCCGCTCATTTCCATGGGCACCACCGAATGCATCGGAACTTTGACTTCACAACTATAGGACGGGTTGTAGAATTCAGAGAAGGTCTGCCAGTGGTTTTCCGGACGCGACACCACCACGCAGTCGACCATGATGCCGGGAATTTTGACATTGCGGGCATTCAGCGTGCCGCTTTCAGCGATACGCTCCACCTGGACGATGACGAATCCGCCGGAGTTTTTCGCTGCCGTGGCAATTGCCAGAGACTCAAGGGTCAGCGCCTCCTTTTCCATGGTGATGTTCCCGTCCGTGTCGGCGGTGGTGCCCCGCAGGATGGCGACATTGATCGGTATCGTCTTGTAAGCCAGATATTCCTGTCCGTCGAAGCAGATCAATTCAACCATATCTTCGGTTGTTCGCGCGTTGATTTTCCCGCCGCCGTTTCGAGGATCCACAAACGTCCCCAAACCCACGGATGTGATGGTTCGAGGCTTATGCGCGGCAATATCCCGGTACATGTGGGAAATCACACCTTGGGGTAAATTGTAAGCTTCAATCTTGTTCGCGATGGCCAACCGTTGCAACCTGGGGACAAGCCCCCAGTGCCCTCCCACAACTCTTGCCACCAAACCTTCATGCCCCAAATGGTTGAGTCCACGTTTGTTCCCATCACCCTGGCCGGCGGCGTATATCAGCGTCAGATTTGTCGGGGTTTTATATTTGAGATAGTGCTCTTCAAGCGCGACGGCAATTTCTTCAGGAAAACCGATGCCGACAAATCCGCCGGTGGCCACCGTATCGCCGTTTCTGATCAGGCCAATGGCTTCCTCAGAGTTGACGATTTTTCCCCTTTTGATTTTTTGCGGCGGCAGTGAGGCGAGAATGGGATGGGTGCGTTCCGCATCGTTTTTTCCTTTCGCATCAGTCATTGCATCCTCCAATTGTCTGCTGGGGCAATTCTGCGGCCCAGCATAGAATATATACCGCTTTTCAATAATAAATTCGAAATACGGAAGGGTGGTATAAGTGGTTGTAGAACGAAACGTTCGAATAACGGAACGTTTTTTTGACAACCACTATACCCGGGGTTTCTCGTACTGTAATGCAAATTTAATGCCTTGATTCAATGGCCTCCGGCAAGGCTGGAAGATCGGGTTTTTTCTTAGGGCCGTCAGCAGGATGTTTAAAACATATAATGAGTGCCAGCAAGACAAGGCAAAATCCGAACAAAAAGCGGCGTCTATTTGTATTTAATGAGCATTTTCGTTGAAGCGGGGGTAGGGGTCACCGGTACAGCCATTAACGCCGTATTGTCAAGCGCAATAGTTTTTCAACAGCCTGCTAGTGTCGCGTCCCAGAAATACATTAATAAAACAGTGATGGATATTTAAAACTCTTTTGCACCCATGATCGCAAAAATGACAATCATCAATAAATAAATAGCAAACAATATCCAAATTCGAATTTCCAATGATTCAAAAAGATTTGGAATTTAATTGATTGTATTTTGAGATTTATTTGGAATTTGTGTTTTGTTATTTGGGATTTATATGGATTGTTTACAGATTGGGATAAGACGTAAAATCCATCCGAGTTTTGCAAATTACATATAGGACACGACACTAGAATGGGCACCGAATTCCGGTGATGATATCACGGCTAAAATCGAAAAGAGTTTGGGAATTTCCTCCGCTGCATATATTTACGACAGGCTCTGCCCGCACGATTCCGATCACTGCAGCGGTAATTTGGCGCTCGGAGAAAAAAGACCGTACTCTGTCGGTGGCTCCAGGAGGGACAGATAGGATGAACCCGAAGCTTTGAAAACACAACAACCACTGCTCAAGTGTCAGTGATTCTGGAACAGGGATTTCATCGAGATCGATGTCAGCACCTTTGCCTGAGTTTTCAAGCATGATGGCGGTGGTTCCGAGGATCCCGGCGTTGCTGACATCCTTGGCTGCCGCTGCCGCGCCGCTTTCGGCAATCAGGGGAAGTGCCTCCAACCGCCGGCGGATGTCTTCGGAACTCTTACCGGAATTGGCATCCCAGCTGACAACGGACTGACAGCCGGCCCTGCCGTCCAAATCGACAGCAAGGACCAACCGGTCTCCGGATGCCGCCAGATGGCTGCGGAGAAGACTTTTAGCAAATCCGATGATGGTGACACTCAATGCCGGATAATTGAGCGGCGCATCAGGATGCAAGTGGCCGCCCAACATGGGGACTTGCAACTTGCGGCATCCTTTTTCGATCCCTTCGACTATTTTGCGGCGCTGGGTATCGTCACCGCTGGCAAGGACATTGACCAGGCCGATGGGCCTGCCGCCCATGGAATAGATGTCGTTGACGGTAACCATGACCGAGGCTTTGCCGGCAGCGTAAGGTTCGTTGACCAGAAGGCCAGTCATCATGCCGTCGGCCGCGACCAGCAGGTACCCATCCTGCCAGGGGATGGCAGCGGCGTCATCGCCATAGTTTGGAAGCATCGAACCGAACGTGTGCGTTCGGCTCAACTGTTCGACCACTTCCTTGATCGGTCGCTTGCGTCGCACACCTTCATAGTTCCGAACCAAATCCACGACAGTATCCAGCCGGTCACTCAAAACGGCCTCCTATGTTCGCTGGTAATATCCCCAATTTCAGAGGTCACAGGGGGATCCAAGGTCGGCAGTCCTGTTTCAGGCTGGCTTTGTATCACCCCGCTTTCGACGCGGCTCAAATCGGCTCGCATACGTTGGTGAGGGCGACCGCAGTAAGTCTCGACCGGTCCTGCGGCGACCCAGCCAAGCTTTTTAAAAAACCTAATATTTTTTTTCTGAATATGAGCCGTAAATACAGAACAGCCTTTTTTCTTGACCCGTTTCATGGCCTCTTTCACCAGGGCAGCACCGACGCGAAAATCGCGGAAGTCTGTGAGAACCGCCAGCCGGCTGCCGATCCAGTGCCCCCCCCGGTGATAAGGATCCGGAAAAACCCGAACGGTACCGATGATTCGGTCCCCCCTGTCGGCCACGATATGAATGCTCGCGGCATCGTGTTCATCGATGTCCGATCCAGCAAAAATTGCCTGTTCATTGATAAAAACCTCCCGTCGAATGCGAAAGGCCTGGGACAGTTCATCTTCCGTGCGGGCGCTGTGGTAAGTCACCTGACGAATCGGCTTCTCGTAAAGGGGCAATGCCGAGCACGCGCCGCATCGGACACAACCGGCGAGGCTGTTCTTTGCTGTCAGACCTTTTTTGCGCAGGATATCGGCCACATCTGTATAAAGGCGTGTCATCATTACCGGATCCGGCGGCAGAGTTTCCTGCAGAAAAGATCCGGGGATAGGCCGCAATGGGACGACAAAAGGATAGACGCCCAGGTCCGCTAAAAATTCACTGCCCCATACAATCGATTCAGGCTGTTCGCCAAGACCGGCAATCAAAAAACTACTCACCTGGTTGGGTCCGAACATAGCCACGGCTTTTTTCCAGGCGGCCTCATATCTTTCAAGCCCGATGTGCGCCTTCGCCGGTGCCAGTTTCCGCAGAATCCCCTGATCGAAACTTTCGATATGAATGCCCACGGTATCGACCCCGGCGGTTTTCAATGGGTCCATCAAACCGAGATCAGCCGGGGGGATGAACTGAACATGCAGGGGCAAATCAACCGATGCCTTGATAGCGGCCGCACACCGGACCAGATAACCGATCTCTGCGCCCGGTGGATCAGCGGTGCCCGATGTGAGGACCACATGCGTGATATTGTCATCGGATTTGGCCCGGCGGGCCACTTCGGCCAATTGGCGGGGAGATTTTTCAGTGATCGTGGTTCGATTTTCAAGCGAGCGTTCCGTGGCACAGAAAGCGCAGCGCAGGGATTGTTTCCAATTGACACACCGCTGGCGTACCGTGGTCGCCAGGCAGTCGGCGCCATGCAGCAGGGCGATCTTCTGCAAAGGAACGCCGTCGGAACCGTTTCGACCATAGAAGTGCGGTGGCGGTACCACCGAAACGGCGGTCACACGCTTGTCATGCCGGTACAATGTATAATGGCCATCGGGATCTTTAATCAAACGGAATGGCGACTGTTTCGTATACGCCGCACTTATGGGAGCATTCACGGCAATGCCGTCAATCAAAATTGCCCGGCCTTCCGCCGGGCCGGCCCCGCCATTGCGCCCCGTGACATCCGGCGGCACACGAATCCCCCAGCTTTGAATTTCTGTAATTATTTTCTTCATGCGAAATGTTTCGGCCACAAAAAAGCAGGCCCCAACCCTGTTTTTGGATTGGAGCCTGTTAACATTCTTTCATTGGTTTGTCACGCTATTGGCGCTAAATATATCTGGCTTTATTTGTCATCAACCGGCAGAGAGGTAATGGTTCCATCCCAGGTATCGACCTTGCAGGCCTTAAAATCTTCGTCTTCCGAGAACCATGTGTTGGTAACATTTTTGGTTTCGGTAAAGAAGGCAAATCCGTCCTTACCCATCACATGCAGATCGCCGAAGAAGGATTGCTTATGCCCGGTGAAGCCGAAGATTCCCAATGGGACCGGAATACCCACATTGATACCGACCATGCCGGCATCCGTCCGTTTGGCGAATTCACGCGCATAATAACCGTTTTGAGTATAGATCACCGATCCATTGGCAAAACGGCTGTTATTCATCAGGGTGATCCCCTCTTCGAAATTTTCCACGCGTTTGACACACAAAACCGGCCCGAATATCTCTTCCCGCCCGACTGACATGTCTTCGGTGACTTGATCGAGAATCGTCGGTCCAATGAAAAATCCCTTTTCGCAACCAGCCGGCACCTGCGGGTTGCGGCCGTCTACCACCGGAACGGCCCCTTCCTCGATCCCGGTCTGAATCCATTTCGAAACGAATTTCATGTGTCCTTCGTTTACAACCGGCCCCATATCCGTTGTTTTTTCATAAGCCGGTCCAAGTTTCATTTCCAATGCATATTTTTTCAGCAGACCCACCAGCTCATCGGCAATGCATTCTTCCACGGCGATCGCCGGAAGGGCCATGCAGCGCTCGCCCGCGCAGCCACAGAAGGCATTGATGATACCTTGGGCGGTCCGTTCAAGCTTGCAATCTCTAAGGACCAAGGCATGGTTTTTCGCCTCGCACAAGGCTTGAACACGCTTGCCGCTGGCGGCAGCGGTCTTGTATATATGTAACCCCACTTTCGTGGAGCCGACAAAGGAAATTCCCGCAATATCCGGGTGGCTGAGCAGGAGTTCCGCTTCGTTGCGACCGGTGGTGATGACGTTGATCACCCCGTCGGGAATCCCGGCCTCCTGCCATAGTTCCATCATTCGCATAGAGGACTGGGGAACGAAACTGGCGGCTTTGAGGATCATGCAATTTCCCGTGGCGATACAAATGGGTGTCATCCAACCATGCGGGATCATCGCCGGAAAATTCCAGGGAGCGATACCGGCAAATACCCCTACAGGATGATGGTACTGCACCGTGTCGTATCCGGTGCTGATATTCATCAACGACTCGCCTTTCATCAGATGCGGTGCACCGCAGGCAAACTCCACAACCTCGGTCACTTTCAGCACATCCCCCATGGCTTCAGCCCACTTTTTACCATTTTCCATCGCCAGAAGGTAGGTGAGTTCTTCCAGGTGGGTGTCCAGCAGGTGTTTCATTTTGTACAAGACCTGCACGCGTTTGGCCACCGGCGTATCCGCCCACGCCGGGTAGGCCTCTTTGGCCGCCACCACGGCCTTCTCCACCTCATCCGCTGTGCACTGTGGCGCCAACGCGATCACTTCTCCTGTAGACGGGTTGTAGCAGTTCATGTATTTGTCCGTCTTGGATTCCAACCATTGCCCCCCGACACAATATTTGAGTTTTTTCGGCGCATC
>Ga0316198_10001207_pt1 | contig 15017 bp, 16 predicted proteins | sample OudBieAanoxic_MG_FD_204935 | JGI IMG/M metagenome (GOLD analysis project Ga0316198, IMG submission 204935) | Coastal sediment microbial communities from Oude Bieten Haven, Netherlands - site A anoxic | ecosystem: Environmental > Aquatic > Marine > Coastal > Sediment | place: Netherlands...
CTCTTACTATCCGTTTACTAGGTCGCTGACTTATAAGCACTGATATAGATCAGTTAAAGCTTAAATAGCTGGTCAAAATAGGGGAAAGTACTTATAGAAAAGGCAGTGTCATCGAACGATGGGCAGCCAATATACTTCCAAAATGGATGGAACGCGAATGTCTTGTTCGGGTGTGCGCCGTGCTAAGGCGGCGTTTTCCAGTGGGTAAGAGTCCCACCCGGCAATTTTCGCTCCAGCCGGAAGCAATCGGAGCAGTCATGGAGGTAACGAAGTGGCTGAAGCCTCTGGTGTAGAGGGTCACAAGGTGACTTGGCGAGTGTGCAGGCCGTAACTCGAGTGAACGCTGAGCAATCCTCGAAAAAAGACGTTGCACAGGCCGACCCGTCCACCCATGCGGGGAAGGCTGGTACGTCTGGTGAAGTGAGCGAAAGAAGCAACCAGACGCTGTGCCGGGGTAGTGGCGACAGCATGCACACAAGGAAAACGCAGGCAACGGGAAGCCCGATAGCGTGGTCGGTCGTGGCGACCAACCTGAGGCCGGTGACGGTCAGATAGGGCGCTATGGGGTGGCGGAAAGGCCCGTAGTACCGGGGAAGCCGGGTAATGCCGGTGGAGGAAAGGGGCCTTAGTTATGCGCCCACGAGGGTGCCTTATCAGCACGGTGCAAGTCCGTGTCGGAGAAAACCACAGCTCCGTAGCCAAAAGTAACTGCGTCGTCGTGAGGCGGGGTGGGAAGCAACTGGAGGTGAAAGAAGGGTCTGCAGGATGACGAACTCGATTCGGCGGTATGCCGCGGCGAGCCTTCGACTAAGTGGCGAAGCCTGAAATTCACCGACCACGCTGTCGTGGTAATCAAAGCGATGGTCGGGTGCATGCTGTGGCTGGAGGTGGAACGTTCGGAAGGTAAGGTAGCTTAAGTGGGGAGACCTGGGCGTTGAGGTGACGATGTCCAGGAGTCAGAGCCCTCATAGTACTGCACGGCACGGCACGGAACGCCTGGGCTATGGAACCGATAGGGTGGCACCGCCGGGAAACCAGGCGGCAAACAGAGAACACAAACAGGTTCCTAAGGTGCGGCGATGGAAAGTGTCGGAAAAGCGCGGAGAGCAAACCCGCGCCGAGGTAAGGGGGGCAGGAAGGTAGATACGAGAGGTTCAGATCGATGCACAAAAAGGACATTGCAGACTCTATCGGCTGGTTTGGCTACTTCCAATATGCCCATCGATCGACATTCCGAGACGTTGATGGTTTTGCTCGGCGGCGGCTGAGAGCGATTTTGCGCAAGCGGTAAAAGCGTCCTGGCTTTGGTCGGACGTCCCGCGATCACTTTCGCTGGCCTAATGCCTTCTTTGCTGAACACGGGCTTTTCACCTTGCACGAAGCTCATGTTCTGGCGAGCCAATCCCGATGAGGTAACTACCGACTGGAGAGCTGTGTGCGGGAGAACCGCATGCACAGTTCGGAGGGCGGGGAGGACGTGAGTCCTTCCCGACCCCTATCTACGGGTACGCGGAGAACCAAAGATCCCTGCGCTCATTCAGGTAGGTGATTTTGCTGTGCTTGGAGAGAGCCGTTCCACATATGGTTGTACCCGATCTCCCGCAGCCAACGATAAATATCGGCGGTGATGCGAAATAACTTCGTGTATGTAAACTAGTAGCACTTTTCACAATTGTGCCTCAGGGTAAACCGGTGGTAGTAGGCTGATCCAGCAGAAATTCCTTATTAGAGATTAGACTCTTCCTATATACAAATATTTCAATCGACATGTTTTTTGAACTCCTGTCCGTATAACAAGCGGATGATTTGGTCACAGAACAATGAAAGTAGGAGTGGATGATTCTGGTGCTGCTAAATGACCGGGTTCAGTAAAACCGGAAGTTTAAGGTAGTTTGCTGAACTTCTCATTGGGTCGGGTTCCCCACGTTTAATGATGGCTAATATAAGTCTCGGCTAAAGGACGGCTTTGAGTCACCGGTTCAACCGGTGAGCGTAAACGATCCATGCGGACAGTTTACGCAGAACCTTCTGCTCGCTTTATTCGTATACACTTTTCAATCCGTTACGACATCGCCGGGTTGGTGTGATGCGATTTTTGCTGAGAGCGGCTACTACGAGGAACAGTAGCTCTTAATACGCATCTGAATTGGATTTATACTATTGGATATGGAGCTAGAGCCCGAAATCATGGAAGCGTATACGGTCGTATTCGATCATTTGCACCATTTAGGCCCCGGTGATTCGGCGACTACAAGGCATTTAGTTGAACGCTTAGGCTCAGACTTGCCTCGGGGTTCGCGTGTCGCTGATTTCGGCTGTGGAGTGGGTGTTTCCGCATTGGTACTGGCGCAATGCCTGCCAGAGGCACGTGTGCTTGCGTTGGATTCCCATGCACCGTTCATTGCGCGCCTTGAAGCCGCGGCCAGTGTTCGCGGACTCGAAGAACGCCTGACTGCTGTTGTAGGCGACATGGCTGACCCTCCAGCGCTGGATGGTGTAATGGGTGAGTTTGATCTGATTTGGTCAGAGTCGGCAATCTACAGCATGGGTCGATCCAATGCATTCACCTGCTGGCGACCACGGCTGAAACCGGGTGGTTGGCTCGTTTTCAGTGATATCATCTGGCACTGTGAACCGGCAGCACGTTCAGCCAAGGCATCCGCATTTTGGGACAAAGAGTATCCGGACATCACAACAGCAGCAGACGTAGTGGATGAATTGACCGCCGCCGGCTTGAAACCTATTGATTCGGTGTTATCACCCCGGAGCGCCTGGTCCAATTATTACGAGCCGCTCCGAGACCGTCTTCGCCAGCTGAGGAAGGGCGACGATCACCCACAGGCGCTTATCAACATCATAGCTGAGTTTGAACGGGAAATTGATGTATACGATTCCGCTGGTGATAACGTTGCGCTCTCCTTCTTCCTCGCACAGCGAGATTTCATTGCAGAATAACCGCGTTGTAGCAGGACTCGGTCACCCGAGTAGGTTGCTCAGGTGTTATTCATGGAAGGTCAGAATCGCAAACAAAGGCATCATGCGGAGTATTTTACCGGTATCGGTTAATCCAGCTTTCCCAAGCGTTTCCAGCGTACGGCGACATCGAGCTTTTTTCCGGTAACCGGCAGAATTTTACCGACAATTTCCCCATTATTTTTGATTTTGCCTTTAAATAACGCGTCATATGTCTCCAACTTGGCGCCAAATATGACTCGGACTTCTCCATATTGAGTAATGTGTGTTTTTGCCGTGAATTTATCCTTCTTTTTCTTGTAACTGCCAATAGTGTAATGATTAGCGCTAGCGGCAAAATAGCGGCCATTCTCCAAAACTGCGGTACTTACCCGTTCCCAACCATACATACCGTAGGACTCAACACTCCATATCCCTTCAACTTTCATTTTTTGCCTCGCTTCAAGGTTTACTGGCTTGCCATCATGGTTGCACAATTCGAGCGTTTTCTAAAGACCGGTAAATTCCCTGAGCAACCCCGTCGTTTTTGCGCGTACATTGCGGGAGGTTCACTGCTGCAATCGGATGGCAGGTTGGTCATTCGGTGTGGATTCGGGGCCGCTACAACAGGCAAGAACTATGGCATCCGGCGCTTCTCGACGCGTATTAGCGGCCAGACTGCTACCTGATCAGGACAAGTGATTGGTAATAATCCTTGGCGATCCAGCGATTACCAGTTGAAAGGCATCATGCCTGCAGGGGAAAGCTTGTCCCCCACCCGGTCCATCTCGTGGTTCATCGCGCCCATGCGTTGTTCTACCACCCAGGTCATGCGGTTCATGGTGTAGGTCATTTCCTTTACGCTGGGATTGATTTCTTCCATGGTTTCCATGGACCGCTGCATCTTCATCATCGTAAGGCGCATTTCGTCCATCTCACCCAGCATCAGCGGTGCCATTTCGGCGACCGGCTTGGCCGTCCTGTCCAATCTGATGATCGCTTTGGAGATGTCTCCGAAGTTTCTAAAGCCTTCGGTCCACAACGGTTGCCACTCGATTACAACCAGATAAAGGAAGACAGCCAGTGTTAACGTGGAAACGAAAAAAAACATCCCCTTCCAAAATTCTGTGAATGTTTTCATATCCATCACATCATCCCCGTCTCAGCGCCTCATTTTGCCGCGACTGCCGATTCCGGACTCGACTAGTCTGATACCGATAATACAGCTAAATGCGATTCCGTGTGCTGTCTGCTGCGACGTTTTTCCTGGATACGCTTCGCTATGGTCTGGTAAACACAAGACAAATCACTTTAACACAATGAGTTGGCGGGAAGTCGTGTGCTCCACCGGTCCTGGGTAAGTGCTTGTTTCATATTGTTGAACGCATTGCATCACAACGTACCGGTATCGGTGGAAAAGTGACGCGTGTGCATGTCCGATGATGCTGCTGCTGTAATTGCGATTCATGGATGGAACTTTGTGGACAATGTCCGCAATCGGGATTTCCATTGGCCGGACCCTGGGATTGAGAGGCTTCCATCTGACAGCAGTATCGACGGAGTGCCATCTTGTCACAGCAGGGCCTTACCTCGCCATCCGGCATCCGATCTATACAGCGGCCTGCCTGTTTATCTGATCGGGGGCATTAACACGCCGCTCATTGCAAACTTTGGCTTTAGCTACCCTGGTCACAGTTTGAATTTCGGTCGGTTGTTGTCCGAAGAATGCCCTAACGAAACATGATCCAGAAATAAACTACTCGCCACGCGGGTACAATCCAGCGGATGGCCGCTTCCCGGTTCGCACGTAGTGAGTGCCCCCACGAGACCATTGCTGTGTTGCGATCCTGGTAAAGGGCGAGCCATTTCCTGCGGATCGCGCCTGGCACTGACCTCGTGGGGACACTCTGAACGGATCAATAATCAGTGGCGGGGTGTACACTAATCGCTGGCTGCGGTGCGTTCTGCGCTTGTTGGAACGGTTAATGCGCCGAACTCGGCGGCATCGATGTGCTTGTCATCATTGACGTCCGCAGCTTTTACTTCTTCAACGGATTTGCCGGATTCCTGTTGAGCGTAACCGAGGCTCATCGGTGCTTGATCCTTGGCCGCGAAAGTGGTGCCGGTGAACACGGCAGCGGCAATCAGTACTGTAATAAGGGGTTTTTTGTTCATATCATATCTCCTGAAGCATCAATGAATAGCAGGCTATTATGCCCGTCTGGCCAACGGATACCTGCCTACATGTAGCAAATTTTTTACCAGGTTTAACTTTCTCCTGAAATTTAGGGGCTTATCTGTTTTGATGTGTCGGAAAGGTGCCTGAATAGACCTGAATCGTCGCCAATTAGAGACAGTCGCGAAGGCCTTTTTTAACGGTTTCGAGTACTCTAGTGTGGGTATTGCCCGGCTATTTGCCGGGTTGCAGGTTTGTCGCTCTGATCAGATCATCCCGGGTGCCGATATCCAGAAAAGGCTGTTCTGACACCCGGATGCCGTGCACGCGCAGACCGCTTCCCATTGCCGCCCGCACGATATCGCCAACAAAAAGCTCGTTTTCCCCGGCAGCTGTTTTTTGATGCAAGGCCAGAAACCGGTGCATGAATTCAGTAAATGCCGACGTCCATACAGCCACCCCCCAAGTGTCGTGCAGGTCGGTATGCCGTGGTTTTATGATGATCTGTGTCACGTGTCCGTCATTGTCCAGTTTCACCATATCCACCTTCTCCGGCCGATCGGCGGGAAACAGGCCGAGGACGACATCGGCGGAAGACGACTGCTGATACTGAATCAGTGGTGTGAAAATATCTTCCGGCCCGAATATCATGTCCGGGAAGCCTAAGGCAACGGTGGCCTTGCGTACGAAGGGGAAGGACTGGTCAATGCTGTAGGGTGTTCCGTAAGGCAGGCCCATCATCAGATAGGCCAGTTGCACGCCTGCTTTTGATCCATCGCCGAGATAGGCAGGTATGTCCCACTTTCCCTCGCGCAGGATGACATAAATACTGCTTACACCTGCTGTGTGCATTTTTCCCAGCAGGTGCTCACAGACCACGCGCGGCTGTTGAGCTGCATCGGCAGCAACTAGCGACCCCATGGGTAAAATCTCCTTGCTGCAGGGTAACCCGGCAAGACGTGCCGCACGGCCTGCCATGGGAACGACACCGATGACCGGTTGGAGTATCGTTGTTTTGTGCTGCCTGTTCCTGTTCATAACCGGTTCTCCACAGATTCATCGCTCAGCGTGTTGGCGCAGCGATCGGAATCTGAAGCCGTGCTTCGGTGCCGCCACCTTCGCGCGGAAGAAGTTTTATTGTCCAGCCGCGGGCATCACAAAGCTGGCGTGCAATGGCAAGCCCCAGTCCGCTGCCACCGGTTCTCCGGCTGCGCGATGTTTCCAGTCGGTGAAAAGGCCTGAATACGGCTTCGCGTTCGGATTCAGGGATGCCTTCTCCACGATCCAGTACCTGGATAACGGTAGCGTCCCTGTCGCGGCGGCAACACACGCTCACCGGTTGATTGCCACCGTAGCGGATGGCATTGTCCAGCAGGTTGACCAGCACGCGTTGCATAGCCATGGTATCGATTGACACCGGGCAGTAACTTTGCGGTTCCCAGTCGATGACTGTGTCCGGTTGCCTGTAGTTGGCGATGATACCATCGATAAATTCACGCAGATCCACTTCCTCGGCCTCGTGAACTTCCAGACCCCGGGCCAGTTCCAGCGTATAACCGATGAGCTGATCCATCTGTTCTGTATCCCGCCGTAATCGTTCTATCAGCGCTGAATCGGTTTTATCAGGCGTCAGCATTTCCAGCGCCAGACGCATATGGGTGAGTGGTGTGCGCAGGTCGTGGGAAATGCCGGCAAGCAGGGTAGTGCGGTTCTCAACCAGTTCGGTCAACTCTCCTGCCATACTGTTGAATTTGTGGGTCAGGTCGACCAGCTCCCTGGGGCCGCTTTCCGGCAGTGGTGCGAGTGTTTCGCCATGGCCGATATGTGTTGTTGCTTCTGACAGGCGTGCCAGAGGCCGGGTGATCCGGCGAACCAGCAGCAATGAAGTCAGCAGGACGACAACCGCACCGGCTGCGATAATAAGTATCAGGGCAACTGGTGGTTGAGCGCCAATGCGTGACCAGGGGAAGCTGACGCGCACGAAGTGTCCCCCCATCGGTATGTCTGCGCAGAACCAGGGGGTGGACTGTTCGCCTTTGCGGACCGGCACGGGGGTACCCAGCCGTCTTTCGAGGGCTTGTTCGAGGAATATGAGATAGGGTAGAGGTGTCTTTGAACAAGGCAGGGGTTTTTCTGCCAGGGATACCTTCAAGTCATATTCGGATAGAAGTTCATCTTCGAGAAAGGGGCGCGCCGCGGGCGTACGTTCGATCCAGGTTCTCGCTGACAGTATCATCAGAGCCGCTAGATCGTCAGAGCCCTGTCTGGCAAGAGGTATCGCGATGTAGGTTACCATCGTACCGATACAGAACACGACAAACACCAGCAGTGCGGCGGTTAAGGTGACACCTGTTCTGGTGAACAGGGTAAGCGGTCTGCTCATGTGTGTGTCGGCCGTGACTCACTGCCGGGAGAGAAACGGTAGCCTTCGCCCCAGACGGTATGGATGTATACCGGTGAGGCCGGATCGGTCTCGATCTTGCGGCGCAGGCGCGTGACGCGCACATCAATGCTGCGGTCGTAAGGCGAGCGTTCAAAACCCTTGAGCATATCGACAAGGATATCGCGGCTCATTACCCGGTTAGGGTGTTCCAGAAAAATCTTTAAAAGCGCAAACTCACCACTGGTCAGGGAGACTTTTTCTTCATCACGTGTCAGTTCCTGTGTGACCGTGTCAAGTCGAAACGGCCCGAAGCTGAAAGTCTGTTCTTGTGAGCGATCAGATTCCGGGTTTGATGAAGCGGCCGGACGCCTGAGTACGGCTCGAATACGGGCGAGCAGTTCTCTCGGGTTGAATGGTTTCGGAAGGTAGTCATCGGCCCCGACTTCCAGGCCCACAATGCGGTCCACTTCTTCGCCACGTGCAGAAAGCATAATGATCGGTGTGTCCCTCACACTACGCAGGCGTTTTGCAATGCTGAGACCGTCCTCACCCGGCAGCATAAGATCCAGGATGATCAGGTCTGTCGAATGGGTGGACAGAAACCCGTCCATGGCAGCGCCATCCTCGACACCGGTGACGTCGAATCCCTGCGCTGAAAGGTAACGTCCCAGCAGCTCATGCAGGTCGGGGTCATCATCAATGACGAGTATGTGCGGGTTTTTCTGCGTCATGGGTTGTAAATCTTCGGTATCGGCAGAATGGCGGCGAAACGCTCTAATCGAATCGCATGGAGAGATCGATAGCGTGGATATCCTTGGTTAGACTGCCGAGCGAGATATAGTCGACGCCTGTTTCAGCATGCTGGCGCAGGGTATCGAGGGTGATGCCGCCGGATGCCTCCAGTTCAGCCCGTTTTGCGGTCAGCGCTACAGCTTTTCTGGTTTCGCCAGGCGTAAAGTTGTCGAGCAGGATGCGGTCTGCATCCGCCTGTAACGCCTGGTCAAGCTCTTCCAGGTTTTCCACTTCGACTTCCACCACGAGTTCTTTGTTCAGGGCGCGGGCCATGTTAATCGCGTTTTCGATCGAGCCTGTTGCCACGATGTGATTTTCCTTGATCAGGAAAGCATCGTAGAGTCCCATACGGTGATTGTGGCAACCGCCGCAGCGTACGGCGTATTTCTGTGCGCGGCGCAAACCGGGAATGGTTTTTCGGGTGTCCAGAATCCGCGTGTTCAGGCCTTCAAGTCGTCTGGCACAGGTGTGCGCCAGAGTGGCGGTGCCGGAGAGGGTTTGCAGGAAATTCAGAGCGGTTCGTTCACCGCTTAACAGGCAGCGGGTTGGACCTTCTAACGTGCAAACCACCTGGTGCGGAACAATGGCTTCACCATCGTTTGCATACCAGCGTATGTCGACCCTGTCATCGAGTTTTCTGAATACTGCATCAAACCAGTTTCGTCCGCACAGTATTGCAGGATCACGCGTATATACACTGGCCTTCCAGGTGCTTTCCGGTGGAATTAACTGGGCAGTGATGTCACCACTGCCGAGGTCCTCGTCCAGTGCGCGCTGGACATCCTGTTCAATCTGGGTTTCCAGTGTTTCGAGGAGCATCTATTCGGAAATTTCCAACAGCTCGATTTCGAATACCAGTGTGGCATTGGGCGGGATGACGCCGCCCCCACCGTTTTCTCCATAGGCGAGTTGCGGCGGTATAGTCAGTTTGCGGACTCCACCGACCTGCATGCCAACAACACCTTCATCCCAGCCGGGAATCACGTAGCCGCAAGCAATGGGGAAACTGAACGGATCGTTGCGGTCTTTGCTGGAGTCGAATTTGCTCCCATCCTCCAGCCAGCCGGTATAGTGCACGATGGCGGTTTGGCCACGGCCTGTACACAGGTCGCCGGCGCCGATGGTGATATCTTCGTATTTCAGCCCGCTCTCGGTACTTGTCTCGCTCATGAATCCACCTGTGTCTGTGCAACGGTAAATGTACGGGAAAAATACTCATTTTTCAGCTTTTTCGCCAGCCCTGCCAGCAGGGCGAGAGCCAGCAGGTTGGGCAGTGCCATCAGAATATTTGTCACATCCGCAAGGTTCCATACCAGTTTGAGGGGTACAGCGGCACCGATTATGACCAGAAAAGTAAACAGCAGCCTGTAGGGTTGTACCGCGCGTTCGCCGAACAAAAAACGTGCCGAACGATCACCGTAGTAAGACCAGGCGATAATGGTCGAAAAGGCAAACAGACTGAGCCCGATACCGACTACGCTCGCACCAGCGACGCCGATTGAGCTTTGAAAGGCGTGTGCCGTCAGCGCCGCACCGACCAGGTCATCGTGCTGCACCGTGTAGGCACCGGTCACGATAATGACCAGACCGGTCATGGTGCAGATGACCAGGGTATCGATAAAGGGTTCCATCATGGCGACCAGTCCTTCGCGTACCGGCTCGTTGGTTTTTGCTGCCGCGTGTGCCATGGGCGATGAGCCCAGGCCAGCCTCGTTGGAGAACAGGCCGCGAGCCACACCCCAGCGTATGGCTTCGCCGACAGCGGCGCCACCGACGGCCCAGGGATTCAGCGCATGGTTGACAATCGTCGCCAGCGCAGCGGTTATCTGTCCGGCATGGTTAACCAGTACCAGAATTGCGGCACCGACATAAAGCAGCGCCATAAAAGGTACAATAGTGCTGGCAACGCGCGCGATGCGCTGCACGCCCCCCAGTATCACCAGGCCGACCAGAAAGGCCAGTACACCACCCACCAGCCAGGCGTTGTCACGAACTTGCGGGAACAGGTAGCCGAGCCCGTCGACCACCGAGTTGGCCTGGACCATGTTGCCGATCCCGAACGATGCAATCAGTGCAAAGCTTGCAAACAGCACGGCCATACGTTTCATCTGCAAGCCATTGAGCAGGGTATACATCGGACCGCCGGATATCTCGCCATGCTCATCGATCTGGCGGAACTTGAGCGCCAGCGTGCACTCGGTGAACTTGGTGGCCATACCAAAGAATGCCGTCACCCACATCCAGAACAGTGCGCCGGGACCGCCAAGGGAAATCGCCGTTGCCACGCCGGCAATATTGCCGGTGCCAACCGTGGCAGACAGAGCGGTGGACAGCGCCTGGAAATGGGTGATCTGGCCTTTATGGTCAGGGCAATGGTAGGCACCGGAAATCAGGGCGATGGAGTGCCGGAAGCCGCGTATCTGGACCAGTCCCAGGCGGATGGTGAGATAGAGCCCCATGCCCAGCAGAATGAGCAATGTCAGTCCGTTACCCCATAATAAACCGGCCAGCTCGCCGCTCCAGAGCGTCAGCTTTCCAACAAGATCACTCATACGGTCGCAGGATCAGCGTATCTCCGCGCTGGGCAAATTCGATGTGTTTGAGAACGCTCATACCCAGCAGGATTTCCATATCGCGGAAGCCCGGGTTGATGCTGGCCGGTACATTCTGAACAATCATGGGGCCGATGGAAATACTGTCGATCATGGTCCGGTAAGCGGTCACCACACCGTTGGCAGTCTGGTATTGCACCGGTACACCGCGTCTCAGGCCAAGTTTCTCGGCAAGTTCGGCGGGGATGGCAACATCACTGGCGCCGGTATCGAGCAGGAATTCAACTGCGTGCCCGTTGACGGTGCCGGTCGTCACATAGTGTCCAAAGCGGTTGCGTTTCAGGATGACTTCCTGGATGCCGGCGGCATTGATGCGGCTATACACGGCCTGGTTGGGATTACGTTGCTTGGTCAGCCTGTTCTCAAAGAAAAAAGTAAACAATGACAGGGCGATGATCCATGCGACAAAGGTCATGCCTTTGCCGATGCGGCGCGTATTATGTTTGTTTGATTCGGCCATAGGTTGATTGTAAACGAACTGGGCATAGATGTCGGCTAGACATTATCGCCCGACAGGCCGGGTCCCGGTGCAGCATGAACCAGGTTGGCGGTGGCAAGGGAATGACAAAATATGACGCAGCAATATGATTCTATGAGGTTTTTCTGTGTTTCGGGCTGAGGGGGTGGGCATCCTTGGAAGGCCAATTGCTTTTTCAGGCACAGCCGTCACCGGGTGCATGGCGTACGGCGTACAGACGTTTGCCGTCGCTCACCACTTTTATAAAATCCGTTCATACGATAGTGTCATACCAATGTAACATTGCTGGGGTGTACTGGTACCCCCGCAAAAAAGTACTGATTGACTAAAATGCCCTGCCAGCATAGGCAGAACCGCTGTATGGCGGGTTTTGGGTGACTGATTGAGAAGCGAAAATGAAGCGCATTCTGGTGGTTGAAGACGAGCAGGCGATCCGGGAAATGATTGGTTTTGCGCTGAAAAAAGACGGTTTGCAGTTTGAGGAGGCCGCGGACGCCGAGAAGGCGCTGGTAGCCATCGCCTCCAATCCCCCCGATCTGGTGCTGCTGGACTGGATGTTGCCGGGTCTGAGTGGGGTGGAACTCGCCCGGCGTCTGCGACGGGAGGACGTGACCGCGAAACTTCCTATTATCCTGTTGACTGCGCGGGTAGAGGAGAATGACCGTGTACACGGTCTGGAGGTGGGAGCCGATGATTATATTACCAAGCCGTTCTCTCCGCGTGAGCTGATCGCCCGTATCAATGCCGTATTGCGACGCAGCCAGGCGGGCAGCGAGGAACGCCCCATCGAGTTTGCCGGTCTGCAGCTGGACCCGGTCGGGCACCGCGTTCAGGCGGATGGGCGGCGTCTTGATCTGGCGCCAACCGAGTATCGTCTGTTGCGCTTCTTCATGACGAACCCCGATCGAGTGTACAGCAGGGAGCAGTTGCTGGATCATGTCTGGGGTCGCGGTATCTTTGTCGAGGAGCGAACGGTGGATGTGCACATACGCCGGCTGCGCAAGGCTCTGGCCGCGCAGTCCTACGATCGTTTTATTCAGACAGTCCGTGGTGCCGGCTACCGTTTCTCAACCCGGGACTGAGCGTGGCTAAACCCTGGCGGAATGAACTGCAGCGTATCGCCGCACTGCTGCTGGCCGGCGTTTTTGTCGGAGTGATTGCCGGGAACATCGTGTTCGGACTGCTGATCTTTATCACAGCCTACCTCTGCTGGCATCTGTACAATGTTCACCGGCTGGTGAGCGGGTTGGGCGCGGGCAAGAAATTCCGCCTGCCACAGACCGGTAGTATCTGGGACGAAGTGTTCGAGCACATCTACCGCATGCAGCAGCGTAACCGCAAGCGCAAGCGTAATTTGCGTCGCCTGCTGAAACGCTTCCACAAAATGAGCGATGCCCTGCCAGATGCTATTGTCGAACTGGCGCCCGATAGCGACCAGATCGAATGGTGGAATGACGCCGCGTCCGGATTTCTCGGCTTCAAATTCCCGCGGGACAGTGGTCAGCAAATCACCAATGTGCTGCGATCCCCGGTCTTCCTCGATTACCTGCAACAGCCAGACAACTACGAACAGGGTATTGAGATACCGTCCCCAGTGGATGAAGACCTCACACTCAGGGTCCGTATTATCTCTTATTCGGGCAATCGGCGCCTGCTGGTAGCCCGTGATATGACCAGGACGCAACGTCTGGAAAGGACGCGCCAGGATTTCGTGGCCAATGTTTCGCACGAATTGCGCAGCCCTCTGACGGTGATTTCCGGTTACCTGGAAACCCTGCTTGAAGAACAGGGGTTCGGCGAAGAATACACCAGGCAGTTAAGAAGTATGCAGCGGCAGACCGGCCGCATGAATCGCATCGTTGATGATCTGATGCTGTTGTCACGCCTGGAAACGGAAATTCCGCAGGCGGACCCGGAGCCCGTCCTGGTTTACAGGCTGATCGATTCGATCATTAACCAGGCGCGCGAACTCAGTGGTGCCGATGAGCATGTCATTGAGCTGGATGTGGACAGTGGTTTATGTCTGAAAGGGCGCGAGCCTGAACTTTACAGCGCTTTTTCAAACCTGGTTTTCAATGCCGTTCGTTACACCCCGCCTCGAGGGCTTATCACCATTCGCTGGAATAGGGCGGATGATGAAGCGGTATTTTCTGTTGAGGATGCCGGGGCAGGTATCGCGTCTCATCACATACCACGTCTGACCGAGCGTTTCTACCGGATTGATACTGGGCGCTCGCGCTCCGCCGGTGGTACCGGGCTTGGACTCGCAATTGTCAAACACGTGTTGTTGAGGCACAAGGGTTGGCTGGTGATAGAAAGTGAAATCAATAGGGGCAGCGAATTCAGTTGCCATTTTCCGTCGGAGCGCTGCACCAGCTGCGACCATCACTATGTTGGTGGGGAGCCGTCCTGGGCCGATGCCAAAACAGATTGTCAGCCCTCAATTGGCGTTACAGAGAACGTGCGGCACACGGGTTGACCTGCACAGGTTAGCGATTAAGCCAGCAGAAATTCAAGCAGGGCTTTCTGGGCGTGCAGACGGTTTTCCGCTTCCTCCCAGATTACGCTCTGTGGTCCATCGATAACATCGGCAGTCACTTCCTCGCCGCGGTGAGCCGGCAGGCAATGCATGAAAATCGCGTCCTTGTCGGCAGCGGCCATCAACTCGGCGTTGACCTGGAAACCGGCGAAAACTTTCTCGCGCTGGCGTTGTTCCTCTTCCTGTCCCATGCTGGCCCATACATCGGTGACGACCAGGTCTGAGTCCTCGGCAGCTTCAAGCGGGTTTTCAAACAGGGCGACGCGTTCCCCGGCAATGGCAGTTAAGCCGGCGTCGGGTTTGTAGCTTGCCGGTGTCGCTATACGCAGCTGAAAATCAAATTGTCTCGCGGCATTGATATAGGAATGGCACATGTTGTTGCCATCGCCGATAAAAGCAACCCTGGCGCCGCGGATATCACCCCGGTGTTCAAACCAGGTTTGCATGTCGGCGAGTAACTGGCAGGGATGGTATTGATCCGTTAATGCATTGATCACTGGTGAAACCGAGTATTCGGCAAAACGCTCGATTTTTTCGTGTTCGAAAGTGCGGATCATGACGGCATCTGTCATGCTGGAAAGTACACGGGCACTGTCCTCGATGGGTTCCCCGCGTCCGAACTGGGTGTCCCTGGGCGACAGAAACATGGCGTGACCGCCCAACTGGACCATGCCGGTCTCAAACGAAACGCGTGTACGAGTCGAGGATTTCTCGAACACCATGGCCATCACTTTGTTTTTCAGTGGTTCAAATATCCGCCCCTGTTTCTGCCACTGTTTGAGTTCGCTGGCGCGTTCGATCAATTGCCGCAGTTCGTCGGGCGATAAATCCAGCAAGGTAAGAAAATGTCTCACATTCATCATTCTTCACCCAGGAAAGTTTCGATGAGTTCACAGACCGTCGAGGCTATTTGTCCAGCCTGCTCGTCGCTCAGAATCAGTGGCGGAAGTAAACGGATGACTTTTTCCGCTGTGACATTGATCAACAGCTTTCGTTGTAGCGCCTGCTGCACCAGTTCACCACAGGCGCGGTCCAGTTCAATACCCAGCATCAGGCCTTTTCCGCGGATGGAAACGACACCTTCC
>Ga0316198_10001208_pt1 | contig 15016 bp, 14 predicted proteins | sample OudBieAanoxic_MG_FD_204935 | JGI IMG/M metagenome (GOLD analysis project Ga0316198, IMG submission 204935) | Coastal sediment microbial communities from Oude Bieten Haven, Netherlands - site A anoxic | ecosystem: Environmental > Aquatic > Marine > Coastal > Sediment | place: Netherlands...
TGCTCGAGTAACGCTCACCCAAGCCGCGAATATAAATAAACCTGCCGTCCACCAGCGTTAAACCGGTTACACGGCGCAAAGCCCCTGCCGCATCGCTGTCACCGGCCTTGGAAATTTGCTCTGCACCCAGGATATTGGCCACGGCCACTTCCTGCCTGCGCTCCTCGAGCACCGAGGCCAGGCTGCCTGCGATATAGGGTTCGATGACGACGAATTCCGGCAACTCCGATCCGCTGGGTGTGAGCTCCAGTTCGATGGAAGCGTCACCATCGGGGGACACTTCAATGTTGTCACGTGTAATGGTGTTAAATCCCGTGTGCAGCACGGAGACCGAATAGGTGCCGCTGTTCAATTCCGCTTTGAACGAGCCGTCCGCCTGGCTGCGGATATCACGTGACTGGCCCGAGATAAAAATACGTGCGCCCTCTACCGCGCTACCATCCTCGGCATCGATCAGCTTACCGGTCAGTACACCCGTTCCGAGCTCGGTTTCAGTGCTGGAATCCGCTGCCGGCGCAGCGACAAGACCTTCGAGGTTGGACGATTCAACATCGGTCAATGCGCTCAGGCCGCGCGTTATATTAACAATCCACTGGCTGACCTCGCCCTCGTGGGCGATGATCTGCTGGTCTAGCACCACCAGGTCCTGTTCACGCAGTTCAAGTGTGTGCAGACCGGATGGCACGTTGAACACTACCACACCCTGTTCATTGGTCGAGCCGGTGACGACACCATCAACGAGCACTTCAATATTGCTTACCGGCAGGCCTTTCTTGAAAACGTAAAGGGTCAGACCGGCATCCTGGGCGAACGCCAGGGAAACCAGCAACCAGCCTGCCAAAGATGTCAATAAAAGACGCAAGGGCTTTATAACCCGCTTTATAGACACTGCCATGCATCCTCTGAGCAGTCCTGGATAGCCCGCCGAAGTTCGGCGGCCTTGCGGAAAAGATCCGGACGTGTAAGCTTCTGCAGGTGTGTTTCTGCAGTATCGAAGTCACCTACCTTGAAAACCGCATAGGCCAGCGCGTAACGGATATCTTCATCATCCATCAAACCGGTACGCCTTAAGTCTCTGTCCATTGCAGCTGCCTGCTCGTAACGTTGCAACTCCAGCAACAGGGCAAGCCGTTGTCTGAGTTTGACCTTCTGGTCTGAAATCTGCCCGTTCAACATCAGGGCGCGATTTGGCCGGCCCGCCCGGCGGTAAAGCTCGGATGCTTCACCGGTCAAAGAGGGGTCAAGAAGCGATGCCTCGTAGATCAACTCGGCGGCCGTATTGACCTTGCCCTGGTCCAGGTAGGAATGCGCGAGGACCTTGTTGACATCGGCATCACCGGGGTACATCAAGCGGGCCTGTTCCAACAGTAAAATTGCCTCGTCCAGTTCACCACTGGCTCGCATCGCGTTGCCAAGCGCCACGTAATCTTCCCGCTTGCCCTCGCTTTTCTGAAGGTATATGCGCCCCTGCCCTGCTGCTTCCCGGTACAAACCAAGTTCGATAAGAAAAAACACCTTACGACGCAGGAAACTCGTTTCCTGCGGAAATAGTTCACTGGCCTGGTCCAGCGTGGCGAGGGCATAGCCGGGCTCGTCCAGCAGCCAGTGACATTGGGCGCGCATGTGAAATACCGAGGCGACGCTTGCCAGCTCCGGGCCCGCCTGGTCCAGCGTTGTCAGCACGTCACGATAACGTTCAAGCTGAAAGTAAACCTGCGCCAGGTAGACATAAACGACCGATTCAGCACCACCCTGGGCGACTGCCATTTCCAGAGCGGTCGCGGCGAGTTCCGGCTCATTCCGCCGCAGGTGCGCCATACCGCGCAGCGTGTAATAGCGTTTGAGGTCTATGCCTTCATCGGCGAGTGGCACCTGGTCGAGCGCAACGACTGCACGGTCGAGGTTCCCATCACGCAGCATCAGGGCTGCGAGGTCGAGGTAATTGACATCCTCCTTCTTCGCAGCGAAGCAAGGCATGGCCAGCAGACAACCCAGAAGCACCATGTAAATGAATTTATTCATGAGGATTCTCTACCTGCTCAGCTCAGGTCAAACCTGACACGCTGCCGCGCCCACGCCCGAACCGCCTTGCCCTGGTACATGGCCGGTGCAAATTTCCACTGGTTCACACCCTGCAGGGCGGCATCATCGAATACACCTTCGGGAACGGACTCGATAACCGTTACCTGTTCAATTTCACCGGTGACGCCAATCAGGAGTGACAGCACGACATAGCCTTTTACACCCTTTGCCTTGGCCCTTGGCGGATAAATCATCGGGGACTGGAATGTCGCCCGTGGCGGGTCATCAACCGTATCATCTGTCATCACCACGCCATTGGCCCCACCCAGCAGGTCCCCGTCCAGGGCATTGAGGTCGGTCATATCAAAGCCGGGTAGCCCAAAATCAATTCCGGAGAGGTTGGTACCCAAACCGGCAAACGGTGGTGGTGGTGTTCGTGATGAACGTTTCGGTTTTGGTTTCGGTTTTGGCTTCTTGACCACCTGCTTTTCAGGCGGTGGTTTACGGTCGAAAACAATCTGGTCTTCGTCACCTGCCCCCTTGCGGTCAACACCCTCGGCAAAGCGGTTGATCAGGATGACCGTACCCAGTACCAATACAGTCCCCATAACCATGGAGATCACTGCCATCATCAAGCGCTGGAGTCTGACTTTGCGCTTCATGCTCAGCCTGCCCCGGCTTCCTGGACGGTGGCCACACCGACATCGCTTGCGCCCGCCAGCCTCGCCTGGTCAATGACTTCAACCAGGCGGCCTGCCGGCACCCCGTCATCCGTAACAACCAATACCGACTTGCCGGTACTGGCATCCAGTAAATCACGTATGCGGCTTTGAACAACCCACACCCTGACCGGCTCACCATCGAGGAAAATTTCTCCCTGGTTGTCGATATAAAGACGGATCGCCTTGGTGGAAGCCGTCGATGACGAAGAAGCCGCCGGGCGGTTCAGGTCAAGCTTCATATCCTTGACGAAGGTGGTCGACACCATGAAGAAAATCAGCAGGATGAACACCATGTCGATCAACGGGCTGATATTGATATCCTGGATTGATTCTTTCTTTTCGCGGTAGCGCATTATTCTATTACCTGTTTATGTGGACTATGCCGCTTCGGGCATCCAGTCGGTGCAGAGAATGTCTTTTATCTGGGCAAGTTCCAGCTCGATGTCTTTTTGACGCCTGCTCAGGATGCCGTTGACGATGAGACCCGGAATAGAAACCGCCAAACCCATCTGCGTGGTAAAAAGGGCCTGTGAAATACCACCGGCAATACCACCGGACTGCGAATAAAGCGACATATCGCCCAGTGAGTCGAATGTTTCGATCATGCCAATAACCGTGCCGAGCAGTCCAAGTAAGGGAGAAACCATGACGATGGTGGTGATCAATACGTGAAACTTGCGGATTTCCTTTTCTTCCTCGGCAAATGCTGAATCCAGGAAACTGCGTAAATCCACCCTGCCCTTTTTCTTCAGCTTGACGCCCTTTCTTACCGCCCGGACAACCACGCCATCATGGGTCGGCTTCTTTTTCTTCTCCAGCCTCTCGATCAGGTGCCTGGCGCCACGCTTGCTGCCACGCCGCAATGCGGCGAAGCGATAGCCGATCGCGAACCACAGCACCAGCAACAGTAGAACCAGTGGCGGCATCACCCAGCCACCGGCCTCCATGTAGGCCAGAAACTCCTGGAGAATGGACTGCAGCATGGGTCAGACCGTGCGCCGGTGTTCTTTGTACTGGTTGATCACACCCAGGGCGCCCTTTTCCATGTCATCCTTGATGCTCTCTGACCAGCCGGAAAGGATGTTTCCTGCCAACAGGGCGGGAATGGCGACAGCCAGGCCGATCTCGGTGGTCACCAATGCAATCGATATACCACCTGACAACAGCTTGGGATCACCGGTACCAAACTCGGTGATGATGTCGAAGGTCGTGATCATACCGGTAACCGTTCCCAACAGACCTAACAATGGCGACACGGCGGCGATCACCAGTATCATCGCGCCAAACCGGTTCAGGTGGGATGACTCGTGCAGGATGGCTTCGGAGATGATGTCCTCGAGATGCGCCCGGTCGCGCTCCAGGTTCCTGACTGCCATCCAAACCACGCGGGCGGTGGCACCCTTGAATTTTTTACACGCCTCAATTGCTTCTTCTACCTTGCCTTTTCTTACCAGGGCGCCAACCTGGAAAACGATTTTGTCGGTGGCTGCGCCGGCATTACGGAGGAATATGAATCGAAAGATTATCAGCACCAGGCCGACCATACCCAGGGCGACGATGATCCAGGCGATCGTGCCACCACTGTTGATGACACCTAACAGGGTTTTACCGGCCTGCTCTTCGATGGCTTTGGATTCCGACTCGAACAGGAACACACCCAGTTGCGATGGTGTCTGTCCGCCCGCCAGGGCCTCGGCGGTTGCTGTCGCCGGATTCGACCATATCTTCAGGCGGCCTTCACCTGCGGGCGCCAGGGCGCCACTGCCACTGTCACTGATACCGTAAGCGGCCACGTTACCGATACGAAGCACACGGCCCTGCACCTCTGTGCCGTCGCCAAGAAAAAATGCACCGGGTACTTCGTGAACCCGGCTGATTCGATCAAGCAGCCCGAATGTCTGACCAAACAGGGTGCTGATGCGCTGACCATCCGTGCTGGACAGGTATTCGCCCGATGTCAGCGCCTGAATCCTGAAAGGCTCCAGTGTTGACTCGGCCTGCAGGAATGTAGCCTCCAGGGTCGTGCGGGCATCATCGATGGCTTCGAGTGTGCGCTCTGCATCGGTTTGCATGGCCTGCAGGCGCTCTGCTTCAGACTGCAGGTTTATCCACTCACCTTCCATGCGGTCAATTTGGGCCTGTTTATCAGCTTCGCTGCGGGATGACTCCCTTCCAAAATCAGCACTGCGCTGCCTTAAATCACGCAATTGCGCCTCCAGGAACGCGTATTCTTTCTGGTAGGCGGCCTCGAGTTGATCCAACGCGTCTGCATCCGTAATCCGTGGCGCTACAGGTGGCTGGGCTTCGCCGCCGGGTTGATCGGCGGTGTTGTCCTGGGCGTAAGCCGGCACGGTCAGTAACAGGCCAAACACGCATATCGAAAGTGCCTTCATTACAAGTACTCTCATGACGTGCTCTCCATACGTGGCGGCAGTGTCGCGGGAAGCTCGAAGTATCCCTGCCGTATCTGCTTTCTGAGCGAGTCAAACAATCGTGCAACCTGCTCCTGGTCACCGCTTGACTCGAGCAATTCGTAGCGCCAGCCACCCGGTGAATAAACTGCCCGGCCGTATTCCATGTCGCGTGTGCGGAAAAACATCATCACGCTGCCCAACTTGGCGATATCGACGAGTACGTTGTTTCCGTCGATCACCACGGACTGGGAATAGATGGCGTTTTCCCTGGAAATACGTATTTCATCCTCGATGAATGCCCACAGGCGGTTGATACCACGCTGCGCGGTAATAACGCCGTTACTCAATTGGCTATCGAGTTCATCAAGCTCTGCAAGGCGCTCTGCGGTTTTAAAAGGAAAACCGTTATTTATGTGAGCCCGCAAGGACGTGATCTGCTCCAGTGCAAAAGGCAGGAGCGCATCTGAATCGACCCCCCCGCTTGCAATTTCTGTACGCATCTCATCCAGGGTCTTTCGCAGCTGGCTTACCCGTAATTCTTCCCGGTCGCGGTTGGCTTCAAGTTCGGCCAATTGGGCAGTCAGGTATACCATCCGGTTCTTGTGTTCTTCACGCCTGATATCCAGCTCGCTCTGCAGTTCGTCAACCTGGCCACGAAGGTTGACCAGCCGCTCGGCAAGAGTCTCCTGCGATTCCTGAGCACTGGCTGTCATCACCATCAGTGCCCCGCACCATGGCATCAGCTTTCTAAGACTTTTCATGTCTGTATTCCCGAATGATCAATTATCTGTATGTGTATGAAATCTGTCACGGCCAGGGGCCTCGTAAACGCGGGAGTATAGAAAGCAGATATGACAGTCTTGTGACACAAGTCCAGATTGACAAGGAACTGAACACTGTCACAAAGCTGTAACGAAACGGTCACGGTATTGCAAAGAACAGACTCTAATATGCCCCGTTGACCGAGCACCGAATTCTTGATTTCGGTCCATCATTATTAAACAGTACAGAGGAAATCTTTAGAAATGAGTATTAGAAACCGGTTTAACAGTCTCCTTGCGGGACTCATATTGCTGCTCAGCACAAATGTTGCGATGGCAGACTTTATCGATGGCTGGGTCAATGGTTTTTACTTTGAGAACGGTGCCAATGCGCGCCGCGGTCTCGGTTTGAACTATATCCCACTCGCTCCGGAGTACGGTGTGCTTTTCGCTGCCTACTACACCTTTGACGAAACAACCGGCGAACCATTCTGGGTGCAAGGCGCCGGGTTTGTCCAGGCGGGTGAATTTTCGGTAGAAATTCCGCTGCAACTGGTTGAAGGCGGTAGTTTTGGTGCCGTCATCGGCAACCCGGAAACCACTGATCCCAACTGGGGGACAGCAACACTGACCATGAACAACTGCAGCGATTTCACATGGAGTTGGACATCACCCAATGTAGCAGACGGCTCACTCAACGAAGCATCCGTTCAGGAAGCTGGCCTTGGTGTTACAAACAGCCAGTGTGTTTACCAGGAGTCCTTCCAGGGTTGCCCGGCGTGGGCGACTGCGGGCCTTGATGATCGCACCTGTATCATCAATGGCGGTGAGTACACCCAGGACCTGCATCTGACCAACGACACCATCTGGGTTCTCAATGGTGCGGTCTTCATCGGCGAAAAGGATAGTGCCGACAACACCAATGCAATTCACATCGAGCCGGGAACCCGTATTATCGGTATTGACCAGTCACTGCTTGGTATTTCCCGCGGCGCCAAGATCTATGCCGAAGGCACACCCCACGCACCTATCGTGATGACCGGTGTCAACGGTGCCTCTGATCCAACCAACCCCGGCAGTTCAGGTGACTGGGGTGGTCTGACCATCAATGGTAAAGCACCGATCAACACCTGCAATACCATTGGCGCCTGTACCGCATTGGGTGAAGGTGAATCCGGCCCCTACGGTGGTGATGACGAAAATGACAGCTCAGGTGTACTGCGTTATGTACGTGTACAGTTCGCCGGCATCCTGTTTACCGATGAAAACGAACTGAACGGTATCGCGTTCCAGGGTGTAGGCCGTGGAACCGTGATAGAGAACGTCCAGGTTCATGCCAATGCGGATGACGGTGTCGAGTTCTTCGGTGGCACCGTAAATGCCAGGAACCTCGTCCTCACCGATATCGAGGATGACAGCGTCGACTGGACACAGGGTTACCGTGGCCGTCTGCAGAACGTACTCGTCATGCAGGCAGGCGATGTTACCATCGGCGCAGATCGTGGTATCGAAGCGGATAACCTCGAAGCCAACAACGATGCAGAAGCCCGGGCCATGCCTTGGATCTCGAATGCCACCTTCATCGGTCGTTCCGATACCACCGGCGCGACCTTCCGCAGGGGTACCGGCGTCAAGGTCACCAACTCCATCTTCACCGGTTTTGGCAGCTGCCTTGATATCGACAGCTCTTCCACCTTTACAAACGCCGGCACACCACCGGATGCGCTGACCGGCAACCTGACCATGGAAAACACCATTGTTAATTGCGGTACGAACTTTGTTGAAGAAGATGGTGACCCGTGGACAGTTGAATCATGGTTCAAGGCCCAGGACGGCAACATGGAAATGGACCCGGCACTGGAAGGTGTATTCCCACCGGCTTCCGCCAACTACACCACCGGCTACCCGATCAACATGGATGATTTCGATTCGTTCTTCCAGAACTACGGTCACATCGGTGCTTTCTCCAGTGACAAAACTGCCTGGACACACGGTTGGACTTTGCAGGATTTTAATTAATTACTCTTAGTGTAGTGTCCTGTATTAAACAGGACACTACACAAGGCAGGGGGGATGGATTAGGTGCGCTTCGGCGCACCTTTTTTTTGAGCGGAAAAACTGGGTGAACCTTGAGTTCAGCGGTTTTAAAATTTAATGCACTCGCCCGCGAATCTCTTCTGCAGAGACATTAATATTCTTTGAGCGTGGAGTCAGGTCGAATGGCAGCTGGATGTTGGACAACCCCATTCTTGTCAGCAAGCCACGTAGTTCCTGGGCAAGCATCGGGTAAATTTGCCTTGCCAGGCTGGCATGGTGGTTTGTGAACTCGGAGATATCCATAGGGTCGCCGGATGTCTGCTGGTAAACCAGCTCGAGACCCACATTCGCACTGAATGCCGGTCCTGATTCTTCCCCGGCGCCGCCGATACAGTTCAGCTTTGCACTCACCTGGTAAGACGGCAGTTTATCACCCGAATCCATTTCCACCAGGCGGGGTGTCAGGTTCATTTCGACCTTTGCGTCCTTCATCGCACCTTCACGAGAGACGCGTAAAAGTTTTCCCTGTAACAGGGAAACCTGGCAATGCTGGAGGATAAAGTGGTCCAGTAAGTTCATTTTGAACACCCGCGGAAAGAATCAGAATTACAACATGAGGTATCTTGCGGATTTATTCAAGTTGCGGTGTCGACAGATACGTTGTTCCGATGTCAATCGTCGACGATACGCCAGAAATACCAACTGGCCACGGAACGGTAGGGTGAAAGGTGCCGTGTTACATCAAGTACCTGGTCTGGTTTGGGTAAGTCCCCAAGCCCATAGGTCAGCTGCACGCCTTTCTGAATACCCAGATCGGTTGCAGGCATCACGTCGGGCCGGCCCAGTGCAAAAATCAGGTGCATTTGTACCGTCCACGGACCGATACCACGTACCTTGCAGAGGCTTTTGATAACTTCGTCATCATCCAGCCTGGCCATTTTTCTCGCATTCGGCAGACTGCCCGAGCAGGTATGTTCGGCTAGATCGATTATTGCCAGGGCCTTGTTGTTCGACAGACCCACCGAGCGTAGCTGCTGAACTGAAAAATTCACGGCTTCGCTTGCCACTGGTTCATTGTTTTCGAACAGGGCCTCAAAACGACTGTAAATGGTTGCCGCCGCTTTTCCGGATAACTGCTGGTAGGCTATGGATCTCGCCAGTGAAACAAACAGATCAGGTCCCCGTGTGACCTGCATATTGAACTGGCCCTTGTCACGGATCAAGTTGGCCATTTGCGGGCAGCTGGATTTCAGCGATTCGATAGCCTGCTTTCGGTTATATCGCAGGCGGCTCATGATTTACGTATGAACGCCAGCGCCGTGAGAATCCAACCGGCCATCATCAGCATACCGCCTGAAGGCGCCACGTTGGTCAGTGTGCGTCCCGTAATGACATGCAAATATATGCTGCCGCAAAAAACCAGTGTGCCGAGAACAATCATCCATGCTCCCCACTTTAGCGGAGCCGAGTCCAGCCTGGCCAGCAGTGCAGCAAGGCCCAGTATCCCTGCCGCGTTAAAAAGATGGATGTTCGAGGCGGTTTGCCAAATACCCTGCATTCCTTTCATATCGAAAAGATGGCTGCCCATCGCAGCCAGCACCACGGCAAAAAATGCCAGCAGTGTTCCGGCCAACGCGATCATACGCGCAGTGGTATTCAAGGCGTTTCCAGTGGCTTCAGCAGGTCTTCCGGTTTTTTGGCCATGGCTTCAAACTTGTTTTGAGGAATAAAATAGGCCCAGCCGTTGACTTTCAAATTGATTTTCTCCACCTCGTTTGCGACATCCTTTGCCGCCTGGTCATCAATTTGCTGCTGATCAGCGGAGACATCGCTGTCTTCGCTAACAACCGCCGCTGCAGGGTGACTTGCTTTCAGACGCAGAAAGTAATGATCTTCCTGTTGAACCAGGTCAGCCAGTATTTCGACACCGGAGAACTTCAGCAGACGCAATTTTATGGCATCAGTCCAGTCAACACTGTCATCGGGCCTGACGTCCTCCATGTCCAGCAAGGTCATGACCGAACCCAGTGAATTCACCGCCCAGCTACTTTTAATCTCCCGGTCTGCCGGTAAGTCCGCCAGGTCGAAGTCGGTCTGGTCAGCCGAGATTCTCATCACCAACACCCTTTCAGATGAAGGGTGAAAAATTTCTACTTCGGCGACCTCCGATGAATCGACATCAATAATCCTGGAGTCCGCCCAGTCGATGGTCTCCACCGGTACGTCAAACTCGCGATCAACCAGTGAACTGCCCGGCATATCATGCAGGCGCACATACTGTCCTTGCCGGCCCTGTGCCGCGTTACCTACCAGGACACCAGTCATTTCAATGTCATTACCGAAATTGACCAAAACACCACCGGCATCCTCCGCAGTAACATCTTCAACACCGAGACGGCTGTAGTATTCCGGTTTATCCGTCTTGGGTTCAACCACGCGGGCCTGCGCCAATGCCGCCAGCAAGGCCTGAACTTTCGACCAATCGGCGCGATATCCGCCCATTTGATCGACACCCCATTGATGCTCGCCTTTTTGCAGGGTCGCCACCGTGTTGTTGCCCGCTTTCACGATTTCGATACGATTTACATCATTGACCTGTTCCGCCAGGCCCGGTAACAGCAATGCGTCCGCGGTCAGGTCACTGGATGGGCGATCATCGGGTGCAATAAAAAACACCACGGCCAGTGCGGCCAGTGTCACAACGGCAAGGTAAACAAAACTTCGTTTCATGATTGCTCCCTCTCCCTGCGGCGGCGACGCAGTTGACCAAAGACCAATGCAGCGACCACGATAAGCATCGGCACCAGCACGATATTGATGAATTTAAGACGCATACCCAACAACTCGATATCACGGGAAAGGTCATGTTGCACCTGTCTTAGTTCACTGCGAATCTGCAGTTTTCTGTCGACGAAACGCTGTACCTCGTCCTCCTGCTCGGCGGTCAACACGGTCAACTCACCATCCTGCCTGAGCGACTGCATTTCAGTCAGTTTACGCTCGGTTTCCTCCAGCTCGGCCTGCAGACGCTGTTCGGTGTCACGAAAACGTGCCTCGGCTGACAGTTTCAGGGCTTCCACGCGGTCAAACGGTCGCGTAGTACTGGCCCGGGTGCGTATCCCGATCAGGTCTGAACTGCCGAGTAACTGGTCGGCTATATTGACTACCAGTGTTCCGTTATCGGCAAAGGAGTTGGCGATTGTCCTGCCGAGGAAATTCTGTTTCTGCACCCACAGGCGGTCGGTCAGCACATCGGTATCGGCAAACAGCACAACGTTGATGCCGGCTTCATCCGATTCGCTCAAGTGCCCCATCAGGGGCGTGCCCTCGGGTGGTTGCTCAAACGCGGTTTTGGCCTGGCCCGTAATACGCGCGACCAGTGCGTATTGGTCACCCGTGGGTTGGAAATCCCTGCTCAGGTCCTGTGGGTTGGAAAGAAACCTGAGGCGTGCTGCATCAATGGGCGCCGCATTCTGGCTGCTTTGCAGGAGATTTTCAAAACCGGTGGTGGCGTTCTCCAGTGGCGTGAGCCAACCGGTAGATGCAAAATTCACTGCGCTGAGGTCGGCCGTTGCCACGTCTGAATTGTTGATGCCATCCGGGTTGACCGACAGGATGCCCAGGTGACGCACGGGTGGCTGGCCCTGGCCGATGCTGACCTGCAGGGAAAATGCATAATCACCGATAACCCTGTTGGTATCAAAACCGACACCCCAGGCTTCCAGCAAAGGCCCAAGCGTCGAACTGCCACCTGCATTCATCCGTGCCATCGGATCATTCGGGTCACCACCCAGGTCGGCCTCCGCCAGGGGATCCATAAACGCCAGCACACGTCCACCACCGAGCACAAACTGGTCGACCTGGTATAGCTGCTCGTCGCTGAGATCCTTGGGGTGAACCAGCACCAGCAGATCCAGGTCATCCGGTAGCTGTTCGGTCCCGGCTGGCAGATCCTGCAAGTCAAACAACTGGTCAAACTGCCCATGTATGATCCAGGCTTCGCGCATGCTTTGCGTCGCGGGATCAAACCCGGGTTGCATATCAAGTCCGGAAAGTAACCCGACCTTCTTTTGCTTGGGGTGAGACAGTGAAAACACTATCTTCGCAAGGTCGTATTCGAGAAACTTCTCCTTGTCCGGTTGCAGGAAAGGCATCACCTCCATACCGTCGAGCGAGTTGGTTCCTACCAGTCCAAAATAGAGCGTTTCACCGGCGCTGCCTACCGGAACACCCTGCAGACCGTATTGGGCCGCCTGGTCTTCCTGTGGCGAAAAGGGCGCCGGGTCTATCCGCTGCAGTTTCAATTTTCCACCGCTTCGCTCCGCGAACTCTTCCAGCATTTCACCGGCCCACCTCGCATAACTTCGAAACTGCGGCAGGTCGCGGCTGGCGTCTTCGGAAAAGTAGAGGTAGAGGTTGACCGGCTCATCCATGTTTTCGAGGATATTGCGGGTGCCCTCGTTGAGTGTGTAAAGACCATTTTCAGTCAGGTCGAAACGCATGCCCTTCAGAAACACAGAAGACATGATGGTCAGTGTTACAAACAAAATGGCCAGCAGTATCAAGGTGCCTGCTGAGTAAGCTGAACGAATCTTTTGTTTCATCAGTCGGCCTTCTTCATGTCAAGTATCAAAATATTGGCAAGCAACCAAAAACCAATTACCAGCGCGAAATAAACAAGGTCGCGTAAGTCAATTACACCTTTTGAGATATCCGCGAAATGCTGAAGAAAACTGAGACTCGCAATTCCATCCACTACGATTTGCGGCGCCCAGCCATAGAACAGGTTCATCACCATCGGCAGCCCGCTCAACAGGAACATAAAACAAACGACAATGCTGAGTATGAACGCCACCACCTGGTTACGGGTCAGTGCTGACATGCAGGAACCGATCGCCAAAAACCCGCCGGCCATCAGCCAGCTTCCGAAATAAGCTGCCAGTATCACACCATTATCAGGATCACCCAGGTAATTGACCGTCAACCACATCGGCAAGGTCAAAAGCAGCGCCAGGCCGATAAATAACCAGGCTGCCAGGAATTTGCCCACGACCGCTTGCAGCGTGGTCAACGGCAGTGTCAGCAGTAACTCGATGGTACCGGAGCGTCTTTCCTCCGCCCACAATCGCATCGAGATCGCCGGCACCAGAAACAAATAAAGCCACGGGTGAAAGCGAAAGAACGAGTCAAGGTCTGCAAAACCGCGCTCGTAGAAGTTACCCAGGTAGAAGGCGAAGATCCCGGTCATGACAAGAAAAATTATCAGGAACACATAAGCAACCGGGGTCGCGAAATAACCGGTGAGTTCCCTTCGCATCACGTTGGTCATACCGTTCATGCCCGTGCCTCCGCTTGTGTAATACTGTGGAAAACCTCGTCGAGACGGCCCGCCTCGAGCCGCAGGGCTGAAACCTGCCATTGATTCTCACCGACAGCAGCCGTCACCGCCTCCAACAGGCCCTTTTTCTGGTTGGGGAATAAGGTCAGTTCGCCTTCCCTGATCTCTACCTTGCCGACCTGGGGTAACTCACCCAGCGTGCTGGCGACTTTTTCCGGCGCGTCGACAACCAGTGAAACCGCGTTGTGATATCGCGATCTTGCGATCAAACCCTGCGGGGTATCGTCAGCCAACAATTTTCCGTTGGCGATAATCATCACACGGTTACACACCGCCGCAACCTCTTCCAGGATATGGGTGGAAATAATGATGATCTTGTCCTTTGCCATCGCCCTGATCAGGCTTCGTACCTCGCGCTTCTGATTAGGGTCGAGGCCATCGGTCGGTTCATCGAGTATCAGGATCTGCGGATCATGAATAATGGCCTGGGCCAACCCGACACGCCGTTTAAAACCTTTTGACAGGGTTTCAATCACCTGGTGCTTTACGCCGGACAGGTTGAGCTTATTGATGACCGCTTCCACGCTCGCCGGAACATCCTTTCTGTCGATCAACCTGGCGCGTGCAACGAAGGTCATGAACTGTTGCACCGTCATCTCACCATAACTCGGGGCCCCTTCCGGAAGGTATCCAATATGCTTCCGTGCTGCCACGGAATTCTCCACCACATCAACACCATCGATAAGTGCTGTACCCGATGTAGGCGCCAGAAAACCGGTCAACATTTTCATGGTGGTGGATTTACCGGCACCATTCGGACCGAGAAAGCCCAACACCTGGCCATCGTCAACTTTAAAACTCAAGTCATCAACGGCTTTGAAAACACCATATGACTTACACAATGATTTTGCTTCAATCATGGATTCATCCAATTATATTTCTGGTTGATTTCGGCAGAAGGGTATCCCCTGCCCTCTCTCCGGAATTGATATTTTCGGGTCTTTGTAATTTTTTTCAAGCCTGCTCTACCCTGACCGGCCAATTGCATGTATGGTTAAACGCTTTGAACGTGGTTACCCATAATAAAAGTGAAACTTACCGAACTTGACCATATGCCGGCAGGCCTGCTCGAGCTTCCGGCGACTGAATTGCATGACGCGTTGGGTAATTCAACACTCATACATCTTCAGGGTCAGAATCCGCAGCCGCTATTTGTCACGGTTTTACAGCATGGCAATGAAACCACCGGCTGGGATGCTGTCAGGCGTTTACTAAAAAGTCATTATGAGTTTGATCCGTTACCCCGCTCTTTGTCCATTCTTATCGGCAATACAAAAGCGGCAAAACACCGCCTTCGCCGTCTCGATGACCAGCTGGATTACAACCGGTGCTGGCCGGGCGGCAATTTTGAAGACAGTGATATCGGTAAAATGTTCCAGCAAGTTACCGACAGGATGCGTTCACTTTCGCCGATCGCCTCTCTAGACTTTCATAACAACACCGGTCTGAACCCGCATTATGCAGCGATTAACCGCATACGTCCTGAATTTCTGCGATTGGCCTCCTATTTTTCTTCCAAGGTGGTTTACTTCACGATGCCGCTGGGAACACAGTCGCTGTCACTTTCCCGGTTTTTTCCGTCAGCTACACTGGAGTGTGGCCAGGCCGGTGAAATTCATGGTACCGATCACAGTATGGGTTTCCTGGAAACCTGTATGCACC
>Ga0316198_10001209_pt1 | contig 15016 bp, 17 predicted proteins | sample OudBieAanoxic_MG_FD_204935 | JGI IMG/M metagenome (GOLD analysis project Ga0316198, IMG submission 204935) | Coastal sediment microbial communities from Oude Bieten Haven, Netherlands - site A anoxic | ecosystem: Environmental > Aquatic > Marine > Coastal > Sediment | place: Netherlands...
ATCGATGGTTCGTTCCAGTGCTGCACGGGCGGCCACAGTGTCACCCGCCTCGGCCTCGACCCTTGCGCGCACGAGCGAGGCGAAAGCGGCATAGGCCGTGCCGTCGAATTCTTCGTTGATTAATGTCGCTTGTGTTCGCGCCGACTCAATGCTGCCGGCCTGAGTGCTCGCCATGAGCTGCTCGAAGGCCGCGGATGCCTTTTGGCCTACGCTGTCCCGATAGTCAACCCAGGTGCGCCAGCCGAACACGGCGCCGAGGCCGATGACCACACCGGCGACCACGGAGACGCCGTTGTCCTTCCACCATTTCTTGATGGCTTCGACTTTCTCTTCGTCGGTTTCGTAAGTGCTCAATGCTCTCTCCAGCAAACTATTCGTGGTACAGATCTGTTCAAGTGTATGACTTGCCGGTCCGAGACTACGTCTCGTTAACGTGCGTGGAGCCGGGTTTCGTTACCGGTGCATCCCCGACGAGGGCTGCGAGGTCCTCCAAGGCGACCTCAAACTGCTCCCCCTCTTCACGCAAGGGTTTGACGCCGGCGACGCCGCGATCAAGCTCTCCCTCCCCCAAGACCAGCGCATAGCGCGCTCCGCTGCGGTCCGCTTTCTTGAATTGGCTCTTGAAGCTGCCACCGCCACAGTGGCACAGCAGCCGTAGCCCCGGGGCGGCGTCCCGCAGATTCTCGGCCAGGGACAGGGCCGCGTTTTGGGCCTGCTCGCCGACGGCGACCAGATATGCGTCGAGCCGGGGTTGGGCCGCCGGTTGCGAGGCCTCGAGAATGGCCACAAGGCGCTCCAGTCCCATGGCGAAGCCGACGGCTGGCGTGTGGCGTCCGCCAAGTTGGGCCACCAAGGTGTCATAGCGCCCACCGGCACAGACCGTGCCTTGGGCGCCCAGATTGTCGGTGATCCACTCGAAGACGGTGCGATTGTAGTAGTCAAGCCCCCGAACCAGGCGCGGATTGATCTGGTAAGCAACTCCGGCCGCATCCAAGCCGGCACAGAAGCGCTCGAAGTGCTCGCGCGAGGCATCACCGAGGTGATCGACGATGTTTGGTGCGCCGGCGATGATCTCTTGCATATCCGGATTCTTGGAATCAAGTACGCGCAGGGGATTCGTGTTTAGCCGCCGCAGGCTATCTTCGTCCAGAGCGCTCGCATTCGCCGCCAGGTAGCTAACCAGGGCTTTGCGATAGACATCGCGTTCGTGGCCCTCACCCAGGCTGTTGATTTCCAGGCGCAGGCCGTTGATGCCTACGGCCTGCCACAGCCGCCGTGTGAGCAATACGATCTCTTGGTCGATGTCCGGTCCTTCCAGCCCGAAGACTTCAACCCCGATCTGATGGAACTGCCGGTAGCGTCCCTTCTGCGGGCGCTCATGGCGGAACATGGGGCCGCGGTACCAGAGCCGGCGCTGCTTGTCCAGGAGGCCGTGTTCGATGGCTGCGCGGACGCAGCTTGCGGTGCCCTCCGGGCGCAGGCTTAGGCTGTCGCCGTTGCGATCCTGGAAGCTGTACATCTCCTTCTCGACAATGTCCGTGACTTCGCCGATGGAGCGCTTGAACAGCTCTGTGACCTCCACCACTGGGGTGCGGATCTCCTCGTAGCCGTAGGCGTCGAGCACGCGGCGGGCGCTATCCTCCAACTGCTGCCAGAGGCCGATGCGGTCTGGGATCAGGTCATGCATCCCACGGATTGCTCTGATGTTTTTTGCCATCTTCGCTCAGGGTAGCTGGGCCGGGTCAAGGGTGAACCGGGCGACGTTGCCGCGGGCGATGTCCGAGAGGTCGAAGGGGGCGCCGCCGACAGTGATCGAGACCGCGGCGGCGTTGCCCAGGATCATCGAATAGGGCGGGGTGCCTTCGAGGACATGGCGATCATCCTTGCTCATCTCGCCGAACAGCTTGAACTTGCGTTCGCTGTCGCGGATGTCAACCCAGCAGGGGCCAGAGAAGGCCATGACGATCTCGCCTTCAACGGGCTCAGCCGCTGGCGGCGCTTCTGTTTCGGCAACTGTCTTCGGCATTGCCGTGTTGGGGGTGCTCGGACTTGGTTGACTAACCGCACTGGACTCGGTGGTCTCCATGGCCTGCTCAGCGATTGGTTCAAGTGCATGGTCTGTGGTCAACGTCGCCGGCGGGTCTTCCCTCTCTGTCGGTATCGTTTCCGAGTCTTGCCCTGGAGCCGACATGCTCATCTCTGCTGGGGACAGTGCAGATGCCTGCGGTTCAGGTTCTACGGGTGCCTCTGCTGCTGCCATGAGGGGTCCCGCACTGTCTTTGTTATCTTCCATGGAGAGCGGGGACGTCATTTCCGGGGTTGTTTGGATATCCACCGGTCCTGATTCGGGCCCCGGCTCAGGACCGCTGCCGTACTGGCTGTTCCACCAGAAAAATGTCAATGCGCCGATGCCGGCGACGATGGCAAGACCGCCGAAGAGCTTAATCGGAAAACGGCTACTTCTCGGCTGTTGCTGCAAAGGCGCGTGTCCGAGCGGTTGTGCGACGGACTCTTCTGTCGCGGTTGCGCGGTACTTATCCAACAGGGGGTCTGCATCGAGCATCACCAGGCGCGCGTAGTTTCGCATGTATCCGATGACGAAGACGTGCCCTTGCAGGGCCGCGTAGTCGTCACGCTCTAGCGCGAGGATGGTGTCCGGTGTCAGGTGCAATTGCGCCGCGGCTTGTTCGACACTGAGACCACGTGTCTGGCGCGCGCCACGGAGTCGGCAGCCGGGGCTGTCGTTCGTCTCGACGATTGGCTCGTCACCTTGGTCCGGTATGAATTGAGTGGTCATTGATACGGTGATTGGGTCTTACAGGGATAGGATTTCCGGTGCGTCGGGGAATCGCTTACGAAGGAGTTTTTCGTAGTTGCGGGCGCGCTTGTTCGAGCCGAGCTTGCGTTCGACCCTCACCCCAAGCAGTAGCGATTTGGGTGTGTAGCCGCGCATCTTGAACAAACGATCCAGGTAGTTGCGGGCGGATTTGTATCTGCCCTGGGCGTATTGGAGCTCCGCCATCTCGTAGACAGCTGCGGGGTAGCGCGGGTTGGCGCTCAGTGCGCGGCGCAAGTGCTGTTCCGCTTTGGCGCTCTGCCCCGCCTTTCGTGCGCAGGAACCGGCACGAGTTTCTGCAATCCAAGGGGCGTTGAATAGCGGGTTCTCCAACGCCTTCTTGTATTGCGCCGCGGCCTCGGAAAATCTGCGTTGCTCGCAGAGAAAGTTGCCCCAGGCCGTGAGTGTGTAGGAGTCCTCCGGCGCCAACTGCAACGCGGCGTGGAAGTGTTTCTCCGCCAGTTCTTTTTGCTCCAATCTTTGGTAGATGGTGGCGAGGACATTGTGGGCCTTGGCGTTGTTGCTGTCCTCTTTCAATGCTTGCTGCGCATTTTGCAGTGCCGGTTCGATCTCGCCGAGCCTGTAGTATTCCGCTGCGATGCGCACGTAAAGGTCTCCGGGGCTTTCCTTCTTGGATGTCCCCATCTCTTTATTGCCAGTAGCGCAAGCGCCCAGCAACAGGGATGCGAAGAACGTTATCGACAAGACTCGAAGCGTCGCACTGATCATTGGACGATGGCCTCTGCGGGGATGGTGACGGTGTTCTGGCGGTGCGTGCGATCCTGCACCCGACCGACCAATTGTCCGCAGGCGGCGCTGATCTCGTCGCCGCGTGTCTTGCGTGTGGTGGTGACCAGGCCCGAGCGCATCAGGCGCTGGCGGAAGGCGTCCACACGCTCCGTCGGCGAGGTGCCGAAGTCGCTGCCGAGGAAGGGGTTGAAGGGGATCAAATTGACCTTCGAACGGGTCCCTTCTAGAAGCCGGATCATCTGCTTGGCATGGCTCTGGCTGTCGTTGATGCCGTCGAGCATGACATATTCCCAGGTGATGCGGCGGCGTTTATCGTCGGCGATGTAGGCGCGGCAAGCGGGGATCAACTCTTCGAGGGGATACTTGCGGTTGATGGGTACCAGCTCGTTGCGTAGATCATTGTTGGGGGCGTGCAGAGAGACCGCTAGGGCTACGTTACTCACCTCGCGCAGCCGATAGATGTTGGGGACGATGCCTGAGGTGCTGAGCGTCACGCGCTGTTTTGCCACCATATAAGCCAGATCGTCCTGCATCGTTCCCATGGCCCTGACGACATTGTCGAAGTTGGCTAGAGGCTCGCCCATCCCCATAAGCACGATGTTGGATGGCGGTGTGCCGACCTGTCGCGCGGCGTGCCAGACTTGGGCGATGATCTCCCCCGGGGTTAGATTGCGATTGAAGCCCTGACGCGCCGTTGCGCAAAAGCTGCAATCAAGGGCGCAGCCCACCTGAGAGGACACGCACAGGGTGCTGCGTCGCTCCTCGGGGATGATTACAGTCTCAATGCGCTGTCCGTCGGCTAGTTCCATGATCCACTTGCGTGTGCCGTCGGCGCAGGGCTGCTCGTGCTGGATGTGCGGCAGACGCACCTCGGCGGTTGCCATCAGGTCCGTGCGCAGGGCCTTGGATAGATCCGTCATTGCGCCGAAGTCCATCACGCCGTGCTTATGGAGCCACTTGAACAGATTGCGGCCATGGAACGACTTGTGTCCGAGGCGAACCGCCAGCGCCTCGCAACCCTCCCGGTCGAGGTCGAGGAGATTGACTTTGGTCGTTGGGACCGACACGAGATTTTGTTCATCGGACGCGCTCATAGGTATCCCCGCTCGCCGCAAGCCAGACATGTCCCTGCAGGGGAGGTGAATAAGTAAAGGGGATAGTCGATGACCATCATCGGCATCGGTTAGCGGGTCGTCTGGGTTTGCGGGAAGGACGTTTTTCCGCACTCTTAGGCGGAGTATTTGGCTGTACGGTGGGCGGGGTTGTCCATGACTCCCGACGCATTTACAGCAGTAGAAGTGTACCCAGTCCACGAACCGGTAGCAATCGGGCCAAGTCGAGCATTGGCACGGACCTGGCGATGGTCCGCGCTTGCCGGCATAATCTCATGCCTTTGCCTGGACGAGGGGGAAGTTGACCGCAATGGCCTATTTCGACGTTTTCAATGGTGATGCCGATGGTATCTGCGCGCTGCAGCAGTTGCGTCTGGAAGATCCGCGCGAGTCGATCCTGGTGACCGGCGTCAAGCGCGATATTGGCTTGCTGGCGCGGGTCGACGCCGGCGCCGGGGACACAGTAACGGCGCTCGATATCTCCCTGGACAAGAATCGGGATGCCGTGCTGGGGTTATTGGAGCGAGGCGCGAAGGTGCGCTATTTCGACCATCACTATCCCGGCGAGCTGCCTGAGCATGCGGCACTGGACCTGCACATCGAGACGTTCCCCGACAAGGGAACCAGTCTGTTGGTAGACGAGTATCTCCAGGGGCGTCACCGGGCATGGGCTACCGTCGGGACCTTCGGTGACAACTTCGACGAGTCCGCACGTCGTGCCGCCGAGCCCCTTGGGCTGAGTGGGGAGCAGCTGGAGTCCCTGCGGGAGCTAGGTATTTACCTTAACTACAACGGCTATGGCGCGCAGGTTGAAGACCTGCATGTCCCGCCAGACCTGCTCTTTCAAAAGGTCAGTCCATACGCGGATCCCTTGGACTTCATCGCCGCGGACGATACTTTTGCACTCTTGCGAGACGGGTTTGCGGGCGATATGGCACGGGCCAGGGCAGTCGCTCCGGAGCTGAACGATGCCCGCCACGCGCTTTACGTGCTGCCGGCGGAGCCTTGGGCGCGGCGTGTCGGCGGCGTATTCGCCAACGAGCTTGCGCGAACCGCCCCGGAGCACGCACACGCCATGCTGACTCGTCTCCCATCTGGTGGTTTCGTCGTCAGCGTGCGTGCTCCGCTGGCCACAAAAGACGGTGCAGATACCTTATGCCGGCAGTTTCCTACCGGCGGTGGGCGCAAAGCGGCTGCTGGAATCAATGACCTGCCAGATAGTGCCTATGATGCCTTTGTGCGTGCCTTTGTTGCGGCATTCTGATCAAGTACTGGCTGCGCGGCTACAAAGAGCTGCGCTGCACCTATTCGTTGCCGGTCGCTACCGCACGCTCAGTCGAGCGGATCCATTCGCTCCAGGAGCCGGCGTAGAGTTTGGAACCCGGGAAACCGGCGAGTTCCATGGCGAGCAGGTTGTGGCAGGCATTGACCCCCGAGCCGCATTGGTGAACGACCCGATCCGTGGGGGTGGTGTCGAGTACGGAGATAAATCGGGTGCGTAGCTTGTCGGGGGTGAGGAAGCGTCCATCCGCCCCGAGGTTTTCCGACAGCGGCATATTGATGGCGCCAGGGATATGTCCGGCCACCGGGTCGATGGGCTCCATTTCGCCGCGGAAGCGTTCCGGTACGCGCGCGTCCAGCACCAAATAGTGGCCCGTCTCTAAGTTGTTCTCCAATACCTCGGTCGAGATCCATGCCGAGTGCTGGGCGTTGCCTGAGAAATCGTGCGGTGCTGGTGTTGGTGTGGATTGGTCGAGTACACGAGCCTCTGCAAGCCATGCACCCAGCCCCCCGTTGAGTACTGCCACGCGTTGGTGTCCAAGCCAGCGAAGTAGCCACCAGAGCCGCACCGCGAATACGCCGCCCGCGTCGTCATAGACGACAACCTGCGTCCCTGTGTCGACGCCCCACTGTCCGAGCTTCGCCGATAAGGTGACCGGGTCGGGCAGGGGGTGACGGCCGGTTTTCGGACCAACGGGGGAGGAGAGGTCCTCGTCGAGATGGGCATAGAGAGCGCTGGGTATGTGACCCTTGGCGTACTCGTTTCTTCCCCATGCAGGGTCCGCCAGGTTGAAGCGGCAGTCGAACAGTATCCATGATGGATCGCCGATGCGACGGGCCAGCTGATCAGTCTCAATCAGCAGGGTACCATTGGTATTTATTGTCGATAAAGTCATCGCTACGGTCTGATTCAAGGCTTTTTCTGAAACAGTCCCGCGACGAACAGCAGGATTCCTGCCCCCACCACGGCGGTCACTATGGAGCCGACGAAGCCGCCGAGGTCAACGCCAAGAAACTGGAAGACGAACCCGCCAATCAACGCGCCAATGACGCCGACGATCAGGTTGCCGAAAAGCCCGAACCCGCCACCTTGGATAAGTTTGCCTGCAATCCACCCGGCCAGCAGACCGATGATTAACAAACCGATGAGTCCTTGTCCTTCCACTCGGATTTCCCCGCAGAACCTTTGTCAGATGTGCGTGATCGGCGCGCTCTGGTCAGGCCAGCAGCCTTAGCAGTGCCGCCAGCGCTATCAGGATGATCCGTGTTAATGCCTGCAATGTCTAGCAAGGCCTCGCCTTCGACCGGCAAGTATTCGATTCCGGCCCAAACCAAAAAGACGACGCCGATGCGCTCAAGGCGGTCAATCGCGACTGAGTGCAACTGTGCCGGGAGCTAGGATTGTTCGGCGGCAAGCTGGCCGGTTCGCTCAGCCGATGTGATTTTTGTGGACCGGTTATCATTTCTGGCCGATCCAGCTTGACGCTGGCACGTTCTGCTGGATAAATCGGGTAGTGGGGAGCATTCGATATGGGCTCGCCATGGTATAAGAAGTAATGGCTTGAGCAAAGCCAACTTGGTCCAACAGGGTGAGGAATCAGGTATGAACAAGAAAGAGATTATCAACACGTTACATGCTGCCAAGGCAGCACATATGCAGTGGCGGGCGCGAGCTCAGGCGCTGGTGGCAGGGATCAGTGCTGATAAGGATCATGTTCCGGTCATGTACACCGACTGCAAGTTCGGGAAGTGGTACTACGGCGAAGGTCAGAAGCTGTCGAATTTTCCTGCATTCAGAGGATTGGAGGATCCGCATGAGCAATTGCATCTGGTGTACATGGAGATTTTCAAGCATCTATTCGGCCCAGATCACCGTTCCGGATGGTCGAAGCTCTTCGGTACCAAGAGGGCATATCGAGAACAGGAGATGGCCGCAGCCGAAGACCTCTTGCCTAGGCTGGTCGGCATCTCCCACACCTTGCTTGAGACGGTCGACATGCTGGAGGCAGCGATCAACGCGTCTTCGGATGAGGAGTTAGCAGCCTTATAATTTTCCATGGAGCGCTCGCTGATCGTCGACAAGGTCACCGGCCTGAAGTACCCCGCCAACGACCCCCTTCAGCTCGAGCAGGGCCTGTCCTTCGTCCTACACGAGGACACCCGCCGCTTCGTGTGGCGCTTTACCGGGAAGAAGAGCTGAGGCTGGGCGGGCTTAGAGCGGCTTGCCGCGCCTGAGCTCGCGCACCTTCATCCCATCACACCAGGATGGGGTGGCCAGGCGCCGGGGCAAGCGCCCCAGGCGGTCGCGCCAGTACACAAGCCGACTCCAGCGATAGAAGATACGTTGCCATCGGCGGTTCCCGAGCGCCATCAACGTCTGGCGATGGTGCAGGCGCGCCCGCCGGGTCGCCCGCACCGCCGCGGGCTTTGTGGTCCATTCGGTTGGGCCGGGCGGTGGTCCTGTGCATGTCAGCGTATCGTTGCCTCGGCGAGTCGGCCATCCGTCAGGCTGACAGCGCGGGTCGTTAGACGATCTAACAGTCGCTGATTGTGAGAGACGATCAGCATGGCCTGCCGGAGACCTTCCAGGTGCTCGATCAGGCGGCGTTCGGTTGTCTCGTCCAGGCCATTGGTCGGCTCGTCGAGCAGGAGCGCCTGAGGGTGCATCGCCAGCACGGTAGCGAGTGCGACCATGCGCTTTTCGCCGGTGGAGAGGCGGTGGGTGACACGCTCTTCGAAGCCTTCGAGTCCCAGGACAGCGAGCGTTTCTTGCGCGTCGGCGCGTGCCTGTTGCGCTGAACGGCCCAAATTCAATGGCCCGAAGGCGACGTCTTCGAGCACGGTTGGGCAGAAGAGTTGATCGTCGGAGTCCTGAAACAGGAGTCCGACCTTTGCCCTGACGGGTACGAAGTCTGCTTCGCTTAGCCGTTCCTGGCCGAATGCGAGCACCTGTCCGGCGCTGGCTTTGCGCAGGCCGACCAAGATGTGCATCAGGGTGGTCTTTCCCGCTCCATTTGCGCCGGCCAGGGCTACGCGTTCGCCGGGGTGGAGGATGAAGTCGACGCCGCGCAGAATCTCGCGCTCGGGGTAGCCGAACCGGACTTGGCGCAGCTCGAGGATCGATTCGCTCATGGCAGGCGGTCCAGTACCAGCAACCCGGCGATCAGGGGCAGCAAGACGATGGCTGCTAGGCTGTCTGCTGGTCTCCAACGACTTGTGTCCAACAGGTACAGGCGTCCATGGAAGCCGCGGCAACGCATGGCCGCGAGTATGCGACGGGAGCGCTCTAGGCTGCGTACTAGTAGCATGCCCATCAGGTAACCATAGCTGCGCCAGGTGTGGGCATTGCTGCGAGGGACAAAGGCGCGTGCGCGCATGGCTTGGCGCAGTCGTCCAAACTCTTGGCTTAGTAGGTGGATCTGTTGCACCGTCATCAGCAGTAGGTGCACGAGCTTTTGCGGGGCGCCTAGACGCGCCAAGGCGTGTCCGAAGGCCACTGGTTCCAGGCTGCCGACCAGGGCGAGCATGGTCAGGATGACGGTGTTGGCCTTGAGGGTGATCATCAAGGCTGCGATGAAACCCTCACGGCTGGCGCTCAGCGGTCCGAGTATGAACAGGGTCTCGCCCGGCACGGTGAACGGCAGCGTGATCAACAGCGCCAGCATGAAGCCTTCGAGCGCCGCCAGTCGCCTGAGCAAATCGCGGAGACCCGTGCCACTGACAATAGCAAATAGCGAACCGAGGGTAACAGCCGTGAGTGCTGCGGTGGGTGTGTGCAGACTGACGGCAACAAGGGCAAAGCAAAGGGTCGCAACGATACGCAGGCGTGGGTCGCGCTTCGCAATCCAGCCCTCGCTGTGCGGAGAGAGCTGGAACGCCGCGTTCACCCGTGCTTTCCCGAGCGCCCACTGCGCCACCACAGCGCGAGCCCGGCGAGGCCGACGATGTAGCCGATGCCTCCGAGGATATCCTGGAGACGCAGCCGCTGGCGCTCGGCGTTGAGTTCCTGTCGCAGCGGGATGATCTGTCGGGCGAGGACACGTCCGATGGTGGTTTCCAGCGCGGGATCGAGCGTCGGAGAGAGGTAGGGGTGGGGCGTTGGATTCTCCCCATCGATTGCCGTTGGGTCTGCAGCCTGCATACGATGGTCGTGCGATTGCGAGTTGTCGTGTGGGTGTTCGACCTCCCGCATCGGAAAGCCTACTGCTAGTTCGGAGGCGGAGATCCGCCACGCAGCGCGGTGACCGTCTCCGGAGTCGGCGACGATAAGGTGGTCCATCGGCTCCCGCGCCTTGTAGCTGAAGTTGCCGTCCTCCGCAGGTGTGATCTCGGCGAGGGTCTCGCCGGAGGCGTCCTGGATCAGGATGTGCGTCCCGGCCGCCGTTCCCCAGCCGCCCGAGTGAACAGTCCCTGCGATCAGCGAGCCATCGACGGTGGCGAACACCTGGAGCCTGTGCGCTAGGGTAGGCGTGGCGGCGAGCAAGAGGAGGATTGAAAGGGAGCGTTCAAGCACGAGAAGCCTCCATGCGCATCAGAAGTGTCGGGTCGATCCGCTGCAGAAAGCGGGCTACAGTTGCCGTGACCAATGCCTCGACCAATGCCAGGGGCACATAGGCGACCAACAGCACTTTGGCGGCGGGGATGAAGGGTTCGCCGCTGAGTCCGAGGCTGAGCGCCGTCAACCCGGCTGTCAGTAGCACGCCGAAGGCGCCGGCCGCAGCGCCGACCCAGAACACGCGCTGCGCGGTGGCTCGCGGAAGAAGCGGACGCAGGATCAGGGCGCAGAGGAGGGCTGGCAAGGCAAGATTCAGTGTATTGATCCCGAGCGACAGCACTCCCCCGATGCCGAAGAAGCCGGCCTGCAGCAACAGCCCGACGAACAGGGCGGGTAACGCCGTCCAGCCGAGCAGCAATCCCATCAGTCCGTTGAGTAGCAGGTGCACGCTGCTCGGTCCCAGGGGGATGCTGAGCAATGACGAGACAAAAAAGGTTGCCGACAAGACTGCTGCGTGGGGGATGCGTTCGTCGTCGAGATGGCGCAGCGCCAAGGTCAGCAGGCCGGCCGAGATGAAGATGCCCGTGGCCAATACGGGGGCGGAGAGAACGCCGTCGGGGATATGGGCCATGCGATATCGAGTGGTCAGTAGTAGCTGTCTTGACGACGGAAAACCTGGCGGTGAATTGCAGAAGCTACGTAGGCAGACGCAAAGTAATCCACCGAGCAGCGAGTATCGCGTGGTGGGGTGCGCTGGGTTTATCACCCCTACAACTTGGTTCAGGCTGTCTGATGAAACAGTATGAGGAATTTATTGTTTATCATACTTGCGGTGCCGCTCGGAGTCGACCGGGCGGGGCGGCAACGGCTATGATCCCGGTCAATGGGACGCGCAATAGCGACGTCGAGGGAGTCGGGGCAGGCGAGCATCATGCAGAGAATCACCATCACGCTGGACGACCATCTCGTCGAGCAGTTCGAGACCTTCCTTAAGCAGCAAGGGTACCGCAACAGATCCGAGGCCTTTCGCGATTTGGTTCGCGAGTGCCTCGTCGCCGAGCGCCTGGCGCAATCCGAGAGCGGGCATTGTCTCGCCAATCTGACCTATGTATACGATCATCATGAGCGCGATCTGGCGGCACGCATGACTCAGGCGCAGCACGATCATCATGACCTGACGGTATCGACCCTGCACGTGCACCTGGATCACGACAATTGTATGGAAACGGTGATTCTCCGTGGCCCCGTCGACCGTGTGCGTGGATTCGCCAATGCGGTGATGGCCCAGCCTGGGATACGTCACGCAAAGCTGCAAATACTGCCGGTCACCTTACGGGAGCAATCACACGATCACGGTACGGCGAGCGGGTCGCAGCAACATTTGCATGTGGAACCGATTACCTAGCCGGTAGGCTTTTGGTGGGGCGTGCGGCTCTTTACAGCCCTTGCTGCGGCCAGCAGCGGAGGAAGACCTTCAACGATGGATCCAGCTTATTCTCGGGCCTGTCTCCCGAGGGACAATTTCGATGAGGGTGCGGTCGATCTTCACGCGGGGCGGAGCGATGTCTCTACAGGTGGCCTGATGTGGCATCTCCAGGATGGCCTAACCCGTCCTGCGGCTGCTAACGCGCTCCGCCGCCCGTGCCCGACTCGTTTTGTGCATGGCATCCTGAAATGTAGTCATCAATGCGGCAGTGGAGACGCCGATCATCAGCACACCGTTGATTGCCTCCAAGGGACCGAGGAGCTTGTGCTCGGCGGACATGACGATGTCGCCGTAACCGAGCGTGGAGAAGTTCACCGCCGAATGATAAACGGCCTCGCTGAAGTGCTGGAACTCGCCCAGAAGTTGGAACAACAGGCCCCAGATGGCCACTTGCGCCAGGTTGCCGATGACCAACAGCAGCATCACGCTGGTGATGACTGTCAGGCTTGCGAGAAAAGAAGGATTTTCCACCAGGTACTCATGCTGGACGTAGTAGCGAATCGCTGCGATAAAAAGCAGTGACTGCAGCAACAGGCAGACAACCATGGTTGGTAGACCGAACATAAGATTCATCAACATTTCGACGACTCCGTATCCTGCAGCAACGGGCAGCCCGGGCGGTGGCGCACGTGCAGGTATTCGAGGAAGTAGACCGCGAGCCAGGCATAGAGGGTGACCGCAACGAACAGGCCCATGCGGACCGCAAAGGCGGCATAGACATCTTTACCGTTGGCGCTGTCCTCCACTGCTGGGCCCAACAAGATCAGCATGGTGGTTGCGACATTTAGCCAGAAGGACGCGGGAAATCGACTGGGGATGAGTTGGTAGAGCTTGCTGGAAAAATAGACTCCGATCAGGAGCATGAGCAAGAAGAACATCCACAGGTTAGTGGCGATGCCCAGCATTGCCCAGAACAGGATCGCGAAACAGCCGGCCAGAAAGGTGGAGCCGAGCAGCTCGCGGCCCGCGCTCCGCGCGCTGACCAACGAGCTTTGTTGCCCCAATGAAACCGACTTCATGATGATCGAAAGGTACATCGAAGGATTGGTCAGTGCCAGCAGGTACGCCGGCAAAACGATCAGGGTGCCGCGTAGGGCGATCCAGTTGGATTGCTCCACGTTTGGGGGCGGGACTGGCGCTTTATTGCGGGCCGGTGCGGGATCCTCGGGGAACCAGGGGTATACCAGCCAGTGGCAGACAATGGCGAGGCTAATGCCCAATACCAATGCGTCAATGACCGCGACGGCGAGCGCAAAGCTGACCGTGCCCGCCGCGGAAATTAGCGTAAAGCCGACAGTGAGCAGTGCCCCGACCAGGGCCTTGCCCTTGTGGATAGTCAGATAGAAGCTGAAATACAGGCCGAGCGCCACGATGAGGACCGCCGATACCGAATACTCAAGCAGCAGCGGTATCAGCAGCAGACCGACGCCAAGGGTAATCAGCACCACCAGTATCAGGCCAAACAGGCTTTTCAAGCCCATAGGGGGCGCAGGGGCGGAGGTGAGCATCAGGGCAAACAACGGGGCGAGATATGGTAACGGCATTTGCATGGCATAGGCGCCGGCCAGGGCCAGTGCCGTCGTCAAGCTCAAGCGGAAGATGCGCCTCGCCTGGATATGCATGTCAGGCCGGCCAGTCGTCAATAGGCATAGGAGAGCCAGCTGATCAGACGAATATAGCCCTTGCCCAGTAGGTCGAGCAGGCCGTGCACTTCGCTGTAAGCGATGATCGCTGCCTGGCCGCCCACGCGTAACTGGTTGTGTAGCTGTTCATGCTGGGTGGGATCGAAACCGATGATCACCGGAAAACGCTGGGATTGGCGCAGCCAGTCGCGATTGTTCTGAATCGTCGGCAGGGTGCCGGGTGCCGGCGCCTGACCGCCACTCACCCCGAGGCCGATGCTGCGCACCTCGCCCGGAAACACCTGGCCGGGCAGTGCGTCGAACAGGATCTCCACCGGGCTGCCGGGGTGGAGATGACCAAGGTTGTTCTCGGTGAATTCGGCGTTTATCCATACGTCGTGAATGGCGATCAAGGTCATGACTGGACTACCGGTGCCGGCGAACTGGCCCACATCGGCGCGCAGATCGGTGATTACCCCAGGTGAGGGCGCCTTGACGACGGTATTCTCGAGGTCCAACTCCGCCTTTTCGACCGCGCTCAGCGCGGACTTCAAGATGGAGTTGTCTGCCTCCTTGCCCCCCATTTGCTCAATGGCCCGCTGGATCTCCGCCTCGGCCGCGTCCACTTGCGCTCGCGCCTGATCCAACGAGGCCTGCGAGACCTCCAGCCGACGCACCGAGATGGTCCCCGGGTCCTCGCGATAGAGCCGCTCCAGGCGTTTGGCATCCTTCTCCGCCTTGAGTCGGTTGGCCAGCGCCGCGCGCAAGTTCGCCCGTGCCGAATCCACCCCGGCGCTACCGGCTTCGACCTGGCGGCCGGCATTTTCCAAATCAGACCGCGCTTTGTTCACGGCGATCCGGTACTGGGAAGGGTCGATCTCGAACAGCGGCTGATCCATCACCACGTCCTGATTGTTCTTGACCCAGACCTGGGTGACCAGGCCTGCGACCTTGGGGGCCACCCCGACGACGAATCCTTGTACCCGTGCTTGACTCGTATAAGGCGTGAAGCGGTCGGAGAGCAGGTACCAGGTCAGGCTGAGCAGGATCAACAGTCCGATGGTCAATGACCCCTTCTTGACGGATGCAGTCGCAGCGGTTTCCTCCTGGCTTTCTTGGTCTGCACCGTCTTTTTCTGGGCCGTCTTTGTCTAGGTCGGCTGGCTGGTCTTGGTCACTCATGCTGCGATGCCCCGGAGTCTGGCAGTGGAGTGGCTGGGCTATCGGGTAAGGGTGCCGTGAGCAGGTTACCCCAGTCGGTGCGTGCTTGCATGGTGTCGCGAACCTCTTCGGGGATTAACTGCTCGACCGGCGTTGGCAGCCAGCCGCCACCCAGGGTCTTGTATAGGTCGATGACGGCTCCAACGTGGCTTCCTTGGTTGACGAGCTGGCGCTCGGCCTGCGAAAACACCGCGCGCTGCGCGTCCAAGACGCG
>Ga0316198_10001210_pt1 | contig 15013 bp, 16 predicted proteins | sample OudBieAanoxic_MG_FD_204935 | JGI IMG/M metagenome (GOLD analysis project Ga0316198, IMG submission 204935) | Coastal sediment microbial communities from Oude Bieten Haven, Netherlands - site A anoxic | ecosystem: Environmental > Aquatic > Marine > Coastal > Sediment | place: Netherlands...
ACCGCCGCGGTCGCCAAGGGCTTCGCCGTCGGCTCGGCGGCGCTCACCGCGCTGGCGTTGTTCAAGAGCTTCGAGTACGCGCTCCTCGACGAGGGCGAGGTCCTCAACCTCAACGTCGGCGACGTCGAAGTGTTCATCGGCCTGTTCATCGGTGCGGGTCTACCGTTCCTCTTCGCAGCGCTCACGATCGACGCCGTCGGCCGTGCCGCCCAGAAGATGATCGAAGAGGTCCGCCGACAGTTCCGCGAGATCCCGGGCCTGCGCGAAGGCGCCCCTGGAGTCGTCCCCGACTCGGCCAGGTGCGTCGAGATCTCGACCGAGGCGTCACTGCGAGAGATGATCGTTCCCGGTTCGCTCGCCGTCGTCGTACCTCTGGTCGTCGGCTTCATCAGCGTCGATGCGCTCGGCGGGCTGCTCGCCGGCGCACTCGTGACCGGCTTCGCGCTGGCGATCTTCATGGCCAACTCGGGCGGCGCCTGGGACAATGCCAAGAAGTACATCGAAGCCGGCAACTTCGGCGGCAAGGGCTCCGACCCGCACAAGGCTGCCGTCGTCGGCGACACCGTGGGCGATCCGTTCAAGGACACCTCGGGCCCGGCGATGAACATCCTGCTGAAGGTCATGACGATCGTGAGCCTGGTGTTCGCCAGCGCCTTCGTCTGATCGGCGGCGGTGAGCGAACGGCCGCAGTCCGGTCGCTTCGCTCATCGGTCACACAACGAATCGCACTCCGGTCACAGCTCCTTCAACTTCCGTTCGTCGTGGAGGAAGTGGTTGGACGTCACGGTGTCCATCGCTGCGCAACTGCGGGCCGGCGCCCGACGGGATCGTCAGGCGTCGTCGGGATCCCGAGTGACCGGCCCGACCTCGCCGGCGGCTTCCTCGGCGGCCTGCAGGTCGTCGACCACCCAGGGTTCGGCCGGGCGCAGGCCGGCGGCATGGGCGGCCCGGCCGAGCATGTGGCTCGCCACCGGCGCCGTCCAGAACTGCAGCAGCACGGCGAGCAGGAGCTTCGTCGTCGGCGCCAGCCCCGGCACCCGCAACACTGCGGCACCGACGGTGAACACCACGGCAAGCGTCGCCGGCTTCGTCGCCACGTGAATGCGCGAGTAAGCGTCCGGCATCCGGAACAGCCCGATCGCAGCAATCAGCGCGAGGGCCGAGCCGGCCACGAGCAGCACTGCTGAAAGGACGTCGACGACGGCGTTCACGGGCCCCTCTGCTCGATGTAGCGGGCGATCGTGACGCTGCCGAGGAAGGCGAGCAGACCGATGATCAACAGCAGCGCCGCGACGAGGTCGTCGCGGGTGATCGCTATCGACACGGCCAGCCCGTTGAGGATGACCGCGATGAGCATGTCGACCCCGACCGCCCGGTCGACGAGGTTGCGGGCCCGGATGACGTGGATCGTGGTCAGGAGCCCAGCGATGCCGAGCATGACGCCGCTCACCCAGCCGACGATGCTCACGACCGACCCTCCGCTGCGTCGCCGCCCGCGACCGTCCGGTGATCGTCGAGGACGGTGGCAGGTTCGTTCGGGGTCACCGCAGCGACGACGAGTCGTTCGAGCCGACGAACGTCGTCGCGGATCGCGTCGGCGTCGGCGAGGCCGAGCACGTGGATGTAGAGCACCGGTGGCGTCCCCTCCGTGGCGTCGCCGCCGCCGTCCTCGTCGCCGGCGTAGCGGGCTTCGAGTGTCAACGTTCCGGGCGTGAGGCTGATTGCGTCGGCGACGATCGTGGCGACGAGTCGCGACGGGTGCGACAGCGCCACGCCGACCACCCCGGAGCGGAGTCGGGCCCGCGTCGGCGCCAGCACCGTCAGCACGACCGTCGCCGACGACGAGAGCAACCGCCACACGAACACCGCGAGGAGGCGCACCAGCGCCAGTGGGTGCAGGGTGTGCTCACGTGGGGTGGGCCGGAACACGAGCGCCAGGATCGCGACGACCAGCATGCCGCTGGCGACGTTGACCACCGACACCTCGCCCCACAGCGCGAGCCACACGATCAACACGAACGCGGTGGGCAGCAGGCGATTCACGGCAGGACCGCCGACGGGTAGGCATCGACGTCGGTGACGTCCATCGCGGCACGCTCGCAGAACCGGTAGAGCGGCCCGGCGAACACGGCGATCAGCAGCGTGAGCGTCACGACCGACGTCGTCACGGCCGACATCAGCGGATGCTTGCGCAGGATCCCGGCGTGACCGCCGTCGGCGGGCATCGGGTCCGGTGCGCCCCAGAACGCGCCAACCCAGATCTTGAGCATCGACACGAGGGTCATCAGCGACACCGCCAGGGCCGCACCCACGATCCACCACGACCGCTGCTCGAGTCCTTCGGTGACGACGGCGGTCTTGCCGAGGAACCCGGAGAACGGCGGCAGCCCCGCGAGGCTGAACGCCGGGATCAGGAACAGCGCCGCCATCGGCCCGGACCGGCGAGCCAGACCGGACACGCGACCGAGCGTCGACGATCCCGTCTCGCGTTCGACGATGCCCTCGACCAGGAACAGCGACGTCTTCACCGGGATGTGGTGGAGCATGTAGAAGATGGTCGCCGAGATGGCCGCCACCCCGCCGAGGGCGACGCCCATGATCATGTAGCCGATCTGGCTGATGATGTGGAAGCTCAGGATCCGCTTCATGTCCGACTGGGCAATGGCGCCGAGGACCCCGATCACCATCGTCAGCCCGGCGATGATCAGCAGCAGCTCGCGGTTGGTGTCCGGGAACAGCAACGTCTGCGTGCGGATGATCGCGTACACGCCGACCTTGGTGAGCAGGCCGGCGAACACGGCGCTGACGGGGCTCGGCGCTGCCGGATAGCTGTCGGGCAGCCACGAGAACAGCGGGAACACGGCCGCCTTGAGACCGAACGCGATCAGGAGCAGCAGGTTGAGCCCGAGGCGGATCCCGTCGGGCAGTTCCGCGAGCCGCTCGGGCAGCACCGCCATGTTGAGGGTGCCGGTCGCCGCGAAGATCAGGGCGACACCGGTGACCAGGATGAACGACTCGATGACGTTGAGCACCACGTAGGTGGTGCCGGCGCGGATCTGGCCGTCGTTGCCCTCCAACGTCAACAGCACGTAGCTCGCGATCAGCAGCACCTCGAACCAGACGAACAGGTTGAACAGGTCGCCTGCCAGGAAGGCCCCGGACACGCCGCCCATCAGGACCATGTAGGCCGGGTGGTACCAGCGCGACCGTTCGTCGTCGGTGCGTTGGCCGAGGGCGTAGAGCAGGACGGCGAGCAGCATCGTCGAGCTGATCGTCAGCATCAGAGCGGCGAAGCGGTCGGCGACCAGATTGATCGCGATCTCGGGCGGCCAGTCGCCGATTGCGGCGACCTCGGTGCCGTTGCGGTCGACGCCGATCAGGATCGCCAGCGACATCGCTGCAGTGGCCGCCGCGCACGTCACGCTGATCACTCGCTGCGCCGCTCGCGACCGGATGGCGAGCAATGAGAGTGCGGCACCCATCAGCGGCACGACGATCACGAGAGGCAGCAGCGTGCTCACGCCAAGTCCTCCTGCTCGTCGTCGGCGAGCGCGGCGTTGCGGGCCTCGTGTCGGGCGAGGCGCCGGTCGGTGATGTCGTCTTCGACCTCGTCGTTGCCGTCGATCGTCCAGGCGCGGTAGGCCATCGCGAGCAGGAACGAGATCACCCCGAACCCGATGACGATCGCGGTCAGCACGAGTGCCTGTGGGACCGGATCGGTGAAGTCGCCGTCGCGGCCGATGATCGGGGTGACGCCGGGCCCGTCCCCCGATGCCAGGATCAACAGATTCACTGCGTTGCCGAGCAGGCCCAGTCCGAGGATGATCCGCGTGAGCGTTCGGTGCATCACCAGGTACGTACCGACGCCCGCGAGCACGCCGATCAACAGCGCCTGTTCCCAGCTCACGAGCGACCCCGCATCTCGTCGTCGGCCTCGGCGAAGGCGACGATGATCGCCATCACGACGCCGACGACGAGGACGTGTACGCCGATGTCGAACAGTGACGAGGAGACCACCTTGACGTCGCCGACGACCGGGACGTGCCACTTCCACACCGCCGACTCGAGGAACGAGCCGTCGACGACCAGCGACGTCAGCCCGACGGCGAGGGCGAGCACCAGGCCGGTCCCGATGAGCACGATCGGGTCGACGCGCAACGAGCGGACACCGCGCGGCCCCGAAGCGAGGTATCGCAGCACGACCGCCGACCCCATCACCAGTCCGCCGGCGAATCCGCCACCGGGCGCGTTGTGGCCGCGCAGCGTCAGGAAGATCGAGAACAGCAGCAGCACCGGGGTGATGCCGTTGATCGTCTCGGTCAACACGACCGAGCGTCGCGAGCGCGGTGGCACCGTCATCGCCACACGCCGATCTGACGCCCGGCATCGTACCCCGGCCCGTCGTGCTCGTCGGCCGCGACGTCGACGTCATCGAGTTCGTCGATCTCGTCGCCGAGGTGCTTTCGACGCTGGTGGCGGCGGGCGGCGCGCACGAGGTTGACCACACCGGCACCCGCCACGGCGAGCACGGTGATCTCGCCGAGCGTGTCGAAACCGCGGAAGTCGACGAGGATCACGTTGACGACGTTGCGGCCACCGGCCTCCGGCTCCGACAGGGCGACATAGTCCTCACCGACCGACGGTTCGGTCCGGGCACCGGACGCGCTGAGTGCGAACACGGCCACGGTGACACCGACGGCGGTGGCGACGACGATCCGGGCGATCCGCGGCGCCCAGGCAGGTGCCGGGTCGAAATCGACCGGTAGCCGTGCCAACACCAGGAGGAACACGACGATCGTCAAGGTCTCGACGAGGAACTGGGTGATCGCCAGATCCGGCGCACCCTGGATCAGGTACACGATGGCGAGCGCGTAGCCGCTGCCACCCAGGAGCACGACCGCCATGAAGCGTTTGCGGGCGAACACGGTGGCGACCGCCAACAGGCCGGTGACGACCACGGCGATGAACTCGACCGGCGAGTTGCTGAACCGCGGACTCGAGATCGAGTCGGTCGCCCCGGCGACGAGCGCCACCGCGAGCGCCACGGCGACGGTGGTCACCACGATCGCGAGGTACAGCGGGAGCGAACCGCTCTGGGTGGCCACCGTGACGCGGCGCGCCCCCTCGAGCAGCCCGTCGTAGATGCGGTCGTAGACGACAGTCGCTGGGCTGTGGGCGGCGTCGACGGTGCGCGTCGCTGCCCGGCTGAACCACCAGAGCGCCGTGCCGGCGGCGATGATCCCGGCGGAGATCACGAGGGCCTCGTTGATGCCGGGCCACAGCACCAGATGTTTCGATGCCGTCTCCGCGTCGAGCGACGTGGTTGCGTCGGCGATCCAGTCGCCGACCGCACCGGCGGCGAGCCCGAAGCCGATCGAGAGCAGAGCGAGCAGGGCCGGCGCAGCGACGAACGCCAGTGGCGAACGGTGCACCGAGGTCACGTCGATCGCCTCGATGCGGTCGGAGCCCTCGCCGGCGTCAACGCCGGGTGCGTCGTCGCCGAGCACGCCGACGACGATCCGGATCGTGTAGGCGACGGTGAGGACCGAGCCGAGCACGATCCCGACGAGCGCGATCGTGCCGATCGCCCCGATCTCGGCGTGCAGGAGCCCGTCGAGTGCCTTCTCCTTGGCGACGAACCCGAACGTCGGTGGGATCGCCGCCATCGACGCCCCAGCGACGATCATCGTCGCAGCCACGATCGGCAGCGCGCGCAGCAGGCCGCGTAGGCGGCGCATGTCGCGGGTGCCGGCCTCGTGGTCGACGACGCCGATCGACAGGAACAGCGAGGCCTTGAACAGTGCGTGGGCGACGAGCATGGCCACGCCGGCATAGGTGGTGGCCGGGGTGCCGAGCCCGAGCAGCACCATCAGGAAGCCGAGTTGGCTGACGGTGCCGTGGGCGAGCGCAAGCTTCGCATCCTGCTGACGCATGGCACGGATACCGCCGATGATCAGCGACGCCAGCCCGGCGGCGACGACGAACTCGCGCCACAGCCCGTCTGCGGCGAAGGTGGGTGCGAAGCGGGCGACGACGACGAGGCCGGCCTTCACCATCGTCGCCGAGTGAAGGTAGGCGCTCACGGGCGTCGGCGCTGCCATGGCGCCCGGGAGCCAGAAGTGGAACGGGAACTGCGCCGATTTCGTGAACGCCCCGAGCAGGACGAGCAGCAGCGCGACGTTGGTGAGCGTCCCGGTCGGAGGGTCGGCCACCAGGCCCGAGATCGTGGTGGTGTCACCGGTGATCGTGAGGATGATGAAGCCGGCCAACATGGCGAGGCCGCCGGCGCCGGTGACGAGGAACGCCCGCGTCGCTGCGGCACGGGCGCGTGAGTTCGTGTCGTCGAAGCCGATCAGGAGGAACGACGTGATGGACGTCAGCTCCCAGAAGACGAACAGGGTGAGCAGCCCGTCGGCCCACACGATGCCGAGCATGGCGCCCGCGAATCCGACGAGGAGTCCGGCCAGTCGGCCGAGATCGCTGCGCCGGCCGAAGTAGGAGATCGAGTACAGCAGCACCAGCACGCCGATGCCCGACACGAGCAGGCCCATCAGCAGGCCGAACCCGTCGAGCCGCAGCGTGATCGACAGCGAGATCTGGGGGATCCACTCGATGTCGACCGTCGCCGCGTCGCCGTCGAGCACCGCTGCTGACTGCGAGATCAACCAGGCGAACGTGGCCGCAGGTGCGATCGCCGCGACCGGGAGCGCCCAGCGCGCCGAGCGTGTGCCCGGAGCCAGGCAGATCGTCGCCGCGACGAGATGGAGGAACAGGAGGACGATCAAGGTGGTGGTGGCGTCATCGGGGAGTCGTTCGTCGAGCGGTCACCTGGCACGCCGCTCATGTCGCCGACTGTCCAGTGCTCGGCGGCGACGTTACTCCTTCGCTCCCGTCATCATCACACGCGCGTCGGCGGCCAGCGAGCCCGCTCAGCCGCCGAGGGCTCGAACGGGCGGGTTGATGCCTGACAGGATCGCCTCGTAGTCGCCGGCGAGCGACTGCACCATCTGGTCGTCGGTGAAGATCCAGAACTGGTCAGCGACGATCGCGTCGTGGACCAGGTCGGCCACGGCATCGGGCTGCATTCCCGAACGGAGCTGCTCGGACACGAACGCCCGGATGGCGGTCTCCTCGGCGCTCGCCTCGACACCGAGTCCTGGCGCCGCCCACTCGGGACGGTTGCGTTCAGACCGGTCGATCTCGGTGTCAACCCAGCCGGGGCACAGACACGAGACCCCCACGCCAGTTCCACGCATCCGCATCGTCTGGTACAGGCCTTCGGTGATGCCGACGACGGCCCGCTTGCTGGCGCTGTAGGCGGAATGGCCCGGGAAGAGGCCAGCCATCGACGCCGTGTTGACGATGTGACCCTCGCCGGCCTCGACCAGGTGGGGCAGGAATGCGCGGTGGCCGTGGATGACGCCCCACAGGTTGACCTCCAACACCCACCGCCACTCGTTCTCGAGCACCCACTCGCCACCGGACGCAGGCCCACCTGCAACCCCTGCGTTGTTGCACACGACGTGGACCTGGCCGAACGCATCGATGGCGGCGTCTCGCAGCCGGTCGACCGCGTCACCGTCGGTGACGTCGGTGGGCACGCCGAGCGCCTGGGCCCCGCTCGACGTGATGGCGCCGACCGCGTCGTCGAGCTTCGGTTCCTCGACGTCGGCGAGCACCACGTTCATGCCGGCTCGGGCGAACCGCTCGGCGAAGGCGCGGCCCATGCCCGATCCTGCGCCGGTGACGACGGCGGTTCTGCCAGCAAGCTGTTCCATTCGGCGACCGTAGCTGAGAGCCGCAAGCACCGGCCGGAACGGTGATCTCATCCATCTCTGTGACACCCCTTCGTCATGATGGGGGTATGGAATTGGTTGCGGTGATCGAGCGGGTCGAGCGACTCGCCGGCCTCGGCGCCCAGGCCGCTGCGTCGGGACCGGCGTCGAAGTCCGACCTGCAGGCCGGGCTCGTCGCGGCCCGCGAGTTGGATGCCTGGATCGAGGCCCGCCGCTCCGCCATCGTCACGCAGCTCACCTCCGTCGACAGCTTCCCGGAGTCGACGATCGCCGCAGCGTCGAAGACCTCGATCGGCAAAGCAGCCACGACCACCGACCGCGCCCACACGCTCACCGCCACCCCGACGCTGGCCAAAGCACTCGACGACGGCGCAGTGACCGCCGGGCACATCGATGCCGTCACCCGCGCCGGCAAACAGCTCGACGCACAACAGCGCACCGCACTGTTCGACCGCATCGAGTCCCTGGTCGACATCGCCCGAGCGGGCACGGTCGACGAGTTCACGAAACGGGTGAAGCTCGAAGCGCAACGCATCGAAGCCACCGACGGCATGGACCGCTACCACCGCCAGCGCCGCAACACCCGGTTGTCGACATGGACCGACGACGACGGCATGTGGAATCTGCGCGGCCGATTCGACCCGCTCACCGGCACCCGCATCGCCACCCGACTCGACCACACCGTCGAAACCCTCTTCTCCGAGACCACACCCGACCACGCGCCCAGCGACCCGATCGAGAAACAACGCTTCCTCACCGCCGAAGCCTTGGCCCGACTCATCGACGGTGCGACCGGCACGAGCAAGCCGGGTCGAGCCGAGTTCCTCGTCGTCATCGATGCCGGCACCCCCACCAGCGCCGCAACCGACCTCGACACCGACCTGGATTCCGGCGAACTGTCGCCGTCACAAGTGACATGGCCGATCCCGGTCGAGATCCCCACCCGAGTGCTCGCCGAACTCATGGGCGCACCCGACAGTGACGTCGCCGGCGTCGTGGTCTGCAACGGTGTCGTCCTCCACGCCCCCGGCACCATCGACCAAGGCCGCACCAACCGCATCGCCAACCGAGCCCAACGCCGAGCCCTCCGAGCCATGTACCCCACCTGCAGCATCCCCGGCTGCACAGTCGGATTCGACCGCTGCCACATCCACCACATCAACTGGTGGCGACACGGAGGCCGAACCGACCTCGTCAACCTCATCCCACTCTGCACCAAACACCACACCAAGGTGCACCACGACGCCTGGACCATCACCCTCGGCCCCAACCGCGAACTCACTCTCACCCTCCCCGACGGACACATCATGACCACCGGCCCACCCACCATCCGCGCCGCCTGAACTGCGGCGGCGGTCGAGCTCCTGCTGACACACTGACGACATGGACACCCTTGCCGACGCCGTTGCGCACGACCTCGGCGCGGCGGTCGTCGGCGCTGCTCGCCTGGGTGGCGGCGACGTCGCCGAGGCGCATCGGATGGAGCTCGCCGACGGGCGGACCGTGTTCGCCAAGACCCACCGGTCGCCGCCCGCCGGGTTCTTCATCACCGAAGCCGCCGGACTGGAACAGCTCCGAGCTCCGAACGTGATCCCGGTGCCCCACGTGCTCGCAGCGTCCGACGGCGACGACGACTCGCCGCCCCGGCTCGTGCTCGAGTGGATCGATGAGGGCGGCCGCTCGACTCGCGACAATGAGCGCGAGTTCGGCGCCGACCTCGCCCGGCTGCACGGCGCCGGAACGAACTGCTTCGGCCGTGAGGACCACCGCACCACCGGATCGCTGGGCCTTCCCAACGATCCGTGCGAGAACTGGGCCGACTTCTACGCCGAGCGCCGCCTCGGCCCGCTGACGCGCATCGCCCACGACCGCGCGTCGCTCCCCACGGCGACCATCGACGCGCTGGAGCGGACGATCGGCCGGCTCCGGGAACTCGGCGTACCCGTCGAGCCACCGGCGCGCCTGCACGGCGATCTCTGGGCCGGCAACCGGGTGATCGACCGCCCCGGCCGGTCGTGGCTGATCGACCCGGCGTTCCATGGCGGCCACCGCGAGTTCGACCTCGCGATGATGCGGCTGTTCGGCGGCTTCGGGGCTGCCTGTTTCGACGGCTACGACGCCGAGTGGCCGCTCGCCGACGGTTGGGAGCGGCGAGTGCCGGTGCACCAGCTCGCTCCCCTGGTGGTGCACGCCATCAAGTTCGGTGGCGGCTACGTCGACGCCACGCAACGGGCACTCGACGCCGTCGACCGGCTCGGGTGACGAATCGTGCTCAGCCTGACCAGTCGGGCCGGTACGCGCCGTTGCGGATGTCCCACTCCGTCGCTGAGAACCGGTCGGCATCGACGTCGAGGAGGAGCCATGCGGCGAACCGGGCGATCGGCTCGGGTTTGGACAGCTGACCGGCCGCGATGTACTCCTCGTACGCAGCGCGGGCCGGAAACTCCTCGGACGACAGCCGCAGGAAGTCGCGCACCATGTCGGTGTCGACCAGACCTGGCTTGAAGCCGGCAACGGAGGTCGTGGTGTCGGCCCACTCGATCTGCAGCGCCCGGCGCAACGTCTCCGACGCAGACTGCGCAACCGAGTAGGCAGCGGCCCCCGCTCGTGGGCTCGCTCCGGCATCACTACCGATGAAGAGCACCCGCCCGCCGTCGAGGAGCCCCGACGCCTCCCGGGACAGCAACCAACGCGCCTCGACGTTCACCTCGAACGAGCGTCGCCAGTCGGCGACCGTCAAGGTGTCGAGCATGCCGAGCTGGAAGTAGCCGGCGGCGTGGACGATCGCCCGCGGTGCCGGGAGCGCCCCGAGCGCAGCGACGAGAGCCGATCGGTGCTCGGCGTCGGTGACATCGCCGTCGCATGCCGACACGAGTGCCGACGTGGTGGTGACGGCGTCGAGCGCCTCGGCCCGACGGCCGGACACGACGACGCGGCAACCCCGTCCGGCCAACTCCAACGCCAACGCAGCTCCGATCCCCGAGCCGCCGCCGGTGACGAGCACCGAGGAGATGGTCACCTCGGCCCGGTCCACGGCGTGGTCATGCGCCCTCGGCGACGAAGTCGATGAGTTGCTCGACGGCGCCGACGAGTTCGGGACGCAGGTCGGCGAACGTGTTCACCTGATTGCGGAGCCGCGGCCAGAAGCCCTCGAAGGGAACACCGAGTGCGGCGCAGAGTCCCTCCTTCCACACCACGTCGCGCCCGCTCGCGTCGCGCCGCGGAACGTCGGGCCACTCGTCGAGGTCGAGCACCTTGGGGCGGATGCCGGCCCACACGTCGACGAACGGATGACCGGTGATGAGCACGTTCGGGTCCCGTACCGTCTGCGCGATCCGGGTCTCCTTCGAGCCGGAGACCAAGTGATCGAGGAGCACGCCGAGACGGCGGTCGGTCGACGGCCCGAAGTCGGCGACGGCGGCCGCCAGGTCGTCGGCCCCGTGGAGCGGTTCGACGACGATGCCGAGCTCGCGGAGATCGTCGCCCCACACGTGTTCGAGGAGTTCGGCGTCGTGTTTGCCCTCGACCCAGATCCGGCTCGCCGCCGCGACACGAGCACAGCCGTCACCGGCGATCGATCCTGAAGCCGTGACCCGCTGCGCTGCGGACGCGACCTTGGCCGGGCGGACGAGAGTGACCGGCTTGCCGCCGATCAGGAAACCGCCGGGCTTCCACGAGAAGTGGCGGACGTAGTCGTTGCGGTTCTGAATCGTGACACCCTCGGCGCTCCAACGGACGACGGCACCGTCGAATCCACTCGCGCGGTCTGCGACGAGCAGGTTCGTCTCGACGACCACCTCGGGATAGGTCGGGCCGCGCTTCGAAGCTGCGAAGTCGTCGAGAATGTCGCCTGAGTACGCCACCGCCCCAGTGAAGCAGTCGGCGAGGGCACTGTGCCAGCATGCCCCGATGCAGAGTTTCGAAGCAAAGACCGCCGTCGTCACCGGAGGCGCCAGCGGGATGGGGCGCGAACTCGTGATCCAGCTCGCCTCCGAGGGGTGCAACGTGGCGATGTGCGACATGTCGGTGGAGGAGATGGCCGAATCCCGTCGGTTGGCGCTCGATGTGGCTCCGTCCGGGACGATCGTGTCGACGCACGTGTGCGACGTGTCCGACGAGGAGTCGCTGCTCACATTCCGCGACGCAGTGCTCGCCGAGCACCAGACCGATCACATCAACCTGCTGTTCAACAATGCCGGCATCGGCGGCGGCGGTTCGATGGTCACCGACGAGCGCAGCACATGGGAGCGCACCTTCAATGTGTGCTGGGGCGGCGTGTATCTCGGCGTCCGCACGTTCCTGCCGCTGCTGATCGCCGCCGACGAGGGACACATCATCAACACCTCGAGCGTCAACGGGTTCTGGGCCAGCATCGGTCCCGACCGTCCACACACGGCGTACTCGGCCGCGAAGTTCGCGGTGAAGGGGTTCAGCGAGGCGCTGATCACCGACCTGCGAGTCAACGCACCACACGTGAAGGTGTCGGTGGTGATGCCCGGCCACATCGGTACGTCGATCGTCGAGAACTCGCTGCGCCACGGCAACCACGAAGTCGACATGGAAGCCGCCGAGATGGTCAAGCTGATGTCGGACATGTTCCGCGACCAGGCGCCGATGACCGCCGCCGAGGCCAGTGCCGAGATCCTCGACGCGGTCCGCAACGATCGGTGGCGAATCCTCGTTGGCGACGACGCCCGCAAGCTCGATCAGGCAGTGCGTGCCAACCCCGAGATCGCCTACGAGTCGCTCACCCTCGGTGACCTCACCTCCGGTGCGGCCGGCACCCCCTTCTCCCCCGACGACTGATGTGACGCTTGGTGTCTGACACCAAGCGTCACATCGGCGGAACCGATCGCGTGTCGGTCGGCGTCCAAGCCACATGGGGAGATACAACACAGCAACAGCAGGGGTCGCTTTCTTCGTTCTCGTCGGGCTGGGGGTCTCGGCATGCAGCAGCGCTGACGACTCGGCATCGACCGTCGAGTTCGACGCACCGGCGGGCGACGCGGTCGCACCGCAGGTGGAGAGCAGTGACCGCACCGTGGCCAACGACTCCGGTGAGGCGATCGTCGAGTCGCGAGCCGAACAACCGCTCGGTACACCACTGCCAACCGGACAGGCGCTCGCAACGACCGCCGGGGTCTCCGTCGCCACCTCCGACATCCGGACGGCGGTCGCCGACACGCTGGCCGCTGTGCAGCGCAACGGAGCCAGCGTCTTCACCGCTGATGTCAACATCGGCAGCGAGCGCGGCGACGGCAGCGTCGACGGATCCGGCTTCTTCGTCGTCAAGGTGCCGCCCGCCGACCTCGAGCCGCTGATCACCGACCTCGGCGCCACCGTCGGTCGGCTGTCCGGTCGGACACAGGACACCACCGACGTCACCGACCAACTCGTCGATCTCGACATCCGTATCGGTGTCGAACGCGACGTGATCGCCCGATTCCAGAACCTGCTCCTCGACGCGACCGAATTCCAGGACATCGTCGAGATCGAACGGGTCATCAGCGAACGCACGATCGCCCTCGAACAGCTGTTGGCCAGCCAGCGCAACCTCGACAACCGAGTCGATCGCTCGACGCTGACCATCCAGCTGCGCTACGAGACACCCGCAGCCGGAGTCGTTGCCGTCGACGACGACTCGATCGAAGGCATCGGCGACGCCTGGCGAGCGGGATGGGACGTCTTCCTCGGAGCGCTGTTCGCCGTCGGCTTCGTGCTCGCCGTCGCTGCGCCGTTCATGGCGACAGCGGCCCTGATCCTCGGCGTGATCTGGCTGGCGACGCGCCGCCGCCTCCGTGGCGCACGCAACGATGGCCAGTTCCCGACCGGCCCCACACCGTCCACCGAGACCGCCGACGACACGGTCGATCAAACGGTCGTCAGGGACGAGCAGCTCGCCGAGCCCAGCCCTCGGGGGTGAGCACGAGATCGCTGACGCTGCCATCGGGGAACGCAAAGGGCGCACGCACGCCGGAGTGCGCTCGGACCTCGGGCAGCGCCAGCGGTCCGAAGCCGGTGTGATGCGTCGACCAGCGGTGCCAACGGTGAGCGGGCACCTCGACGAGCTCGAGACGCGGATCGCCGAGGATCTCGATGGCGCCGTGGACGACGCCGACCTGCTCGTAGCCGACGTCGACCGCCGCGCGCTCACCGGCCGGCTCGAGACGCGTGGCCGGACCCGTTGCGTACCACTCGAGGTCGAAGGCGATCGGTGTGGGGTCGCCGTAGGCACGACCGAGTGCTTCGTCGGGATCATCGATGGCCGACGCGTAGGTCTCGTTGCCGATCGACCACTGCGCCATCGGGTCGTCACACGTGTGTTCGGCCCACAGCGCCTCGCCCTTCACGATGAACGGGTCGGCACGAACGGGTACCTCGAAGTCTGCAACGTGCAGCAGCGGTCGGCCATCGCGGGCGAGGGCCGCCCAGTACCAGGCGATTCGGCCGACGATCCGGTGCCCCGAGATCACGCCGAGTGCGGCATCCGGCGTCCACGCCGCGAACACCCACTCCTCCACCGCTGAGCGAGAGTGGTGCCCCTCGGCGGTGCGTGCATCAGCGATGGGCTCCACGATCAGGCAGACTACGGACCATGATCCGATACCTCAGCCTCGACTGGATCAGTGCGCTGACCGCCGAGGTCGCCGCCAGCGACCAGATGCGTACGGTCGCCGGGTCCCATCGCATCGGCGTCACCCAGGTGGTGAGCGACGGGCCGGAAGGCGACGTCACGTATCACCTGTCGGTCGGCGACGGTGAGGCCACGTTCGGAGCCGGACCGGCCGATCCCGAAGACGTCAAGATGGAGCAGGACTGGGAGACCGCTGTCGCGGTCGCCACGGGCGAGCTCAACGCGCAGGAGGCCTTCATCGGTGGCCGGATCCGGTTGTACGGCGACCAGCAACTCCTCCTCGAATCGCAGCCGGTGTTCGGTGCGCTCGATGCTGCGTTCGCGTCGGTTCGCGACCGCACGAGCTACGAGTGAGCGGCTGGCGGCGATGCCCGAGATGCCCGAGGTCCAGGCGCACGCCGAGCGACTGACCGAGCGATTCGCCGGACGGACGCTCGAGAAGTTCGTGCCGTTCAACTTCACGGCGTTGAAGACGGCCGTTCCGGCACCCGACACCGCCTACGGCCATCGTCTCATCGAGGTGGGCCGGCGCGGCAAGTACCTGTTGGTGCAGTTCGAGCCGACCACGTTCGTCGTGCACCTG
>Ga0316198_10001211_pt1 | contig 15004 bp, 10 predicted proteins | sample OudBieAanoxic_MG_FD_204935 | JGI IMG/M metagenome (GOLD analysis project Ga0316198, IMG submission 204935) | Coastal sediment microbial communities from Oude Bieten Haven, Netherlands - site A anoxic | ecosystem: Environmental > Aquatic > Marine > Coastal > Sediment | place: Netherlands...
GAACGACCTTCGATGCGTCGAGCAGCGAGTCGGTGACGTGATTCTGTCCCCGCTCGGCGGCGCGGCCTCAGAACGAGTGTCCAGCTTCGTCACTATCGAGTACGAGCCACCCGAAGTCGAGGAGTACGACGTGGGCGCCCCGACGCCAAAGCTCGACAACGTCGTTCAGCCCCTTCCCAAGAAAGAGCCGATCGCCCCCAGCGGCAAACCGATCGAAGGCCCGGCAGCGGACCCAATCGACGGCCCCAGCGGCATCCCGATTGCGGGCCCCCAAGGGGTCCCCATCGAGGGCCCCAAGCCAAAGCCCATCGACGGTTACTAACAGGCGAAGAATCCGGGCGTCGAACCGACTGACGCTCTTCAGTCCACGTCCGCCAGCAGCACCGGATTCGGCTCCACACGCCAGATGTCGCGGCTGTAGTCGCGGATCGTGCGATCAGAGGAGAAGTACCCCATGCGTGCCGTGTTCAGAATCGACATCTTCGTCCAATGATGTTGGTCTGCCCAGGCCCGGCTGACTTCCCTTTGGCAATCGACATAGGACTGGAAATCCGCAAGAACGAAGTAGTCGTCGCGGTGGAGCAAGCTGTCGATCAGCGGCCGAAACAGCGCAGTGTCTCCGCGCGAGAAATGCCCCGAAGCAACGAGGTCGAGCGCGCCTTTGAGCGATGGGTTTTGCTCGTAGTACTCGTAGGGTCGGTAGCCCGTCTGCTGCAGCGCGTGAACCTCGTCCGTCGTCAGCCCGAATAGGAAGAAATTCTCCGCTCCCACGGCATCCCGGATCTCGACGTTGGCTCCGTCCAGCGTGCCAATCGTGAGCGCGCCGTTCATGGAGAACTTCATGTTGCCCGTTCCCGAGGCTTCCTTGCCGGCCGTTGATATCTGCTCGGACAGGTCGGCGCAGGGGTAGACGAGCTGCGCCGTCTTGACGTTGTAATTCGGGATGAAAACGACCTTGAGTTTGCCCCTAGTGTCCGCGTCCGCGTTCACCACGGCTCCCACGGAATTAATCAATTTGATGATCAGCTTGGCCATCGTGTAACCAGGCGCCGCCTTGCCGCCGAAGATGAAGGTGCGCGGCGCCGTCTCGAAATCCGGGTTCTCCTTGAGCTGTCGGTAGAGGTGCACGATGTGCAGCGCGGCTAGCTGCTGACGCTTGTACTCGTGGATGCGCTTGACTTGGACATCAAACATCGACTCGAGATCGGCCTCGACCTTCATGAGCTTGCGAGCCTCTTCGACTGCAGCTCGTTTTCGGGCCGTCTTGACCTGCCGCCATAGCGTCTGGAAACCGCGATTGTCCGCCAGCTCTTCGAGGTTGCGCAACTCGCCCAGATCGGTGAGCCAAGCCTCGCCGATCTGCTCGGTGATGAGCTGCGCAAGCTCTGGGTTTGCGAGCGCGATGAAACGCCGCGGCGTCACGCCATTGGTCTTGTTGTTGAATTTGCCGGGGTAGAACTCGTCGAAGTCCGGCATGATGCGGGTCTTCAGCAATTCGGTGTGCAAGGCGGAGACTCCATTCACCGAGAAGCTCCCCACGGTGGCGAGGTTGGCCATGCGCACCTTGCCACTGCCATCATCGATCAGGGACATTCGCTGTTGCCTCTCGTAGTCCGGAAACCGTTCGCGCACTTCATCCATGAATCGGGCGTTGATCTCGTAAACGATCTCCAGATGGCGCGGCAGCAATCGCCCGAGCATCGATAGCGGCCAGGTTTCGAGGGCCTCCGGAAGCAAGGTGTGGTTGGTGTAGGCAAATGTCTGGGAGCTAATTCGCCAGGCGTCATCCCAGCTCATCCCGTGCTCATCGAGCAGCAGCCGCATGAGCTCGGGTACCGCGAGCGCAGGGTGAGTGTCGTTGAGCTGGATCGCAAACCACTCGTGCAGGTTTTCGGGTCGTCCGCCGCGCAGTCGATGCAGTCTCAGCAAGTCTTGCAGGGAGCAGGACACGAGAAAATACTGCTGCTGAAGCCTCAGTTCCTTGCCCTTTGCAAGCTCGTCGTTTGGATAGAGCACTTTGGTCAGGGTCTCGGATGCGACCTGGCGCTCCACGGCGCCGTAGTAGTCTCCCTCGTTGAAGCTTCCAAAGTCGAACGTGTCCGCTGCCTCCGCGGCCCAAAGACGGAGCATGTTCATGTTGTTGACCTTGTAACCGGGAATGGGCGTGGCGTACGCGACTCCCTTCACTACTGTGTCGGGGCGCCAGCGGACTCGGTAATGTCCGTTCTCATCCTGATACGACTCGGTATGACCGCCAAACCCGACCGGGTAGCTGTACTCCGGTCGAACGACTTCCCAGGGGTTGCCCTGCTGCAGCCATTTGTCGGTGCGCTCGATCTGCCAACCGTCCTGGATCCACTGCTGAAAGATCCCGAACTCGTACCTGAGACCGTAACCGACGGCGGGTATCTGCAAGGTGGAGAGCGAGTCCATGAAGCATGCGGCCAAACGGCCCAATCCGCCGTTGCCGAGGCCAGGTTCTCGTTCTTCGTCGATGAGATCGTCGAGGTTCTGCCCGAGCGAAACAAGCGCCTCGGCGACCTGATCGCGAATCCCGAGGTTCAAGAGCGCATTGCCCAGAGACGGTCCCAACAAGTATTCCGCCGATAGATAGCAAACGACGCGCGTCGGCTGGGCCAGTAACATCCGGGCCGTGCTCAGCCAGCGCTGCATCAGCCGGTCTCGTACGGTGTAAGCGACCGCCAGGTAATAGTCCGACCTGGTCGCTAGCGCGGGGACATTGCCACAGCGATAGAAGAGGTTGTCGCGAATCGCCCGGCGCAGAGTCTCCGCGTCGAGCCCGGTTCGGTCGTCCTCGACGATCACTTCTTTGCGCGATGAAGGGTCCTTCGCGTCCATTTCCCTATCCTAGAAGAATTAGCTCGACGTGAGGACTGCGAGTGTCGGCTTTCGTCGAAGGGATAGCAAGTGAGTATCTAGAGAAATACGAGCTGGTCGCGCAAGCCGTCGCCGAAGCGCGCTTGCCAGCGTTGAACAGGTCCGACTCAAAAGCAACAGAGCTGCGACTAGGTTCGGCCTGTCGCCTCTGCGAGCTCCCGCCATCGACCCGCCAGCGCGGGAGACAGCTGCCCAGGCTCGAGTCTCCAAGTCCAGTTGCCGACCGTGGTTCCGGGACGATTCATGCGGTGTGTCTCGTCGAGGTGAAGCAGATCTTGAAGAGGGAAGATCACCGTGTCGGCAGGTGACTCGAGAAGCGCCCGAATCGCCTTGTCGACGACCTCTACGTCGCGAGTCGTCCCAAAGTAGCTCTCGACGCGTCGGAGGTCCGCCTCAGCGCTCGCGTCTTTGGACTGTGCCTGGCGCTGAAGGTCTCGATACCAGCCGAGCATCGTGTTGCTGTCGTGGGTCCCGGTGAAGGCCACGCAGTGGCGGGGGTAATCTTCGGGGTGATGCACGCGGTTTCCGGAGTCGCCGCCGAAGGCAAACTGCAGCACTTTCATTCCGGGGAGGCCGTACCGGTCCCGCAGGTCCCAAACCTCCTGGCTGACCGCTCCGAGGTCCTCCGCGATGAACGGGAGCTCACCATGCACCCGCCTGAGCTCCTCGAACAACGCCTGTCCGGGAGCGTCGATCCAATGTCCATCCATGGCCGTCTCGGACTCACTCGGAATGCGCCAGTAGCGCGCGAAACCGATGAAGTGGTCGAGCCGCAGCACGTCGAATAGCTCGAGCTGGCGTTCCAGACGCGACTTCCACCATGCGAAGCCGGTCCGCTCGTGTTGCTCCCAATCGTAGAGCGCGTTTCCCCAACGCTGGCCGTCCGCGGCAAATGCATCGGGCGGAGCGCCCGCGACGAATCTGGGAAGACCGTTGGCCTCGAGGAGAAACGCATCGGGGTGGGCCCAGACGTCCGCGCTCTGATGTGCGACGAACATCGGCACGTCGCCTATGAGCCCCAGTCGCCTATCTCTGCAATGCTCTCGAAGCGTCATCCACTGTCGGTGGAACAAGAACTGCTGGAATGCGAAATAGTCGATGTTGCTCGCTAGCTCTTCGCTGGCCATGGAGAGGGCCGTTGCATCTCGCCGGGCGACGTCTTCTGGCCAGCGCGTCCAGTCCGCCGTCCCGTAGCGCAAGCGGAGCGCGATGAACACGCAGTAGTCGTCGAGCCAGACTCGCTCGCGCGTTCGAAACTCCCCGAACGCGCGCTGCATGTCCTGTGACCCTCTCAGGAGGAAGGTCTGATACGCTTGCATCAGGAGCTTCGAGCGAAGGCGTTTGGATGTCCCGAAGTCGGCCTTCCACGTCTTCGATTCGTCGGGAAGCTCGCCGAGCAGCGATTTCGATAGCAGGCCGTCCTCGACCAATCCCTGCGGCGAGATCAGCAGTGGCTCGCAGGCGAATGCCGAGACGCTGGAGTACGGCGATTCAGAGTCACCGATCGGATTGAGAGGGAGCGTTTGCCACCAGCCTTGGCCTGCATCTGCGAGAAAATCCACGAACGCATGCGCAGACGGTCCGAGATCCCCGGTGTACGGACCACCCGGAAGCGACGTGATGTGCAGTAGAATTCCGCTGCGCCTGGGGAGCTCCACCGTTACCTCTGTTCCCGTTCTGCCACGAGGACGACGGTCGAGTAGGCCTGCACGAGGTGCTCGCTTTCGGTCACGATTTCCGCTTCTTCGGGGTCGGTGAAGTCGTGAGGCGACGGCCTGTGGGTGTCGATCAAGCGTCGCCACTGGCTGGGCTCGCCTCCCCGAATGGAAGGGAGCTCGAACGTCAACGGTTCTGAGTATGCGTTGAACATGAAGTGCCACCAGTGTTGAAAAACGTCCACGGAAAAAGCTAGGCTTCGCGAGTGGGGTGCAACATCCGGTTCATTGAGCTTCACGCCGTGCCAGTGCACCGGAACGGCGTGGAGTAGGGCCGATAGACTCAAGCCCGGCACTTCGAAGGCCACGCTCAACCGCAAGTGGATCAGCTTTCTCACGAATCGGTGAAGGCCGGCGTGCTTCTCGAGAAGGCTCCAGTCGAACCAGGTGAGCTCGCTGTCGTGGCAGTAGGGGTTGTTGTTGCCGCGCTGGGTTCGGCGCGCTTCATCGCCCATCAGCAACATCGGCACACCCAGTGAAAGGAGGTTCGTGGTGAAGAAGTTCTTGATCTGCTGGTTGCGGAGTTGCTCGATGGCCGGGTCATCGCTCGGACCTTCGACGCCGCAGTTCCAACTCAGGTTGTAGTCCGATCCATCGCGGTTCTGTTCTGCGTTCTCGGAATTGTGCTTTTCGTTGTAGGACACCAGATCGTTGAGTGTGAAACCGTCGTGGCAGGTCACGAAGTTGATGCTCTGCTCCGGTTCGCGTCCCTGGGTCCCGTAGATATCGGGACTCGCAAGAAACCGAGCTGCGAGCTTATCGACGTGCCCGTGGTCGCCTCGGAAGAACCCTCGCACATCGTCGCGGAACTGGCCGTTCCATTCCTTCCAGTGGTCGCCGAAGAAACTCCCGACCTGATAGAGGCCCGAGGCATCCCAGGCTTCTGCGATGAGCTTGGTGCCGCTCAGAACCGGGTCGGTTTCGATGTCCCAGAGCACTGGCGGGTTTACCACTACCTCCCCTTCGGTGTTGCGCGAGAGGATGGATGCGAGGTCGAAACGGAAGCCATCCACGTGCATCTCCGTCACCCAATGCCGCAAGCTGTCGAGAATCATGCGCCGAACCACCGCGTGGTTCGCGTTGAGCGTGTTCCCTGTGCCGCTGTAGTTGGCGTAGCGTGAGGGGTTCCCCGGTTCGAGGGTGTAATAGGTGTTGTTGTCGAGACCCTTGAACGAAAGGGTTGCGCCGTCTTCGCCTGCCTCGGCGGTGTGGTTGTAGACCACGTCGAGAATCACCTCGATGTTGGCCCGGTGGAGCGCTTTGACCATGTCTCGGAACTCGTCCAGCACACCCAAGGGCGCGTGGCACGACGCGTAGCCGCAGTGCGGTGCGAACAAAGAGATTGGGTTGTAGCCCCAGTAGTTGCTCAGGCCCGGCGGCGCCTCTTGCGGGTCGAATTGAAACACCGGCAATAGCTCCACCGTGGTCACACCGAGGTCATTCAAGTATGGAATCTTTTCGATGAGGCCCGCGTAGGTTCCGCGCTTACCGGGGGAAACTCCCGAGCTCGGATGCCGGGTGAACCCGCGAACGTGCATTTCGTAGATGACGGTGTTGGAGAAGGCGTGCCTGGGGAAGATGTCCCCCTCCCAGTCGTATGCGCTGAGGTCCGCCACGACGCTCTTCATCGCCGTCGCCGTGGTATCGCCGGGCCGCCGTGCCGCCTCACGATCGTAGCCGGCCGGAACGGCAACGGCTCGACCATAGGGATCGAGCAGCAGCTTCTCGGGGTCGTAGCGGAGACCTTCCTTCGGGGCGTATCGACCTTCGGCGCGATAAGCATAGAGTTGGCCTGGTCCGATGCCCGGCACGAAGGCATGCCAGTAGTGAAACGTTCGATGCTTTCGCAGCGGGTCGAGCCGGATCACGCGTGAAGGCAGCGGATGATCAGGACCATCGAACAGCAGCAGCTCGAGCGCCCTGCAATGCTTCGAATAGACGCTGAAATTCACGCCGCCCGACTGAGGCGTCGCACCCAAGGGAAAGCTTTGTCCGGTTTCGATCATTCGGTGAGCTTTGGTGGCGCGCCGAGTATCGAGGCCTCGCCCGATACCAGCTCTCCTGTCGTCGCCTGGATCTCCCTCAACATGACCCATGAAAGTCTAGTCGAAGACGCTCTTCCGCGACAAGGAACCCGAGTCGAATCCTCGGGTCCCTAGAACAAGCATCCAGACTATTCGCTGGACGGTCCAGAAGGTGTCGAGGCCTCCGATGCCCAGGGCGCCAACGGCAACGTACCGCGTGGGGAGGGTCACGGCGACATCGCCTTGGGCGTTGATTGCCGATTGCTCGCGTCGTTTGAAGCGGCGAACGGAATCATCAGCTTAGGTTAAAAGAAACAGCGCTCGTCGTCGCCTTCATGCAGCGCCTGATGTCAAAGCCAGACGGTGACGCAGGCGCCTAAGGTCAAGGCGATCGCTACGGATGCTAGCGCTTCACGGCTGCCAAAAGCTGCTCGGTGCTCGGACGCGTCTTGTAGTCTCGAGCCACGTGCGCCCAGGCGACCTTGCCATCTCGAACGAGGAAGACTCCGGGTACCGCCATCTGGTGGTGGTCTCTGCCTGACCATTGTTCGATGTCGTATCCGTACTCCGCGAGGCGCGCGACGCCGGCAGCATCGAGCTGAAGCACGACGTTGAACGCTTCATGCGCTCTCAAGTTCGGGTCGGAGAGGATGGGAAACGGTACATCGTAGGCATTCTGCGTGACTGCAGAAGCGTCCGGCCGGTCGACGCTGATCGCGACCAACGACACACCCAGCGCCTTGAATCGGTCGTACGATTGGCTGAGCTCGCGAATCTGGAAGTTGCAGTAGGGGCACCAGCCTCCGCGGTAGAAAACGACCAAAGTGTCGTCATCGTTGATCTCCGTCGAGGAGAAGGTCTTGCCCAGGAGGTTTTGAATTCGAAACGGCGGAATCGCCGCGCCGACGGCCAGCCCCAGTCCATCGTCTCGCGTTCCGAGCATGCTGGAAGCCGTCACCGTGAGTGGCTTCGGAGTCGACGCTTGAAACGACGGGGCCGGGGCCGAGCTGCGTGGATCGCAAGCCGATAGGAGCGGAACGATGAGAAACAAGTGGCAAAGCAAACGCATGACGGACCCCTGACGTGTGGCGGAGCATAGTCGGCGGCCCGAGCATGTACAGGCGCTGCGTTCCTTGGGATCTGCGTTCTGTGAAATCGCGACCTGTGCCGACTGCCTCCAGATTGAAAAGCGCATTCGCAGCCACCATACGTGCATGAACGATGCACTCTCCCGACGAAGATCTTTTCGACCATCTGGTCGTTCTCATGCTCGAGAACCGGTCCTTCGATAACCTCTTCGGCTATCTCTACGAGGACGACCCGCCGAAGCATTTCATCCCGGACCGGGACCGAGTGTTTCGGGGCGTCGCTGGTCGCGATGACCTGGTGAACGACGACGGTGGCGATCCGCCAACCGAGTACCGTGTGTGCAAGGCTCCCTGGGAGCAAATGCAAGACATGTACGCCCCGTATCCAAACTCGGGGGAGTTCTACGAGCCGAACATCAACCGACAGGTTTACGGAACCGACACTGTGTCCGGCCCGTCCGTGGCGCTTCCCACCGAAAACCTCATGCGAGGCTTCGTACAGGACTACATTCGCGTCGCCGAGGAATCGAAAAAGTGGGACGGCGACATCGAGGTGACGCCCAAGCTGGTGCAGCAGATCATGAGCTGCTTTCCGCCAGAGGCCGTGCCGGTGCTGGGTACGCTGGCTAGGTCGTTTGCAGCCTCGGATGCATGGTTCTCGTCGGTGCCCAGCTCGACCTGGCCGAACCGTTCGTTCACGCACAGTGGCACCTCGCGGGGTAGGGTGGTCAACAAGCCGGCCACCGAGTGGGCTCTGCACCATGATCAGTCGACGATCTTCGAGCACTTGTCGGACAAGCTCGGGCGCGACGCCTGGCGAGTGTACGGTGAAGAGTCGCACCTCAGCTCTCTCACGTGGCTGCTCCACCCGCCGCTCCGACACCACAAGTACCGGCACTGCTTTGAGAGCTTCGAGCGATTCCAGAAAGATTGCGCCCACGGCGCACTTCCCGCGTATTCGTTCTTGGAGCCGCGGAGCTTCGTGAACCCCAACGACATGCACCCGCCTTTCTGGCTCCACCCGAACGTGGCATCGAGCGCGCTCGCAGGCGAGATCTTCATCCACGAGGTCTACGATGCGGTGCGCCAGGGCAAGCGCTGGGATCGTACCCTGCTCGTCATCACCTTCGACGAGCACGGCGGGCTCTACGATCACGTCCCGCCGCCCGCGAACGCGACGCCGCCCGACGACCCACCGGTTCCGGGGGACCACGGATTTCTCTTCGATCGCTTCGGACTTCGGGTGCCGACCGTCTTCGTTTCTCCCTACGTCGAAGAAGGTACGGTCATTCGCGCCGCGGGCGATACGCCTTTCGACCATACCTCGATCATCAAGACCATTTGCGAGCGCTGGGACCTCGATGGCCTGACCGAACGCGACCGAGCCGCCCCGAGCTTTGCGTCGGTCATGACCCGCGCCGCCGACCAGCCACGCCTAGAAACCCCCGATGTCGAGCCCCGACCATACAAGCGCCTCCCAGAACCCAAGGCTCACCAAGGACCGATCAGTCACCTTGGCAGCCAAATCATCGAGCTGTCTGCAGCCATCGCAGGCGAGACGGTGCCGCTCCTAAAGAACGCCGGCGAGGCGGTGCAGCATCTTCTTGGTCACGTACACCGGCCGGGGAAGTAGCAACGCACTGCGGGGTCGTTCATCCGTTGATCAGATCCATGTCTGGCTTCTTGGTGCAGTAGTAGTGGACCCAGATGTAGGCGTGTTGGAACAAGGCTGCGGCGAGGGCGGCGAGCGTGCCAGCTTCGGGAATGCTCGCGTACTATGGCGTGCGCGTCATGGCTCAGAGCGTTTTCGGACTGGAAGCTACGACCTTTTCGACGGCCTCGAGCAGGCTCTTGCTGTAGACGCGGCCTGCGAGGTTGTCGCGCGCTTTCTTCGCGACGGCGTCCCACTCGGCCTTGTACAGACTGGTGTCGACCTCGATCATCCCGCGCGTGACTAGAGAGGCGTACGCTCTTGCGTCATCGCGCTGCACCAGCTCGTCGTTTGCCGTGGATGCGCGCACGCTGGTGGAGAGCAGAACCTTTTGGTCTTGCTCGGAGAGCTGGTTGAACTTTTCCTGCGTTACGATCCCTCCGCCGATCATGATGTTGAAGTTGTCCTTCGCCATGTATTTGAGCCGCGTGTACCATTGGAGTGCGACCGCAGCGAGAGCGGATGCGGGAACAGTGTCGACCATTCGAGTCTGCAATCCGCCGTAGACTTCCGGGAGACCCATTCGAATCGGGTTGGCGCCGATCACGTTGATGAACTCGGCGAACACGGGGTCATCTTTCCAGGCCCAGGGGCGAACGCTCTTGAGGTCGCTCGGCCTCACAAACTCGTGCGTCGAGAAGAGTCGGTTCTTGCCGGCTACGCCCCAGTTCAGGAGTACGAAGCCCGCGTCCTTGAACAACTCAGTAAAACGGTCGTTGAGCTCCGTTCGTGCACGCGTGAGCTGTTCGTACTCAGTGAGCAAGCCGGGCGCCGTCAGCACCAGGACCGGGCGCGCGACCATGCCGAGCCCCGTCGTCGAAATCCCAGCGCCGTCCATCTGCCCCGCCCGCATCTTGCGGACGAAGTCGCGTTCGTCGCCCTGGCTTCCGCCGGAGTAGAAGCGCAGCTCGACCCGATTGTTGGTCTCCTTCTTGACGCTCCGATTCCAGGCCTTCGAGATCTTCATGAAACCGGAGCCCGCGGGCGCCAGAGAGGCAAAGCGGATGATGATCGGTCCGTCGGCACTTGCTTGCGGAGCAGAGACGGCCCCGGGCAGGAAAAACGCGCTCGCGGCGAGCAGGCAAATGAAAGAGGAGCGAGTCTTCGTCATAGCTCAGTCGATACCCGCTTCCCAGGGCATTGCCAAGCACTCGAACCGGGCGATACTTCAGCCTGCGAAGGAAAAAACCATGAGCGATGAAGCCAAGGTCAAACGCCTCGCCGAGCTCTTTCGGCACACCGGCGAAGCCCATCACGAGGCCTTCCTGCAGGCTGACGGCGACGACCCAGAGTGGCCGCTGTGGTACGCCGACTACCTTCACGACCGGCTGACGCCGTTCTTGGCGGCTCCGCTGACCCGAAGTCGATTGGTGTTCTGTCTAATCGGGGCCGACGACGAGCACCGCGCCACGGCGCCGGACACTCCCTGGCCCGAATACTACGCGCACCGGTTTCTCGAATGCCTCGGTCCGGCCGAGGAGCCGAAAGAGGATCGATTGGCCCTGTACTACTTCGACGGCTGTCCGTTCTGCGTTCGCGTGCAGCGCGCGATCGACGTCCTGGGCCTAGACGTCGAGCTCCGCAACATCTACACCGATCCCGCCTATCTCGCCGAGCTCCGTGAGGTGCGCGGCCGAACCACCGTGCCCGTGTTGAGGATCACAAGCCCGGACGGAGAAGATCGCTGGATGCCCGAGTCGGCTGACATCGTGCGATATTTGCAGGCGACCTACGGCCAAGCGGCTGCTTGAGTCCCAACGCCAGCGCATCGACGGTGGACCCGGACGGAAAGACTCGTCGATTGGGCACTAGTTCCCGATGCGGGCGGTCATCCCGATCCAGAATCCGAAGAACCAGTCCTGATTGAGCGACGGGACAGCATCACCCGTCATCGGATCCGTGACAAACGGCCGCGCGTAGTAGATGTCGTTCCGCGCGAATTCGGCGCGCGGCTCGAGGCTGATGATGAGATACTCCACCGGCTTGTAGCGGACCGTTCCGGTGACTGTGAATACCGTTCCGGGCTGGCCACCGGCCAACGCTCCGAAGTACTCGCCGCGACCACCGACCGACCAGTGGTCCGTGATGTCGACGCTGCCTCCAAGGCTCACGCCCCATTGCTTCGATACGGCGAGCCCGGTGAGCGGGCCGGTCGGCGAAAACTGGTAGTCGCCATTGAAGAACAGAGTCCAGCCTTTGCTGCTCCACTGGGCGATGAAATCGATGATAGCTTCCCAATTTCGGTTTCCGTCGGACCCGTTGGGGCTCGCCACGGCGCCGAGCCAGAGGTCGGTTGTCGTGCTGAGTGTGTACCGGATCTGCGCGCCCACGCTCGGTGCCGTGATTCTTCTTTCGACATCGCTTGGAAATCTGGTGCCGAAGATGCTTCCTCTCGCGACGATGACCGTGATGTCCACCTTGTCGTGGGGTTCGATCAAGGCACGCAAGCCGAGGTGACGAAAAGGCTGCATTCTGAAGTAGATGATCCCCCGCGTGAACGTCGCATTCTCCCACTCGTCCGCGGTCTCGATACCGGCAAAGGCGCCGAAGTAGCCCAAGTCCAGCGTCAGCTTCTTACACGGGATCCAGGTCGCGAAACCGCGACTCAGCGGAGCCAGCTCCGTCAGGCGATCGACGTTTTGGCCCCATCGGAGGTCGAGCGTGAGGCCCCATTTGTCGGTTCTGTAGGCGACATCTCCTCCGGCGAACGTCAGGCCGAACCCTTGCGAGTCCGCGTAGGGATATTCGAAGGCGTTGTACGGGCCGGCCACACGGTGCGCGTTGATCATGTAGTACGAGGTCACGAGGAGTTGCCAGGAGAGCTCGCCGGGCATTTGGCCGGCTTCTTCGCCCGGCGATTCGTCTGCTTCCAGATCGGCTTGGACGGTGGAGGGCGTCCCAGCCCCGAGGAGCAGCGCCAGCGCTACGCCCCCGTTGATGCAACACCACCTGAACACGAGGGGCGTACTAGTCGACATCCATTGAGTTTTGCAAGCGATTACTGCTTGCGCGTTCGCTCCAGCATGGCTCACATTAGCTGACTGAAAATGGGCATTGACCAGCGGAGACGGCTGTGGGGTTCCTGACAAAGCAGCGGGGCGTCCCGTTCGTCCGGAGGGCGCCGACCAAGAGTGGCCAAGACGTCCCGATTCACGTCGCGAAGATGACCGCGCCTCACGTTCTGTGGTGGCATTCGCACGTCCAACCGATTATCGATCGCGATCCGACGCGGAAACCGGCCGGCTATTCGATCGGGATCACCGACTCGCCAAGAGATCGGTTCATCCCATGCGCCCTCGTGCAACTGCTTGGACGTGTCCCGGCGCTCGACGAGCACGATCGAGAAAGCGTGTTCGTCTGGTTTCTCTCGACGGCTCCCGATGAGGCGCTGACCAGCATCGAAGATCATCCCATACCGCAAGACCGCATCCCTCGGCGCCTGGGATCGATCGCACTCGATGTGGCCGTTATCCACTCTCTGAATCATCGGCGATTCGGCCGCACGGCGCTCTACGCCGACGAGCGCGGCGGGGATTCCTTGCTGCAATGGTATCGTCGTCGGGGTATGACCATCTTGCCGGACGAGGACGAGCTACCGCCGGGTCCGAGGCGCTTGCTCAAACCAAGCGACGGCCGCTACTGCTACTACACCGTGCCGGCGGCCATCCAGGCGAGCAAGGAGCTCGATTCACTTCGCTGATGTAATCATCATGCCCACGCCAACCACAGCCTTCGCCGATGCGGCCGCCAAGTACGGCCAGGTCGACCCCGAAGACCTCGAGGCGGTACAGCGCTGGTTTACCGAAGAGCTGCCAAAGCTTCCACTTCAGGTCATCGAGCAGGTGCTTCAGGACCTCCTTGCCCAGGATGGCACCGCACACGAGCGCGAGATCATCCCCGTCTACCCGGATCGGGCTCCCCTGCCGTCCTTGCGCGCTAGCCCGGCGGTGCCCACCCCGCTTCTGGCAGAGGAATGGAAGGAACTGCTACGAAGGCTCGCAGCGCGCCTGACGAAGCGAGGGTGACCGCTCCTGTCGAAGCTGCCTGGCCGCCCTGCGGTTAGCGTAAACGCTCAGCGTCAGCGTCAGCGCCAGCGTCCGCGTCCGCGCCAGCGTCCGCGTCCGCGTCCGCGTGAGTCCCAGCGCCAGTGAGGGCGAACCCCTCCGGCACTCCGCGGAGATGCAAGTCCCGCTGCGGAAAAGGAATTTTGATTCCCGCTTCCCTCAACGCATCGCTGATCGCCACGTGCACTGCGCTTGGTACGTCCAAGACGTCTGACGGGTCCATGAAGATCCGTAGCTCGAAATCGAGGGAGCTTTCGCCAAACCCGCGAAACAGCACAAGCGGCGCGGGGCTCTTGAAGACTTTCTCGTTGGCGTCTGCGACCTTCCTCAGGATGCCGAGCACCTGATTGGGGTCGGTGCCGTACGCTACGCCGAGGGGGATGGTCACCCGCTGTTGACGCGCAGCCAGCGTCCAGTTGATGACGCGGCCGGAAATCAGGTCGCCATTGGGAACGATGACCTCGGCGCCATCGAAGGTGCGAATCGTGCTTGCACGAATTCCGATGCTGCTCACGTTCCCGAGGATGTCGTCGATTTCGACCTTGTCCCGCAACCGAATTGGCCGTTCCGTCAAGAGGACGAAGCCCGACACGAAGTTGTTGACCAGATTCTGAAGTCCGAAGCCGATGCCCACGCCAAGCGCGCTCAGGACTATGGTCACTCTGTCGAGCGGGACGCCCAGCACCGAGACAGCGGCGACGAAGCCGATAGCGATGATCGCGTAGCGCGTGAAGGTCGTCAGCGCGAACGGGACCCCCTGCTGCATGTGAAGGCGCGGGAGAACTTCTTCCTTGAGAACAAAGCTCACGAATCGCGCGATGATCCAGCTCACCCACAAGACGATGAAGAAGGCGAAGAAGTCACCAAAGGTCACACCGACGTCCGTGAGGCCCATCCCCAAATCCGACGAAAGCCAGCGCCCAACGACGCGACCCATCGGTTGCCAGGCCAATGTCATGTCCGCAAGCAACCAGGTAAACACTGCGGCCGCGAAAAGACGTATGGCGCGGCTCGAGGTCTTCGCGGTGATGTCCCGATTTGCGCGGATCATGCGAAAGGCGTCGAAGCGGCCGGTGTACATGCCGGTCAAGACCAGGGCCTCGACGATTCGTTCCAGGGCCATGTAGGCCGTCGCCCCGATCGTTCCGAGGACGACGAGGACCGCCGCTTCCGTTGCGAGAAAGATGTACCCGAGCACGGCTGCGCCTGCGCCAATCGCGGCGGTGAGCAGTGCCAGCCAGGCCCAAACGCTCGTCACCGAGAACCACAGACCTTCTCGGACGCGTTTCGACACGTCTGCGCCCCGCAAAAAGCGGATGAGCCACGCCGCGCCTGCACCGGCGAGGAGCAGCTCCACGAGCCACAAGGCCCGCTCGGTTCCGGGGTGTCCCGAAGCCAAGGCAACGACGAAATGGAACGTTCCGAGGACGCCGAGCCCGATGAGCGCACGCTGCAAGCTCGCCGGGACCATCTCTTTGTAGACGACAAACCAGAGCGGAAGCGC
>Ga0316198_10001212_pt1 | contig 14999 bp, 14 predicted proteins | sample OudBieAanoxic_MG_FD_204935 | JGI IMG/M metagenome (GOLD analysis project Ga0316198, IMG submission 204935) | Coastal sediment microbial communities from Oude Bieten Haven, Netherlands - site A anoxic | ecosystem: Environmental > Aquatic > Marine > Coastal > Sediment | place: Netherlands...
TTTCATGAGCAGGTAATTTATTAAAAAGTGCCATACTCTCCAATACCGTTGGGTGTGGAATCTCTGAAATATCCCTATTTTCTATTTCAGTTTCACTAAAAAACCCCGCATCGAGAAAAGCATAGTCGACCTGTTTTATCTCATCAGCAATATTGGTATCCCACTTATGCCATTTATCAATATCCGGGATAAAAAGTACCGTTTTATTGGGACCTATTATCTTGAATCCGACAGTTTCTGAATATTCATCACGATGGGGCACAAGAAATGGGATTACACTTAGATTTGAAGTAAGTGAAATTACTAGCTTATTATTCAAAGTTTGTAGTGAAATATTCTGATTCCCAACAAGCTGACTCCAGGGACCGTTATTCCTTAAATAGGAATCCATTACAGGCATTGCAAACACATTAACATTAGAAGCACCCAATGCTTCTGTTCCAAGATACATCAGGCCTGTATAATGACCAATATGAGCATGTGTCAGAAAAATACCATCAACTATCTCGTTTGTGTTTTTTGGGACGTAGTTCTTTAATGTTTTCAGTTGTTCCGGCATATCAGGAGTTGCCTCAAACAGATATTTTCTGTTATTTTCAGGATCAACAACGCCTAAAGAGACCACTTTTCTGCTGTCATCGGGGTTTTGGAAGAGTGCGCGGCAACATTCCTTTTTACAGGCAATGTGTGGTGAACCGGCGTCTTGTACATTACCAAGAACTATTAAAGAAGTTTGTGTTGGCTCAATCTGTTCAGATATATTGACAGCTGTTTTTTTATCCGGGGAAGGACTGCATGAGCATACACAAGCCAGTAAAAGATAAATCAGTTTTTTCATTTATTTTTAATTTGGGCCCATTCTGTCCATGAACCATCATAAACAGATTTATCATTCTTAAATACAAACTCACTTGCTAGTAATATAATACAAGCGGTAACTCCTGAACCACAACTGAAAACCAGGGGTTTTTCATTAACATCAAGTTTATTGAAAATAGCTTCAAGTGCTTCTTTAGATTTATACTTTCCGTGTTCCAATACCTCCGTGTAAGGTAAATTTAAAGAGGCTGGTATATGCCCGCTTGGTAAACCTTCACGCGGTTCCGGAGCTATCCCTTTAAATCGACCCAGGGAACGAGCATCAATTAGGATGGACTCTTGTGAACTTACATTGGACAATACAAAATCATAATCCTTAACCATTTCGGGTCGAAATTTTGCCTCAAAATTACCTGGTTTAATATTATTTTGTTTGTGTTGTAGCGTCTCATAACCCCGACGTATCCATTCGGGCAGGCCACCATTAAGTACAGCTATATTTTGATGCCCCATTACTTTGAACATCCACCAAACCCTGGGACTTATGTAAATCCCAAGATTGTCATATACCACAATTTTACTTGAATTAGTTATCCCCAGTTTTTTGCAGCTGTTTTCAAATTGTTTCGGACTTTGAAGGGTGTTGGGAAGTTCACTTGATGTATCACTAAACTCATTTTGCAGATCAAACTTTCTGGCCCCTTTGATACCGATGTTTTTGAAATCAGTTTTTTCGATTTTTGGACTGGCATCTAAAACTATTAAATCGGGATCTTCCAAATTATTATATAGCCAAATAGAAGATACAATGGGTTCTGTCATGAATAAAAGCTTCTATTTAATATTATATTGAACCCTGATGAATGTATGTTTTTTTATCATACTTAGACCTATTTATAGGCTGGAATAAATTCCTCCAGCACTGCTTTTTTAATTAATTTGGGTGGAAGTAGTCCCTGCCCTAATACAAAATCGTGAAAAGCCAGCTGATCGAACTTTTCACCTAAAATTAGTTCAGTTTCGGCTCTTAGTTCCATTAATCTTAAATACCCATTGAAATAGGAAGTAGCCTGGCCCGGTGCCCTAAACTGATACCTTTCTAGCTCCGATCTTACCAAAGCCTCAGAAAGTACAATCTCGTGACTTAAGATATATCTTGCATCCTCTGGTGTAATTGTTCCCAAATTTAATCCCGGATCAAGAAAAGCGCGACCAGAGCGGACCAATCTGCTCCACAGTGTCATAAACTGCCCTTCAACGGGTAAAAAAGGTTGTATAATCTCTTCTGAATATAGGGCCCAACCTTCTATATTTACACTATTTGCAGCAAAAATTACCCGAGCCTGGGAGACACCTCTTTCCACCATGGCTGTAAACTGTAATTCGTGACCGGGACGACCCTCATGGGCAGTCAGAGGCCAGGAAGCGGCCAAATGGGTGAAATCATCAATTTGCAAGGAAGTCCCATCAGAACCCCCTGTTGCTTTTAAGGGCAATACAAATTCGCCGTATTCACCAGTATTCCCAATAAGACGCGGCGGACTCATAAAGGGGGCAGGAGCAGCAGCGCTTTCGGCAGGGGAAGCCAAACGAATTACCATTTCCCGATCTGGTAAAGTCAATATTTGTTCGTCTTTTATAATTGCCTCAATCTCTTTGATCTGTTGTCTGTATACCGTTAAAATGTTTGCGCTATCCAGTTGTTCTTTTTTCATAGCACGAAGAACATCCCTGTAATCATTAGACGGATAGTTATGTTTTTCCGCGATAACTTTACCCAACACCTGCAATTGCGTCTGTAATTCTTTAAATGCCACCATAGCTCTCCGCTGTAATTCTTCTATGGGCATATCTACTCCATATTCCCTTAAGTTAAATGAATAGATGGCCAAAGGAAGTTTAAAGTCTGTTCGTGTTTTTGGTAAAACCTCCTCCCGAATATAAGTGTGGTAATTTTCCAATTGAGAAACCAACTTTTTATAATCTTTTTCAAACCCTTTGATCTTGTATTTTATAAAAAGGTCTTCAATTTCTTTAATGTATTCACCACTTGTTTTCAAGTCGCGTTCAACCTCTTCTTTATAGGGCGGAATTCTATTTTTATTTTTATTCCATTCCCTTTCCATTTCTTCGCGAGCCAGGTTTGTTAAGGGTACATAACCTTTTTCGCTTCCAACATATTTTTTTAAACGTACCAGGGCCGCCTGTCTGCGCTCCGCAGGAATGCGCTCTTCCAATAAACCACGGATTCCGCTATAAATCCTACTTGTAGCATTGTAATAGGGTAGTAAATTGGTTTCAGTTAATTGAATTTCTTCAATCTCGTTTTCTGTACTTTCTATTAAGATGAGCAGATCTTGCTTAACCAATTCGTTCTCAGTTTGCGCTAATTGGGATTTTAAATATTCTTTTACCTGGTTTAAATCTAAAAGCACGCGTTCATTAAATCCTTCTGAGAGATCAGAAATTTGGTCATCTAATCCGTCAACTCCGAGTCTGGCCGCAGATTCCGGATTATTCTTTGCAATTACATCAAGTAGTTTTTCGGTATGTTTATTACTTTCTGTAATCCATTCAGGAGTATCCTGGGAATAGCCGTTTTGAATACCCAGGATATAGAATACAACGATTAAGGTTAGATATGCTCCTGGCAGGTTTTTAAGACATTTTATCATATGATTTATGCTTTAATGTTATCTTTAAGTATTGAGGTTTTCTATCACCTTTTTAAGCTTTTCCTGAACCTCCATGGCCAGACTGCCTAAAGCATCATTTTTAACAGGGCTCATAGATGCAATTGGGTCTACAGCTGAAACTTCAACTTGCCCATTTTCATGTTCTTCAACAATTACATTGCAAGGTAGAAAAACACCAATTTTATCTTCACTTTTTAATGCCTTATGTGCGAAATGAGGATTACAGGCACCCAAAATCTTGTATTTCTTGAAATCAACATCGATTTTGTTTTTTAATGTTTCTTTCACATCGATTTCGGTAAGTACTCCGAAACCTTCTTTTTTAAGTTCTTCGGTAACCAGTTCGATCGCTTCTTCAAAGCTTTTTCCTTTTAAAAGGGTATTAAAATAATAGCTCATCGTTTAATATATATTTAGAGATTTAAAATTTTTAGATTTTAGAATAGTCATAAATTCTACTGAATTTACTTTAGCAGAAATATACTTAATTATTACGAATAAAGGCATGAGATAGTGTCCTTCAAATTTTGTCCTCTTGAAAAATTTATTATTGACATCGAAATAGTCAATGAGAGGATTAATATCTGGCGAGTACAATTATTGCTAATTTTGAACTTCTCTTTATTCTTCAGGTATTTCAATCTCCTCACCCCAAATGTATTTACCAAACCATTTCCAATTGTGCCATGTAGCCGCGAGCCTTTCTTTAGGTTTATTTATGCCATGCCCAAACCCTTTATAAATAATTAACTCGGTTTCTACACCTTTGTCCTGAAGACCTTGGAATAATTCAAATGCATTTGCTACCGGTACTCTTTTGTCGAATTCACCATGTTGTATCAGTGTTGGTGTTGAAGCATTATTAATATTGGTCATAGGCGAGGTTTTCTCATAGATTTCTTTATCACTCCACGGTGTACCTTTTAAATATTGTCTGGTAAACGGGTGAATATCTGTATTTACATAATACGTCATCCAGTTAGAAATCCCAGCACCCACAGAAATAGCCTTAAATTTGGTTGAGTTGGTGGTTAAAAAAGCAGAGATGTAGCCACCCTGGCTCCATCCCATAGCACCTACTTTATTTCCGTTTATTATCCCTTTGTCTTCTAAGGCTGCAACACCAGATAACACATCCCAGGCATCTCCGACGCCTAAATTCTTAACATTTAAGGACCTGAACGCTTCGCCGTAACCCGCAGATCCTCTGTAATTTGGACGTAATATCAAGGCACCTTTATTAAGCCATTGCACCATGGGATAAACATAAGACGGGGTAGGGCCGGGGGTTGAAATTCCCGTGGGGCCTCCATGAATAATTACAAGGAGTGGGTATTTTTTGTTAGGGTCATAATTCTGTGGTTTGTGTAAAACCCCCTCTATGATTGAACCATCTTCACTTTTCCAGGAAATAACCTCACTATTGGCCACTAACCATTTATTGATTTGCGCAGTTGAAGCCGTAATTTTTCTTAAATTTTTCAAGGGGTAATCCCCGTAGTAGATTTCGGTTAAATCATTGTCATTGGAAGCTGTGTACGCTATTTTTTCACCATCTTTTGAAAAGGAGTAATTCCAGATTCTCTCAGAGTTGACAGGCAAACTTTTTACCTTCCCATTTTCCGGATTTATTCTCAGGATAAGACGTTTAGTCTTTTGCCAGGCGACTCCAAATATTCCATTTTGGGTCCACTTTAAACGGTAGATTTCCTCATCAAAATCTGCTGCTAATTGTTTATTTTGAGTGCCGTCCGTATTAATTTTGAATAGCTTTCCGTTTTTATAATAATTGGAGATACTATCGTTGAGGTTGGTTTGATAAAGAATGGCGCTTCCATCGGGGGACCAATCTAAGAGGCCATCATAACTTAAGTTATTCACAAGGATTTTATGTGATTTTGTAGCCATATCATAAATCGAAATATCAGCTTTGAAAAAGCTGTTTATCAGGGGGTTTGGCTGATGTTCAAAGGCTATTTTTTTACCATCGGGAGACCATTTAAATCTATTAATGGAAAACGCTATACTATCGAGTAATAATTTAGCCTCCAGGTTTTTGGTATAAACAGAATCCTTTAACTGATCTGGTCTAAGCATTTGTCTTAATTGATTAGGTTTAAAATCTGCTATCCATATCTGTCTTAATTTGAAATCTTCATCTTCCACCGCAAAGCCTCCAAATTTTTCTTTCCGTTTTTTTTCTTCTTTGGATTTGTCTTCAGATTGAAGAAATGCAATTTTATTGCCTTCAGGAGACCATTCAAAATCATTAATATTATTTTCAGTATGTGTTACCTGAAACGCTTCGCCACCAACCAAACTGATGGCTTGTATTTGTGTTTTTTCACCTCGCTTGGACAGAAAGGCGATCCATTGGCCGTTTGGTGACCATTTTGGACCACTACTATTGCCTTTAAGGTTATTTGTTAGCTGAATTGGGGCCTCTGCGTTCTTCGAAAGCCATAGTTCCCGGTCATACCTGTTTTCTTTCCAATCTGTAGTTTGTGACTCAAATAAAATATGGTTGCCGTCTGGTGATATAACAGCATTAAAAACAGATCTCATAGAAATAATATCTTCAAAAGAAGGAGATTTAGGTGTCTGGGCATTTAAAAAACTCAGACAGACGGTTGCAAGAATTATTAGAAATGTATTTTTCATAATTATATTAAAATGTATTTGATCAAGCTTTATGATTGGTGCGGGAACAACTTTATTTTAGTGATTTCCATTTTTCCCACGATATCTCTCTTCCGGGATAGGCAACTTTCTTGAAGGGCCAGTCTCTTTCAATCCAGTCTTTAACAGAATTAAACAGAATAGCATCCAATCCTTTATCCAGCATGCTTGTTCGAATCCACATGCTTATGCTGGCGTCATAATCACCTTTAGTTGTAGGGTTGATATAAAGGCAACCAATAACCTCAGTTTCATCTGGCGAAACTACGGTATAGGCAAAAGAACTTCGCATTTGAAATTCTTTCTGGTGCCATCCCAAATCAATCAAATCCTGTTCAAAAGTTAAGTCTTTACTTGGCCAACTTGATGTAGGGTACATTTCCTTTAAATGATCAATACTGGTCATCACTGCGTCATAGTCTTTTACTACATCATTTACTGTAAGCATCCTTATGCGGAGGTGCTCATTCTCCAGAGTGTCAGGAACAACAAAATCTACAGGAACAAATAGTGGGTTTTGTGAAAACACAGTAAAAAAAAGCATTGTGAAAAAGCAACTAGTTAAGAATTCTTTTTTCATCTTATTTTTGTGAGAGGAGTTATTGATTTAATTTTTTAAAAGGACTTTATAAAGTAAGGCTGTAATTGCTGTCATCTTTTCATAGTTTTAATAAATCTCAGAATATCCTTCATTTGTGTTACTTGTTGGATTCATTGTCAATTAACTCAATAAGCCTCTGAGCTCTAACTATCATACTTTGATATTCCACTTTAAGCAGGTCGCTATTGTACGATGCTAGAACTAAACCATTCTTATATTTCCTGTTATTCAGTAGGGTTACCACCTCTGACGGGTCAATTTCTAACTCTTCCTTACTATTCAGCTTTTCGTTGTTAAGTTGCTGTGAATAGTTTTTTAAGTTCGTGTTTAGGTCTGCTGTGCTAAAATAGGGATCATAAAGATAATTCTCATAATCCTGCTGCATCTCATTTTCTATAAACTTAATCCTTTCATAACTCTTCTGCATATTCTGAAGCTCATTCTTAATTTCCTTGTTAGCTATGAGGGATAAGTTTCCCGAATTCATTAATTCCTGATAAGTATTTGCATTCTGGATAAACGGATACCATACTAATACATTTAAATTATTGAGATTGAATTTATTTAGATTTAGATCCTTTTTACCTTCAAAAAACCCCATAAGTAGCGCTATTGAGTTTATAGCCTCGTCTCTTGAAACACTATACTCTTCGAGTTCCTTAATATTTAATCTTAGATCTTCTTTAATATTATTAAGGTAGATAAGTTCTTTATCCCTTGTTTTGCGAACCTCGTTAGAATTGTTAATCTGAAGTGCCACCAAAATTCCAATTACAACTAATACAATTTCACCCAAAGCATATTTCAGGTATTTACCGGTATTACCTTCAGAGATTAGGTTTTGACGAATTTTCCGAAAAAATTTTAGCATTGGTTTGCTTTTGTAATAAAGAGCTTTTCAGCCGATAATTTAGATAATTATTATGGAATTGGTGGGAAAATAAAAGTGATAAATCAAAATAGTGCAATCGGGGTCAATTATTTGTAATTGACCCCGTAGCAATAAAGGCTTTAAATAGTTCCTTGATTTTTAGGATACTTTCAAAACTATCCGATACCTCGCTTTACCCTGTTCCAAATGATCCATAGCTTCATTAACTTCCGACAAAGGAAATTCTTCTACCATAGGATAAATATCATGTCGCACACAGAATTCCAGCATTTTTAGAGTTAATGCTGGACTTCCCAAAGGGCTTCCAGCAACAGACTTCTCACCCATAATGAGAGAAAAAGCCGGGATAGCTAAGGGTTCCAATACGGCCCCGACATTGTGAAATCTACCTTTTGGAGCAAGTGCGGTTAGATAGGAATTCCAATCCAGGGTAACGTTAGTAGTATTGAGAATAAAATCGAGACTGCCAGCTATGGATTCCAATTCTTTCTTATCTCTGGAATTAACTATTTTGGTAGCCCCCATAGCCATTATTTGTTCTTTTTTGTCTGGATTAGAGCTAAATGCCACCACTTCACAGCCCCATTTATTTAAAAATTTCAGGGCCATATGCCCTAATCCACCAATACCAATAACCCCTACGCGATCTGTTGCTTTAACGCCTGCCAGAAGTATTGGATTAAATACTGTAATCCCACCACAGAGCAGGGGACCGGCTTTTTTTAGGTCAATGCCTTCCGGTAATGGTATTGCCCAGGACCAATGACTTCGTACAGTATCTGCAAATCCACCATGGCGCCCAACTATTGTTCCTTCGACTGTATCACAGAGATGATGACTCCCATCCATACATTGTTTGCAATGCATACAGGAGGCTGAATTCCAACCCAGACCTACCAGATTTCCGGGTTCAAGGTTTTTCACATCACTACCTACGGCAATCACCTCGCCTACAATTTCATGACCGGGAACAAATGGATATTGCGTCATCCCCCATTCGTTATTAAGCATACTCAAATCTGAATGACAAATTCCACAATAGTGTACCTTAATATCCACCTGGTCGGTTCCTAATTCAGGCAATTCGTATTGGAAAGGAATTAATTTACCTCCTGCATCATTTGAGGCATAAGCTTTTACTGTTTTCATAGATTTTTTGTGTTATAAATTTTTATTAATAATATTTTCTTTGCAGTTTAAGAGTACCAAAAATAAGGATTTACGATAGTAAATTTGAAGATGATCAAGTTAAGTTTTTGTAAATACCGAAAGTAAAAACTCTAAATAATCAAATGAATTTATGTCAGTTTTTTTAGCCGGAGTTTTTATTTATTGCGCAATAAATCTATTAATGCAAAAAGAAAGGTGGCCATAACGAATGACCACCTTTATTTTTAGTTTTATAATTTATTACTCCTGCTCTTCCAATTGTGCAGCTAGGCCATGTACATCAAAATAGTCCGATGATTGTACAATCTTTCCATCATCGTTTACCGAGGTAAGGTTAAAAAATTTAACTCCTATTTCTTTACCGCTTTCGGCATGAGTTGCCGTCCAGGTACCGTATACCCGAATTACGCTGGCGCTTGCATTTGCATTTTGCCCGGGGAAAACAGAGCCAGACCAGAAGCCATTGGCTGTAGAATCTGGCATGACAATACCTTCGGCATATTTAATATTGTCAAAATTATCATGATAGTTTTTTAGGGCTGTCCGAAGATCTTCTTTACCTAACCATTGGTTTCCATTATAAGCGGGAGGGCTCCATTTCATGTCATCTGCAAGTAAGGCGCTTTGAGCTTCGAGATCTTCGTCGCTATGTGCCTGAAAAAAAGCGCGAATAACGGCTACTTTTTTATCGTAGTCCGCAGAATCCGGAGCTTCTGTTTCTTCCACGACTACCTCGACTTCTTTTTCTTTTTCCTTGCAGCCGAAAAGAGTTACTACGGCCAACATGAGTAGTCCAATAAGTTTTGTTTTCATTTTAATTGTGTTTAAAGGTTAGTATTGTTAGGGGGAGTGGCTCCCAAGATACACTTTTTTAATGAAAGTGCCGGGCATATAACAGCACCCGCTTTTTACACAAAAATGAGCCATGCCCCGGTCTTATTAGATAAAAATGAAATAAGTTTTAATAAATACAGGCCCCACTTAGTCAATTGTTTGACCGTGTTCTATTAGTTTATTCCTATTTTTGCGGAGATCAAAATTACCGTAAAAGAACAGACGGAAGGTATGGTTCAGGTTATAGTCTGTGTCGCTTGGCAACTGTTGGTAGACCAACATATATCCGCAGTCAAAACTCCAGCTTTTATCTATTTTTTGTTTGATACCCACGGTAAACCGATTTTGATCAAAAGTATTGAACACTACTTCTTTGCCAAAGTTTAAATGTATTTCATTGGCGACCAGAAAAGAAGTTTTACCCGCTTTCTTAAAAGGAACGGTTATACTTAGCAGAAACCGAATGCGATTTATAAAATAGTTGTCTTCCAGAGATAGGCCATCCTCCACATTGTTAAAAAATCGCTGCTCGGTACGTATCCTGAATAAGCCACTAAAAGTGGGCCAGGTGTCTGCCAGGATAAATTCCTGATAAATTCTGTTTTCGTTAAGAAAAAGCGTCCAGTTTTCGTCCTTAGCCAGCCAGAGATGTGCATAGCCAGCAGAGAGTTTCAGGTTGTCATTAAAGCCGTATCGGGCTCCAAAACGGATAAAATTAAAACTCGGGTCTTTTGCCAAATTGGTACGCCGAATATGCAGGTCGGCCAGGCCTGACCAATGATTGGTAAGTTGAAAAACACTATTAAGCGAAATCCAGGTCTGAAACTGCTGATTTATATTTTTGGTCGGTGGTTCTTCTAAGGCTTGCGCATAAATCGAAACAGGCAGGAAGAAGAGAATTAAGCAAAGGGTTTTTAGCCTGTTATGGAGCACTATTCTAATTTTCTGCAAATATATCTTATCGAACACCCACAAAAAATAAAAACAATTTTTTTCTGTTTTTTCTAATGGCAACTGTATAATATCAACAATTGCCATAACACTTTACACAAAGTGCTGAAGATAGTTCGGAAAATGGGTTATTCTACCTGGAGGTACTCGTTTAACCTGTCAAAAGTAGAACCCCAACCATTGTAAAAGCCCATTTTCTCTTGTTGTCTGCAATATTCCGCTGTTGGATGCACAACTTTAAATATAAAATTAGTGTTCTCTCCGTTTGCCTCAAATAGTGCTTCAATTTGCACACCTTCTGTCATTGGTTTAAAATCTGCGGATGATATTATTTTTACAAGCTCAACTATTTCTGAATAGACACCTTCGGTAACAAAATCATTCCCGTCGGGCATTGTCATAACGTACTTCCAAATTCCACCCACTTTAAAATCATGTTTGACTACTTTGGTCTGCATTCCTTTTGGTCCCCACCAAAGGGCAATTTGTTCAGCCTGAGTCCAGGCATCCCAAACTAATTGAATGGGTGCGTTGAAAGTTCTTTTAATTGTTAATGTACGATTGTTTAATTCTTTAGTATTACTCATTATGTTTATGTTTTGATGGCAATCACATGTTTAAGTAAATATTTTAGGCAGAATTAGTCCGCTTATTTTCAAGTATCATAATTGATTTCTTTTATTTTTAATTTAAGCCAGGTCCAATTACCATTTTCCAATTTCCAGTCCGCTTTTAACTCTACCGGAATTCTTATACCATTTCTTTCTTCTGTTTTAATTGCAGTTACGGTCCACAATATTGGTTCAGAATTTTCTTTTACGTCTTTGTAGCGCAGCGCCCCGAATTTTACGAAATCTCCATTCTTGCTAAAATAAAATGTACCAGAACCCATTGTGCCTCTGTAAGACATTGTTGCTTTGGCAGAGTTACCATCAATTGGTTCCCACTTTATGTAGGGATTTATGGCAGCGGAAGGAAACCATACAATTTCTGCGAGATATCTTTGAAGTGTAGCTTGATTTATCTTGGAATTATCTTTTACGTCTACCAAAGGTATAATGGAAAACAACTTAATTGACATTGCACCTTTTCCGTTCTCTAATATATCCCTGCCTGCTAAACTTATAAAAGAATTGATTCTTAAGTTTAAAGTCCACTTAAAAGCTGGGGGTTCAATCGTAAAGTATTGTTTTGCATTAGCATTATACCATACATCTTGTCCGGGTTTCATCTTTATTTGGAGGTCTTGTTGTAAAAAAACACATCGAACAACTTCTTTCCCGATACTTCCGCTATTCAGAAGCCATTTTTGGACAGAATTTGGTAATTCGGTGATCATTTGTTTAGTAACCATTTTTTTCTCTGAAGGATGATATCTCATTCAATGAAGTGTTATTTTTTAAATCAACTTGATGACTACTTTACCTGAGTGTTTCCCTTCACCAAAATACTGAATTAACCCAGGTAGTTCACTTAGTTCGTATGGTCCATCTATTACCGCTTTAATTTTGCCAGTGGCGAAAATTTCGTTTATATATTCCAAATCTTTATTTGGTTTCAGGGCAACCAAATGGATACGCTTATTACTAAAAACGGAAATCCAGGGCTTAAGCACAAGAATTGGAATAAGGCGGTTCAAGTAGCCTCCCACAGTAACATACTTTCCACCGGGTTTTAATGCCCTCAAATACCGGAAAGTTGAGCGGGTGGTTTTCGCATCGAGGATCAAGTCATAAGTCTGTTTGTTTTTTGTGAAATCCTCTTTTTTATAATCTATGATATAATCAAAACCAAGCTCCTTCATCATCTTTAGCTTGTCTCCGGTATCAACCCCTGTTACTTCGGCATCATATAACTTCGCAATTTGTAAGGCGAATGTCCCCATTCCACCACCTGCGCCATTAATCAGGATTTTCTGTCTTTTTTGAAGCTGGCCAATATCCATCAGACCCTGTACCGCCAACATGGCTGCATGCGGGATGGAAGCGGCTTCCTCAAAGCTCATTTGGATGGGTTTGAGGGTCAAGGCTTTTTCATTAGTGCAGACATATTCCGCAAAACTGCCAAAACCATATTGGGAGATATCTCCATATACGGCATCGCCAACTTTAAACGATTTTGCATTTGTGCCAAGAGCTTCAATGGTTCCGGCCAGTTCCATACCGGGGATTTGGTGTTTTGGCTTTAGAATACCAAAAAGTAATCTATACAAATAGGGTTTCCCTCTTATCAAACTCCAGTCGTAATCATTCACTGCTGTAGCGTGAATTTTTACCAAAACTTCACTCTCCTTAGGAGTTGGTTTTGCAATCTCCTTGAGTTGAAGAACCTCTGGTGAACCGTATTTTGTAAATACCAACGCTCTCATGAGATCTTCATATTATTTTCCAATTAAACTCTCTCTTCTAATTATTGAGAATGTGATGCTTATATGCGCAAGATAATAAGTTGGCAAAATCATAAAATCCAATTTATCAAACCCCAAAAATTCCGTGAGCGCAATAATTGTATCCGAAAATACAATTAGAAAAATCCCAAAAATGTAAGCCCATTTAAATAATGCATCACCCTTAATTCCAACAGATGTGCCAAAGGTGAGACACGAAATGAGTAAATATATAAGTGCAGCATACATGAGAACCTTATCCTCAATAGAGGGATAAAGTAAAAGGAAAAAGAACACCAAATAGGCAATTAGGATAAGGAGCGTAAACCTCCATTTTATTTTACCATTAAGTAAAGCAAACCCCAAATAACCGGCATGTGCTATAAAAAATAGTGCAATGCCCTTGCTAAACATCGTTGGATCTCCCAGTTTATTAGACATGAACCAGTCTCCGGCAATAGAAAACAAAAAAGCACCTATGATCATCCAGGTGTCATTGGGTTGTTTGGTCTTTCTGAAGTTGAGAATAATTAAAATGATTATACCTACTCCGGCTGATCCCGATTTATAAAAAAATTCGGAGGTATTCAACGCCATAATTGCCGATAGTACGGCAAATAATAACAGGCTGTAAATCCAATTATTTTTAAGTTGTTGTACATTCATATTTAACGGTTTGCGGGATTGGGCCCTCGTTAATTTTTCAATTCAGATTCAATTATCTGAATTATTTTTTCGATATCATTTTTTAAGGGCAGATAATTAAGGGCGCTCTTGGTTTTTGAAATTCTCATATAAAGGAATATATGATTTTCGAATTCCACAGAATTAAAAAGGTTTTTGTTATTTATTGATTCAAATTTTGAATTCCCTTTAACTTCTCTCCCCATTATTCTTATGGTTTTTTTTAAATTGCCGTCTTTTAAATAATGTACGACGGCTTTGTCGTAGAATTTTGCTCCATCTGTTTGATGTTGTTTTAATTTTTCTATAGAATTTCCAAAAGAAGCCAGATACTGTCTTAATTCGAAGTTCTCAATATTTTTAAGATTACCGGAACTAATTATTTCAGTCAATACGCCCATACTTGGGTTAAATTCTACTGTTGGAGATATTGCATTATAAAGATATTTATTTACGGAAGTTTCGGTAATAGTGTCATATACGTTTTTATCAAAAAGCATGGAAAGATTTTCCAAGTGATTAATTAACTGCTCATTATTTTTTATGGTCCCATTTAAAAGGTCATAATTCTGCTCAAATTCTCCTTTAAGAGACAACAAATAAATCTTTTCTACCTGTTTTTGTTGTTTTATTGTATTGAGGTTGTTTATCCATAAGGCAATCAAAATTCCGATAACAACCAGAATGATTTCACCAATTGCATATAATAAATATTTGTTGATTTTGTTTTCGGTTAGTAGTCTTTGGCGAATATGTCTAAAAAATTTAACCATAGTTATTATTTAAATTGCCTACGCACCATCTGGCTCCTCACTATCAAAGGTCTACCAGACCTTTGCTTATCGTTCGGCCCTCTGAAGAATTTTATCATTGCTTAGTGATAGGCTATAATATGGACTGAGGGATGGTTTATGATTTAATTAGATTGAAATTCAAAGAAAATCTACGAATTATATTCTAACTGTTTAAAAATACGAAATTTCAGTTTAGTGCTGAAGAATCAATATAGCTGTTTGAAAGTTCCTGTGGCATAAATGATCTATCAGGGAATAGCTGCAGTTTATAATGATAATGGAATAAGTATCTTTAAATAGTATCGCCAGAAGTAATCCAGGGGAACACTATTTTGTTTTGATCATTTTTACCGAAAACCAACCAAGTACTATTATGAGTACTGTCATAATAGCCCACAGCCAGTTTTTATTTTTGAACAAGGGTTCGGTTACCGGAACTTCCTTTTGATCAATAAGCTGCTCTTTTCCAAAATTTAAAGCAGTCAGGGTGTCC
>Ga0316198_10001213_pt1 | contig 14969 bp, 20 predicted proteins | sample OudBieAanoxic_MG_FD_204935 | JGI IMG/M metagenome (GOLD analysis project Ga0316198, IMG submission 204935) | Coastal sediment microbial communities from Oude Bieten Haven, Netherlands - site A anoxic | ecosystem: Environmental > Aquatic > Marine > Coastal > Sediment | place: Netherlands...
CGCCACCGAGCCACCATCGCACAGCGCCTCGAAACCGATCTGCCATTTCTGGCCTTGGCTTGAGGCGTTTCGTTTGCTCAGTCGCTCGCTGCGGGGGCGCTCGGCCAGGAACGGAAATCCCTCTGGCCGGTGAGTACGCAAAAGACGTTCGTCGGGCTCCTCGCCACCGAGCCACCATCGCACAGCGCCTCGAAACCGATCTGCCATTTCTGGCCTTGGCTTGAGGCGTTTCGTTTGCCTCAGTCGCTCGGTGCGGCGCTCGGCTCGGACTGGAAATATCTTCGGGCGGTTGGTGCTGGGCGCGGACGCGGGGTAGTCTCTCTTGGTGAGCGCCTCCTCCGACAGTGCGATCGAAGATCGTGACGAGCTCCTCGAGCAAGCCGCTCGTGAGGTCGATCGTACGTTGATCCACTGGGCCCTTTCCCTTTCCCCGCTGGAGCGTCTGCGGGCTGCCACCAAGTCCGCCGCTTCGCTCGAGTCGTTGAGGAATGCCAAGCGCGCCCACAGCTGACGTCGGCGAGCTGCTCCGGCACCTCACGAAAGCGCGGGTCGAGTTCATCATCGTCGGCGGCGCAGCGGCTGTGCTTCACGGTGCGCCCATCACGACGGAAGACCTCGACATCGTTCATCGAAGGACCGGAGACAACGTCGCGCGGCTCAAAGCAGCACTCGACTAGCTCGGCGCTTACGTGCGCGAGCTCGCGGATCACAAACTACCTCCGTCCGAATCAGCGCTGAAAGGGGAGGGCCACGTCCTGCTCGCGACCGCCCTCGGACCGCTCGATTGTCTTGGTACGCTCGTCGGGGGCATCGGATTCGAAGAGCTCTTCTCTCACAGCGAACCGATCAAGGACGAGGGCCTCGAGCTCCGAGTCGTCGACCTACCCACGCTGATCGAGATCAAGAGAAAGACCGGCCGAGTCAAAGACCGAGTCATGCTTCCCGTGTTGATCGCCCTGGCCAGCGAGCTAGCGCCCGAGTAGCGCCCAGTCCTCCTCTGGGGGACAGGCTCCCCCGCCGCGAGGCGTTTGATTCTAGGTGGTTGCAGACCCAACCGCGTATTTGCACCGCGTGCCGTTTAGAGCAACGTCGATTCGTCCTTGTGGCCCGACCACTTCGGTAGCCCGTCGTCGATCTCTACCACGCGCATCCCGTAGAAGATGTGGCAGCTGGGGCGGAACGCGTCAGGCACCTGCGGAGGCGTGCCGAAGTCGAAGAGCGTCGGGAACGCCAGCCACATCCTCCGCCCTTCGTCGGCGATCAGTGTCCCACAGCGCGCGCAGCTCACCTTGCACGGCAGGACTCTCTCCGGCCGGTCGAGCTCGCTGTTGTAGAAGCGCAGCTCTTCGACTCCGGAGACCAGCCGAACGTCGCGCTTGTGGAAGATGGCAGCCCATTGCATCGGCGCTCCATGCAACACCTGGCAGGCGCGGCAATGGCAGATCTTCGCATCCACGGGGTCCGCACCGACTTCGTACCGAACCGCACCGCAATGACAGCGCGCACGATACTTCACGATGAAGCTCTCGTTTTCCACCAACCCGTAGCCGGGCCCAAGCCCCGATGATGCCTCCTTCGCCATCTCCCTCCACAGGTAGAGTATTCCTCTAAAAATTCTACTCAAGAGAGAAAGAGAAAAGTCCTGCGACGTCCACCCGAGTCCCATGCTAATCTCGGCCCCTGAGGCCGAGATGTCCAACTTAATCACCAAACGCGAATACAAAAAGCTCCTCACCGACCTCCAGCAGATCATCCGCGAGGGCAGAGAGGAGGCCGAACGCGCCGCCACCCAGGCCCTCATCGAGAGCTACTGGTCCATCGGCAAACGAATCGCGAAGGAGAAGCTCAACACCCGAGCCGCCTACCACAACGCGATCCTCGGCGACCTCTCCGCCGACCTCTCCGTCGACGTCCGTACCCTCCAGCGCACCGTCACCTTCTACCGAACCTACAAACGCCCCCCGCGCGTCGAAGGCCTGAGCTGGGCCCACTTCCGCGTCCTGATGCAACTTCAAGATCCGGACGAACGCGCCTTCTACGAAGACCTCGCCACCACCGACTCCCTCTCCGTCAAACGCCTCTCCGCCGCCATCAAAGGCGGCCACTACGAGAGCGCCCTCGAGCGCCCCGCCGGCAAAACCCTCCGCCTCCCGCGCCCCACCGACCCAAGCTACCTCTACAAAGCCGAACCCCGCGACATCATCGACGCCGACACCCTGCTCCTAGACATCGACCTAGGCTTCGAAGTCATCCGCCGCCAAAGCATCCGCCTCGCCCGCGTCGACGCCCCCCCACGCGACACCGCCGAAGGCGCCCGTGGCCGCCGCTACGTCCGCGAACAACTAGCCGTCGCCCGATCCATCGTCGTCAAAACCATCAAGACCGACCTACACGGCCGCTACGTCGCGCACGTGTTCTACGCCTTCAACAACCGAGGGATCGAGCAGACGTTTTTGAAGGGGCGGTACTTGAATCAGGAGCTGGTGGACAAGGCGCACGCGAAGCTGGTGTAGGGAGGGCGAGCGAGCTTCACTCCCCGATGCGCGTGTGCCGATGACGGCATGCCTTGATTAAGTAAGCGACTGTTTCGTCTCAGAAGTGGGCACGAATAAGATAGGTGTTGCTCCGCTCCTGGGAGCTTCCTTAGCCCGACCGTGCAATAGAGAGCCCGATTGCGCGGTCCTAAACGTCATGTCGCGTGGTGACGCGTGCGGAGAGGGCTTCTGTAGTTGCTATGCTCTGAGCTGACAGCAGCCGCGCTATCGCGGGTTCGGTTGCTTGCTTGAACGTGTGAGACATCAAGCGATGATCAGTCGAGACAAGAAGAAGATCGGAGCGATTTCTCTCGCTGTCGTGATTGCGATTTCTCTGCTCTACATGAACAGAGCTCGGATCTTTGGCTATGTCTTCGGTCGAGGTTTTGAGGTCTCTGCAGAATCTCTTTTTGACCACGAGTTCGAGACGTCACCATCCGAGGTGTCGGGGTTGGCAGGGGCCGGTTCGATGTGGCTGGACCACTACGACGCCTGGATTCGGTTCGAAACCAAGAACCCCGTTCAGACGAAGACCCGCTTTGTGCTCGCTCCGAGCCCGATTGAAAATGCTCCCATTGGGTTTTTCAAGGCAGTGTTGCCCGGTGACAAGAAGGTCTTGCGCGACACTGCCAATCTGGACGCTGCCCTTTCGCTGAGCGACGATGGGTTGACACGCTGTCACGTCGTGAACCGAAAGCAGAACGTCCATTTCTATCGAGTCTGGCGCGAATAGTAGGAGACAAAAGTCCCGCTTCCGAGCGACGGGTCGTCACGCAAACTCGGCCATGTTACCTCCATCCATATGAAAGCAATCTACATCCGGCAGTTCGGCGATTCGAAGACCCTCGAGATCGGGGAGGTGCCGACCCCCGAGCCCGGTCCGGATGAAATGCAAATCCGCATCGACCACACCTCGGTCAACCCGGTCGACTGGAAAATTCGGGAGGGCTATCTGCAGTCGATGATGCCGCACGAGTTCCCGCTGATTCTCGGTTGGGACGCATCGGGGACCGTCTCCCAAGTCGGCGCGAACGTCACGTCGTTTGCCGTCGGCGACGAGGTCTACAGCTACACCCGTCAGCCCACAGTCCAGTTCGGGACCTACGCCGAGTACACGGTCATCAACGCGTCGGCCGCCGCAGCCAAACCGAAGACCTTGAGCTTTGCAGAGGCGGCAACCGTTCCCTTGGTGGCGCTCACGGCCTGGCAAGCGTTGGTGGGTTTCGCGCAAGTCGCCTCGGGAGACAACGTATTCATCACGGCGGGAGCCGGCGGTGTCGGGAGCTTTGGCATCCAGTTCGCGAAGCACCGCGGCGCCAACGTCATCACGACCGCAAGCGCCAAGAACCACGACTACGTCCGTTCACTCGGCGCGGACCATGTCGTGGACTACACCAAGGGAGATACGCCAGCGGCTGTGCGTTCCTGGAACGACAACATCGACGTGGTGTTCGATTGTGCAGGAGGCGATTCGCTTGCCGAGGGCTTCGAAGTGATTCGGAACGGTGGTCGTTTGGTGTCGATCGTGGACACACCTTCGGAAGAACGAGCGAAAGCCAAGGATCTGCGCGCGGATTTCGTGTTCGTGCAGCCCAGCGGTGAGGAATTGACGCAAATCGGCGCCCTCATCGACGCGGGCAAGGTTCAGGTTCCCCACCTACAAGTGAAGAGCGTCCAGGAAGCCGCAGCCGCCCTCGACGAAAATCAAAATCGCCACGTCCGCGGCAAGGTGGCTCTGAAGATCGATTTCTCTCCTAGCCTATCGGGATAACGATGAGCGCCGAATTGCGCGGTACTAGATGCTATGTCGCCTGGGACGCGAATCTGAAAGGGCGTTTGTTCAGGCTGTGCTCAGGCTCCGCAAGCAGCACAAACATTTCGCGAGCGTCCTCGGCTAGCCTATGCTCACGGCATGCGCCTCTTAGCCTTCATCTTATGTCTCGTATTCCTTTCACTCCCGACGACGGCGGGCGCGCAGGATGACGAGCGCTCGTGGGAGGAGAAACAGCACGGTGGGCTGAGTGCTTCGCGACACTCGGTGACCACCGCCTCGACCAACGTGTTTCTGATGCCGTTCAGCGCCGCGATCTGGCTGACCAACGCGCGGGGGCAAAGCAACGTGAGGTGGCGGCGCACGAGCTAGGCGATCGGATCGGCGACCGCCGCGGCCGCGGCAGCCAACCTCGGTTGGCTCGTGATCGCCGGGATGTCGCTGAGCGACTATCGACAGGAAACTGGAGAGTGGATGACGCTCCGCCGTGCGCGTACCCACGTTGGCTTCACGGGCGTCGACACGACCTTCCGACTGGTGAACTTGATCGGTGGCGCCATCGCAGTGAGCCGAGGCAACGGGTTTGGCTACTCGCTCCTCGTGACCAACTTGGTCTTCCTTCCGTTCCACGCTTGGGCGCTCTCCGCGACGAGTCGCGAGCTCGGCCACAGGAAGCGAGAGAGCAGGTCCCGCGCCCGAAGGGTCCAACCCACCGGCTCGGGCTTCCGCTTCTAAGGCGACCCCGACACCCACGCTGACACTGTCGCTGTGACAAGGACCTCCCGTGTCCCCCACCTGCATCGCCCTGGTCCACTGGCACCGGCGTGAGGCGGTTTCCCGAGCGGACCGAGGCGATTGAGCTCGTGCGAATGGCCTCTCAGGCCAGTGGGCTCTCTTAGCCCTTGGGAATCATCCTGAGCGCCGAATTGCGCGGTACTAGATGTTATGTCGACTCGCTCAAGAGTTCCGAAAGGCCGTTCATAGTTCCTATCAGCACCAGGAAGAGATGAACCTCAAGCTCGAGAAGGGGATCGAGTACCTACTAGACCGTTTCGACGCCAACGGCGTGAACGAGCTCATCGACCCGAGCCGCCAACGTGCCACGCGAAAGAAACTGTTCGGCATCTTCTGAGTCTGCGCCTCTGTCTCAGCCAACGTCCGACTAGGTCTACGGCGGGCACCGCTACCGACTACGGCCGCGTTTGGCGATGACGAGGCACACTACTCCGAATCCCGCAAAGAGAAGCGCAGGCAAGGCAAGGATTGGCTCCGCGTCTCCGAACACGGCCTGGTACAAGAAGAGAGCGCTAATAGCGAAGCACCCGAGCGCTACGGTCACGATCAGGACGAATGTGAACGCGCGCTGATGTCGGGGCGGCAGCAGTCCGTCGAGAAGCCATCCCAAAAGCTCAACAATGACGTCCACGCCTAGAGCCTGCCGCACGAGTCGTCATCGGTCGATGATGCGTTGCAGAAGGGCATCCAGTTTGCGGTCAATCCTTCGTGCAAACGTAGAGGCGGATGCTTCCAAACCCGCCGATCCCTTCTTCCCGGTAGACGAAGCCGGCTTCCCGAAGAAGCACATCCATGTCCCGGATCAGGTCCCCACTCCTGCGCCAGAGCTCCGCGAGCAGGGTCCCCACCTGGTTCCCGTCGTCCGAGTAGCCGACGTCGATCAACACCAAGTCACCGCCTGGCTTGAGAACCCGATTCATCTCTGCGAGCGCGGCCCGACCGTTCGGGTATCCCGAAAATGACATCGTGTTGACCACCGTGTCGAAGGTCTCGTCTGCGTAGGGCAACGCCTCGACGTTCGCTTGCTGAACATCGGCCGCGAGCCCCGCCCGACGCACGTTCTCGGTGGTGACTTCGACCATCCTCGCGTTGAGGTCGACCGCACTCGCCTGCACCCGACCGGCGTACTGCGTCAGCAAATAGCCCGTCCCGCACGACACCTCGAGAACGCGCGGCCCCCGGACACGCGGCAACGCATGCGCAAGCCAGCGCTTCCAAATCGGCCCGCGCTTGACCAACACGTCGTACGCCCGAGCGAAGCGGCTGTAGAACCGAGCGAAGCGCCTGGTGAACTCTTCGGGGTCCGTTGGCTCAGTGGAGTATCGGCGAGTCATGCGTCTCAATCCTCGAATGATACCGGCTTCGCCCAAGCTTCGCGGGCAATCCCCTTCGCGTCGGCTTCGATGCTGTCGCTACGGGCGATCACGGCCTTCCACCAGAGCTCGAGGACCCAGTCCGTACCCTCGGTTCGGATGACTGTAGCGCGCGAAGAACTCCGCAACCATCGTTTCTCCCGGCTCTCCTAGCCCATCGGGATCACGATGAGCGCCCAAATTGCGCGACCTAACAAGCTAGTCCCGCGCAATTCAGCTTTAAGCCCAAAACGCCGAGAATGAGCTCTCGCAGCCCCTCAATCGCGCGCAAGTACGCCTCGTTTCGACTTGTTCGTTCTCAGCGACGCGTTAGTCGCGTCCTTGCGGTACGGTTAAGTTTGCACGCTGACATGGGAAGGGGTCGCAGTCGGGGCCGTTGGGATAGTAGTTCTCGATTGTCGGCTCACCACTTGCCGACCCAGTCCAGGTGCCATCCTGAGCAACAATGGAAATGGCAACGACCTGTGGAATACTATTCCCGAAATACAGTCCGGCACCGTCGCAGCTAGCGAACCACGCTGCTCCGGTTTGATTGGTGATGCCCCACCTGCTCTGCGAGCCCAGTTCGCAAGTCAACGCTCCACGTACTCCATCGACCTCAACCTCGACGTCGTAGCTGGAAGAGACCGCGGGCTCTAGTTGGACCGAAAAGGACTCGAAGCATCCAATCAACGAGCACGATTGACCGCAGCCGGCTAGCTGCAGCGAAAGCCACAAACAAAGCGCGCATGTGGTTGGCGCGCATATTCTACTAAGCATGCCGCGAGAGTATCAGTCTGCTGCCAGCAGAGTCCACGATATGAACCCCTCCCACGTTGAAACAGGAAATCTGGTGATTGTCGCCGGTCCGACGTTTGCACCACGACAACCCTCGCCCAAATAATCCTTGGTCCGCGTCGACCCTCAGCCGATCGCTCAGCGCTAGGCGCTGGCGGGTTTGATCACTCCTAGCATTCCACCTAGCGGGTCACGAAACATCCCGAACCGGCCGACACCCTCGGCGTCCATTGGCGGGCCGACGATAGTCGCGCCGTTCTGTTGAGCGCGATCGAGCGTTGCATCGCAGTCCTCGACTTCGACGTACTGCAGCCACATCGTCGGGATGCCTGGGCTTGGCGCCTTGATGATGCCGCCCCGCGCCTCGTCGCCATCGTTGAGCACGTAGTACGTGCCCTGAGGCATCGGGAACTCCTCGTGGGAATAGCCGAGCACGCCTTCATAGAACGCGAGTGAGGCTTGCGGGTCTTGGGTCCAGAGCTCGTTCCAATGAAGCGACCCCGGACCTTCGGCTCTCGGTGGGTCTCCAGTCTCTGCCTTGTACAGACAGAACATGCCGCCCTGGGCATCGCTCACGGGCTGCATCCGGCCGACACCAGGGACATCGAAAGCCTCCATGTGGGTCGCGCCACCAGCGGCCTTGATCTTGTTCGCGGTCGCCTCGACGTCTGGCACCGAGACATAACTCACCCAAGCCGTTGGAACATCAGCCTCGGGCGACAGGAGCCCGCCGACCTCGGCATCGCCGGCCTTGATTAGATTGTACTCCGAACCGTTCTGCATCGTCATCGGTTCGATGCGCCAGGGTAGCGTCTCGGGATAGAAGGACCTGGCTCCCTCGACGTCCTTGGTCATCAACTCAAACCAAACAAATCTCCCGTGTTCGTAGCTCATGAGGGCTCCTTTCGTTGCAGGGCGGCTGCCCCTCACTCCCCAGTCGAGCCGGGCTTCGAGAATTCGACACCCTCGAGCGGCTTTTTACCAGCGGTACCTGGAACCCCGCGACTTCATTCGACGTTGCGCTCATCTGTTCCGCGCCCCGGGCCGCCCTACCGTTGATCGGCTTGTCGGCCTCCGATAGAACCAGGGCATGACCACTGACCTTTACGACGTCGCGATCGTCGGTGCGGGGCCTGCTGGCGCTACCTGTGCCTGGTACCTCGCCAAGCAGGACATCCGTGTTCTCCTTCTCGACAAGGCCAAGTTCCCTCGGGACAAGTTCTGTGGCGACGCGGTGATTCCGCGTGCGCAGCGGCACCTCGAGCGAATGGGCGTGCTCGACCAGCTCATCGAGGCGGGCGAGTGCCTGTTCACCACTTCGGGGGGCTTCGTCAGCCCCGCCGGCGTCGAGTGCTTGAGCGACTCGAGCGAGAACCCGAGCGGCACGCCGCTGTCCGTCAAGCGCATCATCATGGACGAGCGGATCGTCCGCGCGGCTCAGGGCGCCGGGGCTGAGCTGGTGGAGGAGTTCGGCGTCGATAGGGTCGTGTTCGACGATCGTGCGGCAAGCTGGTTGGTGCATTCCGGCTCCCGCCGGTTCCAGAGCCGAACCCTCGTGCTCGCAGACGGCGCCCACTCGAAGCTCGCCCGCTCGCTCGGCATCGTCAAAGACAACCCTCAGGCGATTTGCAGCCGCGCCTTCATCGACGGCGGCACGCATTCGTTCGACACCGACGGCGTCTGCTACATGGAGCGCGACCTGTTGCCCGGATACGCCGCGATCTTCCGCCACCCAAACGACGTGCTGAACTACTGCGCGTACATCATCCCCGGCGGCAAGACGGTGCCTTCCGATTTGAAGGACGTGCACCATGGCCTGCTCGAGAAGAACAGCATCCTCCGTAAGCACCTCGGCACCGGCTACGAGATCGAACCGATGAAGGGTGCCTGGCTTCGACTCGGTGGTATCCCGAAGAGCTACGCTGACAACCTCCTCATCATTGGCGACGCGGCCGGCCACATCGACCCGCTCACCGGCGAGGGAATCCAGTTCGCCATGGAGGGTGCGGAGAAGGCCGCCGAGACCCTGATTCACGCGTTTCGCGTCGGGCGCTTCGACGAGCAGTTCCTCTCTGCCTACCAAGACGCGTGGCACAAGGAGTTCGGCAACAAGTTCCCGCTCGCCGAAAAGGCCTCGCAGCTGATGGCCCGTTACCCCGAGCTGGTCGACCCGATGGCCCGGGTCGCCGCTTCGCGCGCCTGAGCCAAGCTTCGTTTTTCCTACGCTCGCGGACAGCGTTTTCATAAGATGGGCATTCTGCCATCTTCAGGAGGGAAATAGCGGTGCCACGTCGCAGAAGCAGTCTGTCCGCAAGTGAGGCGCGTCGAGTCGCGCTTGCCGCGCAGGGATTTGACCGGCCGCGACCGGCCACGCCGTCGGATGTGCGACATTTTCGGCGAGCCCTGCATGCCATCGGTGTTCTGCAGCTCGATTTTGTGAATGTCCTCATTCCTGCGCATTTCCTGATGCTGTGGTCGAGGCTGGGTGGCTACGACCGAAATCGCTTCGAACGCTTTGTGTATGATTCGCGCGAGTTCACCGAGCACTGGGCACATGAGGCCTCGATTGTGCGGGTGAGTGACTGGCCGTTACTCCACTATCGTCGCGAGACCTGGCGTCCCTGGAAGCGCGACCCGCTGCAAACGCTGGAGAATCCCGAGGCCTACCTGGGATCTATCCTGGAACAGATCGCCGCGGATGGCGGCGTGACGGCCAATGACCTGCCGGCGGCGAATAGCCCCAATAAGGGCAAACCGGGCGACTGGCACCGGCCAATACAACGTTGGGCACTGGAACACCACTTCGGTCGCGGACAGCTCGCCGTGCGGCGGCGCCTCAGTAATTTTCAGCGCGTCTACGACCTTCCGGAACGCCTGATCGATGATGAGTATCGTCTTCAGTGCACCACTGAAACCGACGCGCGTCGAGAACTGCTACGACAGTCGGCGCAGTCGCTTGGCATCGCGACGGTACACGATCTCGCCGACTACTATCGAATGACGGCGCGCGATGCGGCGCCGAGAGTTGCAGAGTTGGTCGAGGAGGGAGTGTTGACGCCCGTCGATGTGGAAGGCTGGAAAGACACTGCCTACCTCTCGGATCAGGCTCGGTTTCCGCGCTCTATCCCCGGTGCGTCACTGTTATCTCCGTTCGATCCGGTTGTCTGGTTCCGGCCGCGAGCCGAACGCTTGTTCGATTTTGAGTATCGGATAGAAATCTACGTTCCGGAATCGAAGCGCCGGTGGGGCTACTACGTCCTGCCGTTCCGCCTGGGAGACAGAATTGTCGCGCGCGTGGACCTGAAGGCGGACCGTTCCGGCAAAACCTTACTCGTACGAAGCCTTCACTACGAAGAGGGCGTTGACCAAAAAGAAACCGAGTCCGCTTTGCAGAGCGAGCTCGGTGCGTTGGCAACTTGGCTCAAACTGGAGACAGTGTCCTACTGCTAAGAAGATCCGACCGAGGTTGACCAGAAAGTCGAATCGTCACGAAACCCACCACGAGTGCGGCCGATAAGCGCAGCCAGTCATTCGCTTGGCATTGTCGCGTGCTCCCCGACCGCGAGCGAGCCGCCCCATCTTGATTCGCGCAGGCGCGCAGGCAGTCTGATAGCATGTCCGACGTCGACCAGCTCATGGAGCGCACGCAATGGGACCTCTTCTTCGTCCCGCCGGACACGCGCATCGTCGACCGACCCGAGTTGCTCTACTGCGCAACGCCGCGAGACATCGAGCACTTGAACGCCGTCGCGCGTTTGGCCTAGATCGGGAGATCATCGAGCAACACGAGCACCGACAGCTGGCGGATTGCGTGGACCCCAAAGGCCGTGTCCACCGCTTCGTCGTCTACAAGCGCGGCGAGCCCGCGTCCGGCGGCGCGATGACGTTCTTCCCTGCTCTCGGCTTTGCCATGCTGCGGCGCTTTATAAATGTTCAGTATTTGGTATGTAACCATCAGGAATCATGCAGAGATTCAGCCCAGCGGTGCCAGGTTCCGCGGCAGCCGAGCTTCGCCTGTTCGGTGAAGAGCTCAATCGTCTCGCGGGTGGCCCGCACCGTCGTTGTCCAGATATCCGGGAGCTCTGCGGGGCAGGGCAAGGTTGTCCAGATATCCGGCACCTCATCAAGGGCAAGGCGCCATTGTCCAGATATCCGGTAGCACAACGCTCGGGGCTGACCGGGTAGCGGTTTGCCGGCAACCACCCGCGGCCGCCGTCCCGTAGCGACACACGCGAATCGCCGAACGTCGGTTCATCTACGGCAAAGTCAGCCTCTTAGCCCATCGGGCCCAAGCTGAGAGCGCAGTTGCGCCGTACTAGCTCGTCGCGTCGACAGAAGCTTCAGGCGCGGCTCAGGTATTGGTAGCCCGCGTCAATCGACGGCGTAGGAATCCCGGCCTGTGTGATGAGCTGCCGAAACTCGTCCGCCAGCACCACCCACTCCGCGCGCCCCTCCGCCGCGTGGCCGACCTTGAGCGCGAAGGTTTCGTCGCTGATCATCCGGCGCATTGCGAACACCAGCACGCGCTCGGGCAACCACTCGATTACCCGGTGATTGCGCGGTGTGATGGGAACGCCGTTCGCACGCAGCATTTGAAACCCTTCGCGCATGCCGCGCACCATGAGCCGCAGCGCCTCGTCATCAGCAGCCAACTGTTCCGGACGGCCTCCCGCCTGAAAGAGCGCACACACCGTTGGGAGAATCTTCGCCACGTGGGTCTTCAGCCAGGCGTCGATATTCGTGGACACCGACACGGGAAACCCGGAGGCCTCGAGCGCAGATGCGATTGCGACGATGCGCGCGGGCATGCTGCCATCGAGCTCACCGATGGTCGTCGGCTGCTCGCGCGCCGAAGTGATGATGTAGCGAATGGCGCCGTCGTGCGGCACGGCCGAGGCGCCGGGAAATCCGAAGAGCACGCGGTCGTGACCGAGCGCATCGGTCATTGCCGCCGGTCCGGCCGCGTTGTTTCCAAAGAACATCACGCTCGGCGTGCAGTCGTTCGCGGCAAGCATGGGCACCACCTCGGCAATCCGTTGCTTCGGCAGGATCACCAAAACGACGTCGTACTCATCGGCCGGGCCGAGTCGATTCACCACATGCACGGGCGTCCGGGTTCGTTCACCCGAGACGGCGTCCTCGAGCTCGATGCCGCGTTCAAGGATCTGCTCCGACCGAGCTCCCCTCGCCAAGACCGTTACCTCTTGTGCGCTGAGGGCGAGCTTTGCAGCGTAGAGACTGCCGATATTGCCCGCTCCGATGACCAAAAACCGCACAGGGCGACGCTACCACGAGCGAGAGGCCGAGAGCCGCTACAAGGCGTGCTCGATCCCCCGGTTCCATCAACAGGGAATCGCTCAAAACGAAAGCGCCGCCGCCGCCGCCGCCGCCTACTGCCGGCACATCACGCGCTGGCTCAGTGTCAGCTCCTTCACCACCGAAAACCCGAGCTTTGCCGTGAGTTGAACCGAGCCCGTTTTCGTAAAGAAAAACAGTGTCCTGCCCCACCAATGCGCTGTATCCGGCTTCCGTCCATGATAATCCATAAGGGTGGGAAAAACTGCTGTAGCAACGCTTCTCGCGGCGTGTCTGCTGACGGTCATCGGTTGCGGCGATGACATCGGGGCCGAACCCGAGATTCGTACCGGGTCCGGTGGCATCGACCCATCGATGTGCGGTGGAGCCGGGCCTTCGACGACGGCTCTCAACGCAGAAGAACAAAGCTTCTTGCTGCTCCTCAACGAGCACCGGGTCGCGAACGGTGCAAGCCCCGTCGCGGCGTGCACCTCGCTCAGTCGCGCCGCCCAGGGTCACAGCGAAGACATGCGCGACCAGAACTACTTCGACCACAGCGGCCTCAATGGATCGAGTCCGGGCGATCGTGCTTGTGACGCGTGCTACGCGAGCTGCGAGGTCACCGGTTGGGGTGAGAACATCGCAGCGGGCAACTCGGGCGCCGAGGGCACCTTCGATCAATGGGTGAACTCCCCGGGTCACAACGCAAACATGCTCAACCCCGGCTTTGCCGTCGTGGGCATCGGGCGCGCTACAGGGGGCGGGTCCTACGGAACCTATTGGACGACCGTCTTCGGCGGAAAGTCCGATGGAAGTTGCGACTGACCGAGGGAGTGCCAGCAGCAGCCACTCAGCTCCTGAATTGCGCAGAACCAGTTCGTTATGTCGCCTGGGGCGCCACGCGGACAGGGCGTTTGCTCTTCCTACGCTCACTGGAAGCCGCGCTTCACTGGGTTGGAAAGGGCTGGCAGCGACCGTCGCTGCATACCTCCTCTTCGCCGCAATCGCGGTTCAGAAAACACTCGGCATCGCAGAGCCCCGTGCTGGAGCAAAACGTCTCGGATAGCCATTCGGGACCACAGTCGGTGTCGCGACCACTTGGGCATGGCTCTCCGCAGCCGAATGGCTTCACTCGGAGATCGAGGCAGTTGGGTCTCGGCAGGCATCGTCCCCGCAAGGTGCATATCTGCTGGGGAGCGCACTCGGTATCGCGTGTGCAGTCCGCCTCGCAAAGCCCGTCGTCCCCGCAGTAGGTTTGCATCTCACACTCGGTGTCGTCACGGCCCGGGCACAACGCCCCGCACCCAGGAGGGGGAGACGGGAGATCGACGCAATTCGGGGCCGCGAAACACCGTCCTCTGTCCACGGAGATCTCGTCCGAGCTGCAATCGTCTCCACTGATGCAGTCGGCCTCGCAGAGGTTGCGGTCCGAACAATGGGTCGCCGAGGCGCAGTCTTCATCGTTGCCGCTTGGGCATCGTGTCCCGCAACCGTCGGGTGGCTGGTCGAGGGCGAGACAACCTGGAGGGTCCTCCCCGTAGTTCTCCCGCGTTCGTCCCGCGGAAAGGTCGCATCCGGGGAGCGAGCTCACCGTGCCGGTACAGGCAGCGCAGCTGTTTTTGGCCTGCTCGTCGATGCACGTCGCAATGCTCCACCAGCTCAACGCTCACCAGGGCTCCAAGTCGAACGCATCGATGCACTCGCCCCGCTCCACCTCGCACAGGCTTGCCACGGACTCGCAAAGTTGCGGCGCCTTCTGTCGGTTCACGCAGACCCAGTAAATTTCGAGGGCGTCACGACAGTCATAGGAAAAGTCGTTACACACAGCGGCCAACTGACACAGGCGCGCTGCGATAAATTCGTTCCCGCATGAAGAATCCTCGGTGTTTTGAACGCAATCGTCGATGCAAGCCTGGCCGCAATCTGCATCCCGGCAGCAGCTGGTCCCGTGACGCGGGTTCTCACACCAGCTCGCGCACAAGGCTTCGACCGCGGCAAACGGCTGACTCGAGTTGCCGCAACCGATTGCCGCGACGAACGCGAGACACACGCCCCACCAACGCATCGGCGCGTGCCCAGCAACGAAGTAGGTCATTCTTCTCCAAGTCAGGTGTGAGACGAACCGAACGTATCAAAGCGAGTGCCGATCGTCGACACCGGTCGCCGATTCAAGAGTTCGAAGAGCACCCCCGCGCGACGCCCAACGCTACATAGCATTTCGTACCGCGCCAGCCTCCCCAACCCCTCCATGGTCCTGAACAGCTTGCCCGCGACCATTCGATCCCTGAAAGCGCCCACCGTTTCGAGTCGTCGCAAGGCGTGGTCTCAGCCAACGACCGCTCTAAAACACGTCCCAACTCTCGAGCGAGCCATTCTCGGTAGCAATGATGTAAACGTCGCTACCGTCTGCGAAGGCGGCCGCGT
>Ga0316198_10001214_pt1 | contig 14967 bp, 14 predicted proteins | sample OudBieAanoxic_MG_FD_204935 | JGI IMG/M metagenome (GOLD analysis project Ga0316198, IMG submission 204935) | Coastal sediment microbial communities from Oude Bieten Haven, Netherlands - site A anoxic | ecosystem: Environmental > Aquatic > Marine > Coastal > Sediment | place: Netherlands...
CCTCGACAAGGCTCTCCGAATTGTTGAAGAGACTTGCCGAAGCAGCAATGGTCCCAGCCAGGGGGAGCTGGTCTCGCGTTACATGCCCAGCCTCTGGCAACATGCCCAGGGGTGTGCTATCGGGGCTCGATGGCTGGCCAGGCGTTGTGGCTATCTCGCGATTGCCGACCAGGCCTATTTCGCCGGCTTGCTGCACAATATCGGCAAGCTGGTTCTGCTCGCTGCCATGCAAACCGTTGCCAGTGACGGCGACCTGGAGATCGAGCTTCCCGAGTCACTGGTTCTGGAAGTCATATCCACGACGCATGTTGAACAGGGACTTCGGCTGTTCGATGAATGGCGTCTGCCGGAGGTCTACAAGACCGTAGTTTCGGAGTATCATACCGAGGAGCGGGATACCCAGAACATTATAGTCGCCCTGGTCAAACTGGCGAACAAAGGGTGCCGCAAGATTGGCCTGGGGCTGGAGAAGAGCCAGGACATTGTCCTGCCGACAACCGGGGAAGCGCAATTCCTTGGTATCGATGAAATTGCCCTGGCTGAATTTGAAATTATGCTGGAAGACAGGTTTCTCTTGGGAGGGGCCGTAACACCTGGGAAAATGGCCGATTTTTCAAACTCTGCACAAGCCACGTCGTTTCGACTTTAATTCGGACAGTTTTTTGCTAAACTGCTTTTATAAATCCACTTGGTCAACAGGGGGCCGCTATGACGAAATCGATAGCACAGATATTAAAATTGAAAGGCCGGGAAGTTTACAGCATCGCACCGGACGCGACGATTTACGACGCTTTGAAGGTGATGGCCGACGCCGGCATCGGCGCCCTGGTCGTTCTGGAACAGGACCAGGTGATCGGAGTTTTTACCGAACGGGATCATGTGCGCAAGGTTGATCTCAACGGTCGTTGTTCCCACAGGGCTTTCGTTCGTCAGGTCATGTCGGAGGATATCTGTTATGTCACGCCGGAAGTGACTGTTGATGAGGCCATGGCGATCATGACGGAAAATCGTTGTCGACATTTGCCGGTCATGGAAAAAAACAAACTGGTTGGCCTGGTGTCGATCGGTGACCTGGTCAAGGCGTCCCTGGAAGAAAAGGATTTCGTTATCAAGCAGCTCAAGAAGTACATCAAGGGAGATCAGTGATCGGTTGGCTGCTGCCAGATGATGAAAGAGCCGGTCCCCCCGCCTGAGCATGGGCAGACACCCCGCGAAAGGTTGTTAAACGCCCTCTCCGCAGAGCCGCTGTCTGCCAGAGCGCTCTCACAACTGGTCAGTTTGGCCGAACGTGAAGTCTTCGATCATTTACAGTTTCTGCAGAAAACCCTGAAAGCCCGTGGCCAAAAGCTGGTGCTAACACCGGCGACCTGCCTCGATTGTCAATTCGTTTTTCGCAAGCGTGAACGCCTGACCCGGCCGGGACGCTGTCCGGTCTGCCGCAGTACCCACCTGAGCGAACCGCTTTTTTCCCTGGAACCCTGACCGGGGACAGCTTTTCCCTGGCAGGTCTCTCCGTTTTTGTTGCTGTAAGGTTACTGCTCCCGGTCAAGCAGATACTGTCCCAGCCAGTGCCTGGCAAACTGCAGCGCGGTGCGTCCACAGCGCTTGCTCTTGTCGTGCGACCACTTGATCGCCGCCCGGGTCAACTCGTCATTCCATTGCGGCTCGATGCCGTGCTCGACGCAGAGCCTGGCGATGGTTTTTTCGACAATCTCCAGGTAAAGGCTCTGCTTTAATACATAAAAAGACAACCAGAGGCCAAAACGGTCGGACAGGGATATCTTCTCTTCGACCGCTTCACCATGGTGGATCTCGTTGTGGACCATCTTGGCGCCGAGGTTGTCGGTGTGAAACTCCGGCAGCAGGTGGCGCCGGTTGGAAGTCACGTAAATCAGGACATTCTTCGGCGAGGCATAGACCGAGCCATCGAGGACGCTTTTCAGAATCTTGTAGCCCGGGTCGTCCGGTTCAAAGGAGAGATCGTCACAGAGAATGATATAGCGATAGGGTTGCTTGCCGATCTGGGCAAAAATGTCGGACAGGAAATTCAGGTCATGTTTATCGATCTGAATGATGCGCAGCCCCTCGATGGCGTACTTGTTCAGCAACGCCCGCACCAGCGAGGACTTGCCGGTTCCCCGCGACCCCCAGAGCAGTGCGTTGTTGGCCGGAAAGCCGCGCAGGAACTGGCAGGTGTTGCGCTCGAGGATCTGTTTCTGCCGGTCGATACCGACCAGTTCTTCCAGAGCGGTATTCTCGATGTTTTCAATCGGTTCCAGGTAGCCGGCAAACGAGTGGCGACGCCAGTTGGCCGCGGTTGTCCTGGCCCAGTCGATTGGCTCAACAGCTTGTGGCAGAAGCTGCTCCACTGCAGAAAGGACTCGCTCGAGTTGCTCAACGACTTCAGGCTTCAGGTTCATTATTCGGTCCTCTGGTCAACAAGTATTTCAGGTTTGTGGTGGATTGTTTGACCCGTTGCCGCGCCTGAGTGAGATCATCCGGCGCAGACGGGTCAACTGGCCCTTCTCATCTTCGTCATCACGCAACAGGTTGCGCACCCGCTTGGCGGCGGCGATATCTCTGCTGGTCGCATAGGCCTCGATATTCTGCTCCATCTCCTTGAGATGGTAGAGATAGTTGACCATCAGGCCGCACGATTCCTGCATCCCCTTGGCGGACGTATCACCGAGCCAGTTGATGCGTTCGATGCGGGCGCCGTTGCCAAGATGGAAGCGGGCGACCGGGTCGAGTGGGGCCTGGTCCTTTTCGCGCTGTTCGTGCAGGTAGCGGGCGCACAATGAAAGCAGCGGCTCTCTTAAGATTTCGATGACCTGCTGGTTCTGCCACCAGTTCGGAAGCTTGAACACTGCGTCCGGTCCCGCATCAGTATCGAGCAGGCGGGCCGCTTGGTTCATGGCGTTCAGGATCGGGTCCCGCTCCTCGCCCGTCGTGGCGGCTTCGATATAGGTTGTCAGCCAGCGACGGAAACCCGGCAGTGGCGACAGGGTGGAAAAAGTTCTGAGGTTCGGCAGCTCCTGGCGCAGGCTGGACACCACCTGCTTGATCAGGAACGGGCCGAAGCTGATTCCCTGCAGCCCTTTCTGGGTGTTGGAGATCGAATAGAAGATCGCGGTGTCGGCTTCCCGGGGGTCAGTATCCGGGGCGCCTTCATCGAGCAGCTCCTGGATGCTGGTTGCCAACCCCTCGACCAGTGCGACCTCGATGAAGATCAAGGGCTCGTCGGACATACCGGGATGAAAAAAAGCATAACAGCGGCGGTCCGATTCAAGGCGGTTATGCAGATCGTTCCAGGAGCTGATTGCATGAACCGCCTCGTAGGCCATGAGTTTTTCAAGTAAGGCCGCTGGGCTTTGCCAGGTGATGCGTTCGACCGAGAGAAAACCGATATCGAACCAGCTGACCAGCAATTCCTTGAGGTCGCGATCAAGGGCGGTGAATTTCGGCTGTTTCGGGCGAAAGGACAACAGGTCGGCGCGCAGGTCGACCAGGAATTTGACGCCCTGGGGCAGGGCATTAAACTGGCGGAGCAGCCGCTGTTGAGGCGAAACCAGTGCCTCGCTCATGCGGTTGACAGCCTGGCGGAAGCCTCTGTCGTCATCCGTTGCCAGCAGATCCTGTGCCTTTGCTTTGATCTGTTCCCGGTCGAGGTAAAAATTGTCCACCAGGGTTTCGAGGAAATTCCTGCGTCCCGCCTCGCTCAGGGTCAGGTAGAGTTGACCGAGGATGGCGGCTCGCTGGCGAGCTGAAACTTCACCGCCGCGTCCGGTCAGGCAGTCCTCCATCAGGAGCTTGACCTTGTCCGCATCGGCGGGCGGCAGACCAGAACTCACCCTGGGTTGACTGCTCTTGCCGGAGCCGAGGATTTCGCCCCAGGCCCTTCTGATCTGTCCCCAGTCGAATTGAAAACGTGAATTCATTGCATAAACTCCATGATTCAGGCCAGCGACCAGACCGCCAGGTTGAGCAGGCCGATCAGGAAGCCAAGGATGGCACCGAACAGGTTGATGTATTTGAACTGTTCCTTCATGACCCCCATCAGAAGACCCTCAACCTGAAGGATATCAAGCTGGTTGACCTTGTCTTCGACCATTCGGGCGATGTTGAGCGTTTCGATCAGTGGCGGGACCTCTTTCTGCAGGACCTCGCCGACCTGTTGGTACAGGCTGTCTTCAAGTTCTTCAAGCGCATCGGCGGGCAGGCGTTCTGCCAGACGGCCCAGCGGATGGCGATACACCAGCTCATCGATCTTGTCCTTGAGAAGCGTGTCGATTGCCTCTGCTGCTTCGGCGGACCTGGCCAGTTTCAGGATCTGGTCGCCGAGTTCGGTCTGCAGTTTCTCAACCCCGCTTTCCGGGAGGTTCTCGTTGAGCAGACTGCGGAATGACCTGTCCTTGACACGCTGCACCCCCTGCTCGGCAAAGCCGAGCAGCAGCTCGGTGGTCCGCCGGCTCTGCACCGCGGCGACGGAACGCTCGCTCAGGTAGCGTCTGGCCCCGGCAATTTTTTCATAAGGGGCTTTTTCGAGAAAACTGCTCAGCGGTTTGTCCAGCAGGTTTTCCAGGCGTTCACGCAGCATGCTGGCGACCTGCTGTTGGGTCTGCTCCTCACGCAGCCAGCGGGAAATCTCTTCACCGGCCTTGTCAAGAAATCCGGGGATCTTGTTGTAAACCTGGTCGAGATTGATAAAGCCACTCAGCAGGCCGGCCAGCCCGCCAAGGGAGTCGAGAAAGACATCGATCCCCTGTTTAGCCCTCTCGGCCAGGCGTTGCCGAAATTCAGGGTCGTACAGGAGTCCGCCGAAGCGTTCGAGGAGCGGGGGGACTTCGCGTTCAACCTGCTGCAGGAGGACTTCGACCAGATCTGCCGGCAGCATATCGCGCAGGGCGCGGTCACTCAACAGCAGCCGTTCGATACGTTGATCAACGAATCTCTCCACCGCCTGGGCGGTTTCGACGGAATGCAGTACCGTGGTCAGGCGATTCTCGAGGTGGCGCTGCAGCTCCTGGTAGCGGGCGGGTGTCAGAAAGCTTTCCAGGTCGCGTGCCAGAAGGGCGTCGCCTTTCTCGATGATGAAGCGCCGCATTTGCGCTTCGAACTGATCGCTGGCGAGGTAATCGGTGACCTGTCGAAGGGCCTTCGAGCGCAGGGTCGAGACCAGCTCCCGAAAGCGCCGCTGGTAGCTGTCCGGCACCAGGGTGTCGAGGGCGCCCAGGTCACGATCGAGAAATGTGCCGAGTTTGTCGTTGACGGCGCTTTTCAGCTCCCGATTGAAAGCCGGTTTCTCCAGGGCCTGGCGGACATCGTCGGCGGTCAGCAGATGCGAACCGACCATTTCGCCCATGCGCTGTGCCAGTTCGCCACGCTTGGCGGGAATAATCCCGGGGGTCAATGGCAGGCGCATGCCGAGCAGTCGCCAGGGGTACAATGGTCGAAACAGCATGCGGATGGCGATGTAGTTGGTGACATAGCCGATCAGCGCACCGAGCAGGGGTGGCAGCAGGTAGGGCAGCCATGGCAGGTTGTCTAGCATGATTTTCTCTCTGCACGGATCATCGGCGTCTGATATGATCTTTTACCGGCATCCTGCTTCCGGTTAATATCCTGTTCGTTTCGGGGAGCATTACTCATGACTGACCATATGATTCGTGTCTTGACTCTCGACGGCGCCATTCGTGTCAGTGTTGCAGCAACCACCTCGCTGGTCGAAGAAGTGCGTCGCCGGCAGCAGACCGATCCGACCGCCACTGTTGCGGTGGGTCGACTGGCGACCGCAGCCGCCCTGATGGGCAGCCTCCTTAAAGGCGAGCAACGGATCGGCCTCACAGTTGAGGGCAACGGGCCGCTGCAGAGGATCCAGGCTGAAACCGATGCCCTCGGTCACGTCCGGGCCACTCTCAAGGTGGCGCATGCCAATCTGCCGCCCCGTGACGGCCGCTTCGATGTCGCCGGGGCGATCGGTCATGCCGGGTTCCTGCATGTCATCAAAGACCTGGACCTGAAGGAACCTTACCGCGGCATGGTGCAACTGGTCAGCAGTGAAATTGCCGAAGACCTGGCGTATTATTTCACCACTTCAGAGCAGACTCCGTCAAGCGTCGCGCTCGGCGTCGAACTGGGCCAACAGGCCGAGGTCTTCGCCGCGGGAGGATTCCTGCTGCAGTTGATGCCCGATGCCGATGACACGGTCGTCGAGCGGCTCAGCGAACGTCTCGCCACGCTGCCGCCTACCACCACCATGCTTCGCCAGGGGCTTTCTCCCGAAGCGATCGCAGAGCGGCTTCTCGAGAGCGACCCTTACCGGATCCTCGGCAGCACGGAACTGAAATTTACCTGCAACTGCAGCCAGCGGCAAACGCTTAATCTGCTGTGCACTCTCGGTGCCGATGAGCTGGACCGCTTGATCGAGGAAGATGGCGGGGCCTCGGTGACCTGCGAATACTGCAAGGAGGTCTACACGGTAACAGCTGATGCTTTAGGCGAACTCAGGGCAAGTCTTTAGAGTTCCAAAAGCTGCAACGGCCCGTTCTGACCGGCGACATCCCGTCAATCCTTGCCCGCCTGTCTATCGAAGGCCACGCCGGCCGTCTGAAAGGCCGGGTGCTGTCCAAGCCTTTGCAGAAGAACCGTCGCTAGCCACCCGGTCAGAACCCCGGAAAATACAGTGAAAAACAAAAACAACGGGGCGATCTGCCAGATTGCCTCATGTTGTATGATCAGCAGCCTCGCAGCCAGAACCTGCCCCAAGGCATGCCCCGCCGCGCCGGCCGCGGAAACACCCACGGGACTTAAATACCGTCCACAGATTCGGTGCACGATTATCATAGCAGATGTGGCGACGATTGTGCCGGTCAATGCAAGCCAGAACCCCGGGCTGAAGAGTCTGCCGAGCAGCAGCGCCCCGATTCCGACCCGGGCCAGACTGACGGTCCATGCCGCCCTGCCGCCATACAGGTAGAGGGCTGACAGGGTCATGATATTTGCCAGTCCGAGGCGCAGCCACGGGATCGGAGATGGCAGGAGGGACTCGAGAATGTGCAGGCTCACGGCCAGGGCTATGAACAGGGCGAGAAAAACCTGGCGCCGTGCCCGGGCCAGTTTTTCCGCATCAGCGGCTGAGCAGATCATAAGGCGCATTCTCGTCGGCAGGGCCCTCGATCCGGACCATGATCCGATTTGGCACACAGGCTAAAAGGTCTCCTGAATGCTTGACCGGTCCCATAGAGATACAAATTTTTCGGGGGCAGGGCGAACTGGTCACATGGGCTCCTGTTGCATCGATCACGAGATGTGTTTTGCCGAGCGGGCCATCCAGGTCAACCGAGTGGGACTGGTCGAGCTCGGCGATGAAGCAGGTCTGGTCGCCAGAGGTCACCACCACGCGTGTACCTTTCGGTGCAGCCGCCAGCCAGGCAATTCCGGCAATGGAGACTCCCAGCAACGTGAGGACGATCAACCAGTCTCCTTTGGTCATGACCTGCCATGGTTTTTTCATGGCGCGCCCTGGTAGTTTGCCCAGCCCTGGCTGGGATGCAACGTTCCATCGGCAGCGACAATCAAGCCTGCCGAACCGGGGTATTCTGCCAGCAACTCCAGCCCTTTCTGCGGACCGAGGACAAAGAGTGCCGTAGCCAGGGCATCGCCGAGGGCGACGCTGTCGGTAATCACTGTGGCGCTTTGGCAGCCGCGGGCCGGTGACCCGGTCTCCGGGTCAAATATGTGGTGATAGCGGTGACCATCCTGCTCGAAGAAGCGCTCGTAATCGCCGGAGGTGACCACGGCCTTGTCACGAACCTGTACGGTTGCCAGGATGCCGCCCTGTTCGCGGGGGTGCTGGATGCCGATTCGCCAAGGATGTTCCGGGTGCTGGCCGAGCAGGTACATGTCGCCTCCGGCATTGACTGCTCCACTGGTGACACCATGTTTTTTCAGCACCATGACGGCCTGGTCAACGATATAGCCTTTGGCAATCCCGCCGAGGTCCACCATCAGCTGCGGGCTTCGTTTGATGAGGTTGAGTCCTTCCAGGCTGAGGGCATGGAAGCCTATCCCCTCTAAGGCCTCGGCAATGGCCGCTTGCGTCGGAACCACCGGGTTCTCCTGATCAAGACCCCAGAGGATCTTCAAGCGACCGAGCGTCATATCGAAGGCCCCATTGCTGCGCCTGGCCACGTCAAGTCCCAGAGCAACGACTTCGGCGGTTTCCGGGGCAACTTCGCCGCCCTTGCTGCTCTGTGACAGGCGGGTTATGTCACTGTCCTGGTAGTGCCTGCTGAGCAGCCGGTCAAGTCTTGCAATCTCGGCAAAGGCGTCATCAACAGCCGCTTCGAGCTGCCCGGTGTCGCGCCCCGAGGCAACAATCTCGACGATTGTGCCCATCATCAATCGGCTGCGACGGACCAGCTCGGTGTCTCCGGAGTTCGTGCGCAGCCACCCCAGTGCCAGCAGGAGAAGGATGATGCCTATGATCAGAGGTCGGTTCCAGGACAAGGTCAGTGCTCGCAGATTTCACCGATTAAATCGTATTCGGACGAGTCGGTGATCTTCAGGTTGACAATATCGCCGACGTCAGCCTGTCCGGAGGTGATGTAAACCTGGCCATCCACATCCGGGGCCTGGTGCACACTGCGACCGCGCAGCAGCAGTTCGGTTTCCTCACTGTAACCTTCTACGAGAGTCGGTTCGATGCGGCCTTTAAGGGCCAGGTTCTTTTTCAAGGAAACCCTCGCCTGGGCTTTCATCAGGCGTTTGACACGTGCCTGCTTGGTGCGTTCCGGCACCTGGTTGTCAAGTTGTGCGGCGGGCGTGCCGTCCTCGCGGGAATACCGGAACGCGCCGAGCCGTTCAAAGTGGCCCTCCTCGACAAAAGCCAGCAGCTTGCGAAACTGAGCATCGGATTCGCCGGGGAAGCCGACGATCAGCGAGGTGCGCAGGGTTATCTCAGGAATCCGTGTGCGGATGCGTTGCAGCAGGGCACGGATGTCGGATTCATCGACCCGACGGTTCATGGCTGCCAGAATCCGATCGTCGATGTGCTGGATCGGCAGGTCGAGATAGTTGCAGATCTTCTCTTCTGCGGCGATCAGGTCGAGCAGCTCATCGGTGATGCCGTCCGGGTAGGCATACAGCAGTCGCAGCCAGACCAGGCCCTCGATCTTGACCAGCTCTCGCAGCAGGGCAGGCAGCTCCGGGCCGTTGGCGCGCTCGGCGCCGAAGGCCGTCACATCCTGGGCGATCAGGTTGATTTCCTTGACGCCGTTGTCAACCAGCCGTTTTGTCTCGGCGACAACCGATTCGATGGTCCGTGAGCGCAGGGTTCCGCGGATACTCGGGATAACGCAGTATGAACAATGGTTGGCACAGCCCTCGGCGATCTTGACATAGGCCGAATAGAAGGGCGATGAGGTCACCCTGGGGGTGGTGTGATCGTAGAGGTAGTCGGGCAGGCCGATCTCCTGCTGTGGCCCGCCTTCAAGGTGCCTGTCGAGCAGTTCGACGATGCGTGGCGCGTCGGCGGTGCCCATGAAGAAGTCGACCTCGGGCAGCTCCTTCTCCAGTTCCTTCTGATAGCGTTGCGGCATGCAGCCGCTGACGATCAGCAGCTTGCAGCGACCGTTTTTCTTGTAGTCGGCGACTTCGAGGATCGTTTCGACCGATTCCTCCTGAGCGTCGCGGATAAAAGCGCAGGTGTTGACGACGATGATATCCGCTGCACTCTCATCAGTGATGATCGAGAAGCGCTCGGCGGGCAGATGGCCGAGCATGACCTCGGCATCAACCAGGTTTTTCGGGCAGCCCAGGCTGACCAGGCTGACATTGTATCTAGTCAAAATGGTTCCTCCGGTTTTCTTCCAAGATTCGGCGAGTTATAGCACAAAACAGCTTGCGGGAAAAAGTATTCCTCTGGCAGAGGTGTTCAATCAGGGGCACTATCTTATGAGTGTTACCACGGGCGATTCCTCAATCGGCAAACAATGCCGGTGTTCCGCCGGTATGCCAGAACAGCACACGGTCCTCCTGGTCGAGTTCTCCGGTTCGGGCCATGTCGATCAGTCCCCCCATGGCCCTGCCGGTATACACGGGATCGAGCAGGACCCCCTCTGTTTGGGCAGTGATTGCGATAGCTTCTTTTTCTAGCGCGCCCATCACGCCGTAGCCCGCGCCCAGGTAATGCTCGTTGAGGATAATATCCTCTGCGCCGAACTCGTGGTTCAATCCGGCCAGCGTTGCGGCTTTATTGGCAAGGGACAGCACCTGTCGGTCGAAAGACATGTCGCCTGTCTCCTCTTTGTCGATCCTGATGCCGACGACCTGGTAGGTTTTGCCATAGGCTTGCTTGCCCAACATAAGGCCGGCATGGGTGCCGCCGGAGCTGGAGGCAAAAACGATATGGGTAAACGACAGGCCATTGCACTGCTCGTCGAGCTCTCTGGCAGCCTCTGCGAAAGCAAGGGCGCCAAGCTCGTTCGACCCCCCATAAGGGACGTGGTAAGGATTCTTGCCGCTGGCTTTCAATCGGTCGTAAAGCTCCGGGATATCCTCCCCCTTGCGATGGTCCCCCGCCCAGTGGATGTGGCTGCCGAAAATCCGGTCCAGGAGCAAATTGCCGCTCGGCTCGGCAGGCTCTTCTCCTCCCAGGACCAGGTGGCATGCCATGCCGAGCTTCGCCGCGGCCGCAGCGGTCTGGCGGCAATGATTCGATTGTGCGGCACCCCCTGTAATGATCGCATCACATCCCTGTTTGATTGCATCACCCAGCAGGTACTCAAGCTTTCTGGTCTTGTTGCCGCCCAGGGCCAGGCCTGTCTGATCGTCGCGTTTCATGAAGATCTTCGGGCCGCCGAGAGCCTTGCTCAGCCGGGGGAGCTCAACGAGCGGGGTCGGGAAAAACCCGAGTGAAACTTTGGGAAACTGCTGAAGATTCATAATCATCTTTTCGTAACCCTCGATGCCCGTGGTTTATCATGCCAGGGGGTAATAACAAGAAAAGCCATCCGCTGATCTGGTGGATGGCTTTTTCCGGGTTGATTTGTCTCCTTCTATGGCAACGTGCCAAATGGCAGCAGGCGAACAGAAGAGGGTGCCGATCAGAACCCCATTTCCTTGCCGGTCGGTCGAACCACCTGGACTCCTGCCGGAATGGTGAAATCGAAAGTTGTGTCCGGGATGTTGTCATTGATACGCAGGTTGCTGAATTCAATGATGGTGCTGTTGCCGTTGGGATCGTAGACCGCGGTTGAAAGGATCGGGAACCAGAGGGCGTTGGACTCTTGATCGTCGCCGGGCAAAGCCGAGCTTTTCCCGGAGGCGTAATTCTCACGGGACGGCGGGGCAATCGCCGGGTCTCCAAAAGGCTCTTCTTTACCACGATTCTGGTAACTTTCCACGGCGTAGCGGTCGACAATGATAATCAATTTGTTAATCAGCGAGGAGGCGCGGTGCGGGGTCATCTCGAGCACGTAGTTGCCGTCGGCATCCCGGTCCGGTGTCGCCCAGTTGATCGCAAAGTCACGGGACAGGTTGCCAAGACCGGTGAGAAAAGCCATCGGGTCGTTCTGATCGGCCTTGTTGATCTGTTCGATGTCCGACTGGATGACCTGGCTGTTCTCCGGCAGGTAAACCCACATGGTTTTGCCGTTAGAGACGATTCTCTGGGTAGTGGGAGAGTCATATTGCCAGTGGAACTTGACCGTCGGGACGGTTCGCCCGATCCGTTCGGGCCGGTAGTCGAAGGCAACCTCAACGCGGCCATTGGCCCGCTGCAGTCGATCCAGTGAAGCGATTTTCGATTCCTGGAAAAAGGCGGCAGAATAATCAAAAATCCGGTACTCCGCAGCGGTCCCGGGCTGGAAGGGGGTCTCCAGGGTGTTGATGACGTCGCTGAGGGCGATAGCCCAGGCGCAAGGCACCGTGACCGCCAAGCCGATACCGAGGCATAGAGCGGTTAAAAGGGCCCTTTTGATCATTAGCTGTTCCTTTTGGAAAAGGTGTCTACAGGGATACGGGGTGTTCAGTATGGGCACAGTAAACCAACATTTTGCCCGTGGCAAGGTCAAACTCAACGGTACGGCCGCGATTGCCACCGACTTCCTCACCCACTATCGGGATGTCCAGGGCGACGAGTGTCCGTCGGGCACTTTTGGCGTTGCGTGCGCCGACGCTGTTGATCAGCGTCTGGTATGAAGTTTCAAACATATTGGCGCCGCCGGCGATTTTCGCGACCAGCGTGTCCCGGTTCGCTCCGATCCGTACCAGCTGATCAACGATCTGACAAATCCCGACGTCGACGTACTTGCTCTCCGAACCGAGAGGGCTACTGCTTGGTCGGTCGGGCAGGAGCATGTGGCCCATACCGCCGAGCCTGGTTTCCGGATCATACAGAGCAACGGCGACGCAGGACCCGAGCCCGTAAGCTTTCAGAACCGTCGGTGCCCGGTCGATTCTGGCTTCGGCAATACTGACTTGCTCACTCATTGATATTCTCCGGCCGCGTCGAGGAACATATCAAGTGTCGACGGATCGGGGATCAGGAAGAAGTGCCCCTTGATAGCCAGGTCGCTGGATGACTCACCGATAAAATCGGTTTCCACGAGCATCGCCAGGTCACTGGATTTACTCAGATCGATCAAAACGTAGTCAACGACCGCTCCCGCCATATCGTATGCGAGCAGCGGGACCGAGGGGATCAGGGTTTTGTGCAGCATGCTGCCGAGCGCGCTGAGGTAGGCTGAAGCGAGGATGTTGCCGACCTCTTTCAAGGCGGATATCGTCACTTCGTTCATGATCAGAACCTTGCCCTGGTCACCGATCAGGTTACAAAGGAGTCGATGGGCACTCTCCTGGGGAAACAGCAGCATGATGCTGCCCCGCGCATCACCAAGGACCTGCAAGGTGATGCCGACCATCATTTTTTCGGCCCCACCGAGATATTCAGGGACCTTGCTAATCTCGGTAATCGTGACATGCGGAACCCGCAGCTTCACGGGATGGCCGATCATCTGCGACAGGGCCGTCGCGGCGTGTCCCATGCCGATGTTACTGGTCTCCTTCAGGATATCCATCTGGACGTTGTTTAAATTGAGAAATGGCATCAATTCCTCCGGTTATTGATTTGCCGTCATTTGGTGCTTTTCCAGCAAGGTCTGCGGGTCGACCACAAAGGTGACGCGGCCGTCGCCTTCCACGGTTGCACCACTCAGCCCGGTCAGCAGGTTGAGGGGGAACCCGGTCGGTTTGATAAAGGCGTCTCGCTGGCCGAGGAAGCCATCTACCTGCAGCCCGATCCGTTGGCCGCGAACTTCGGTGAGGATCGTCCAGGTGGTGTCGCCGGCCGCAGCTTGCGGCAGGTTGAGCGTCTCAGACAGAGAATACAGACAGAGCTCTTCTTCATCGAGACGAAACAGCCTGTGCTGACCGGAAGTCTCTATCTCTGAAGTTGGCAGATCAAGGGTCCTCTGTACACGTGTGATCGGAATGGCAAGAACGTGGCCTGCACAGTTGACCAGCAGGATCTTGATGATCGCAATGGAGAGTGGCAGACGCATCTGGAATCGGGTCCCCGTGCCGACTTCAGAAATGATGTTCAAGGTGCCGCCAAGGTTGCGAATCGCCGCCCCGACCACATCCATCCCAACGCCGCGCCCGGAAGTTTCGGTCACTTCTTGTGCGGTTGAGAACCCTGGCCTGCAGACCAGCATCAGGGCGTCGCGGTCGCTCATACTGTGAGCCTGGGCCTGGTTGACCACACCGCTATCAACAGCTTTCTGACGTAACGTTTGCGGGTCCATGCCTTTGCCGTTATCTGCGACTTCGATCAGAATCAGGTCTTTTTCGCGGCCGGCGGAGACGGTGACGACCCCCTCTGCTTCGATACCATGGTCTACGGCGTTACGTACCAGGTGAACGAGAGGGTCGGTGATTTCTTCGAGAATGACGCGGTCGATTCCAACATCGGTGCCATTTAACAGCAGAGTGACCTGTTTGCCGGATTGCCGGCTCAGGTCACGTACGATGCGCGGCAGGCGTCCAGTGATACTTTGCAATGGCATCAGGCGGACCTGGAGTACGTTGTGGTGCAGGTCATCGATCAGCCGGCCGGCGCGTTCAAGAGCGTTGTTCAGCTCATCCCAGTTACGGCTGCTGCCGGCGGTGTTCAGCATGTTGCGGTGTGTGATCAACTCACCGGTCAGATTGACGAACTGGTCAAGCAGGTCAGTGCGCACCCGAATCGTGCGGTCCACTGCACGGCGTAGCCGTCGGTCATTCTTGCGGCGGTCCTCGATGAACCGGACGTTTGCTACTCCGCTGATGTTCAGCAGGGTCTCCTTGATCTGTTCTTTTTCCACTAGGGAAGTCAACCAGGCCTGGATCTGTTCGCAGTCCCCCCCCTCGCGTAGCTCGTCCATCTCCGGCTTGGAGGTCTTCAGCTTGCCGAATTTCTCCAGTTCACGCAGGATCAGTATGCCGCGAGCGGCAGCGGCCGGGGTCTCTTTTTCCAGTTCGATCAGGACCTGAAAGGTGACAGGTTCTTCCGGAGGCGCTTTGCTGCTTTCGTCGTCGTCGTCGACGGCGGCTATGGGTCTGTCAGGGCTTTTTTCCTCGCTGTCTGTGGCAGGAACCGGCTGCTTCGTCAGAAAATCCTCGGTGTTACGCTCCGTTCGGTCAGCCTGCAGGTCATCCAGCAGGCCGTCGAGGAGGTCGATGCCTTCGAGCAGGTAATCGATCGTTACCGATGGGATATCGCCGGAATTGCGGAATCCGTCGAGCAGGTCTTCGAGGTGGTGCGACAGTCGGGCTGTGTTGTTGAAGCCCATGGTTGCAGCCATCCCCTTGATCGAATGTGCCTCGCGGAACAGGGCATCGATTGTCTCCCGGTTGCCCGGCTCCTGTTCGAGAGTGACGACCAGCTGATTCAGGCTGTTGATATGTTCCCGGGTTTCGCTTAAGAAA
>Ga0316198_10001216_pt1 | contig 14957 bp, 5 predicted proteins | sample OudBieAanoxic_MG_FD_204935 | JGI IMG/M metagenome (GOLD analysis project Ga0316198, IMG submission 204935) | Coastal sediment microbial communities from Oude Bieten Haven, Netherlands - site A anoxic | ecosystem: Environmental > Aquatic > Marine > Coastal > Sediment | place: Netherlands...
GCCGATCAGCTGGGGCAACTCGAGATCAATACAGTTCTAATCTCGCCGAACATTTTAAATTACAAGGAAAATCTTCCGCCGGCCGCCGGTTTGATCGTGGTCCTCTCCCCAGACAATCCGTTACCGGTGCAGGAACTCAAAGAAATATTTCACCTGACAACGCGCCTGGCCCCCGAATTGAAGAAATCGGCCGCTCAGGGGGGGGCCCTATTCGCCTCTGTCTCCCGACTCGACGGCGCTTTCGGATTTCATGGTCAAGGGGTTGCGCATCCCTTACAGGGGGCGTTGGCCGGCTTGGTCAAGACAGCGGCCATTGAATGGGACGGTGTGCATTGCCGGGCTTTCGATGTCGCTCCAGACTGGCAGGATCAAGAGGCTGTTGCGGCCAAAATAATAGAAGAACTGCTGGGCCGCGATCCGGAAGACCCGATTGAAATCGGATTGAATAAGGACCGACGCCATATACTCGTACTGGAAGCGTCTCCGATAACTGCGCTCGAACCGGTTGAAAGCGTGTTGGCACCCGATGACGTTGTGGTTGTCACCGGCGGTGCCAGGGGGGTAACCGCCGCGGCATCCATTGTGCTGGCAAATGCCTCAGGGTCGCGGTTGATCCTGCTCGGGCGTTCACCGGTACCTATTCCGGAACCCGCATGGCTGAAATCGCTCGATGATGAGACCCTTATTAAGCGAGCGATTTTGGAAAACGATCTGAGCAGCGGTAGTTCACCGGCACAATTGGAATCCGCATACCGAAAGTATATGGCCAACCGCGAAATCGCGACCAATTTGTCTGCGATCAAAAATTCCGGCGGCGCTGTGCACTACATGTCGGTTGATATCCGTGACGCCGATGCCGTGCACCGTGTGATCGCAGAAATCGAATCGGCACAAGGCGCTGTGTCTGCCGTTGTGCATGGCGCCGGTATTCTGGAGGATCGCCTGATCGAAGACAAAACACCGGATCAGTTCCAGAGGGTGTTTGAAACCAAAGTTTGCGGACTTGAAAACGTATTGGCCGCCACCAACGCCAAAAATCTGCGCCATCTGATCCTTTTTTCTTCGGTAACCGGTCGGATGGGTAACAGGGGCCAAGCCGATTATGCCATGGCAAACGAAGCCTTGAATAAAATTGCCCAGCAGTTTTCGGCGCGCACCCCCAATTGCCGGGTGGTTGCCATTAATTGGGGACCTTGGGACGGGGGCATGGTAACGGCCAGTTTAAAACGTGAATTCCACCGCAGAGGTGTCGCGCTGATTCCCACTGATCTTGGCGCCCGCCAGTTAGTGACCGAAATGTGTGCGGCCAGGCCGTCTCAGGTTGAAGTCGTTGTCGGGGGTGCCGGGTTCAGCGTTGTCAAAGGAGCGCCCAAAAAGGTGACCATTGAGTCCGCCATCGAGGAGAAATCCGACAGCGACTTGGCACTAACTTTCCAACGGGATGTCGACCTTGGATCGCATCCTGTCCTTCGTTCCCATATGATTGGCGGCAAACCGGTTGTTCCACTCGCACTCATGACCGAATGGTTCGGTCATGGCGCCCTGCACGAAAATCCAGGACTCCTGCTGCAGGGACTGGACGACATCCGGATTTTAAAGGGCATTAAGCTTGATGGCGCCAAAAAGCACGTCCGCTTGATGGCCGGCAGGGCCCGTAAAACCGGCGGCGGCTTCAAAGTCCCGGTGGAACTTCGCGACGGTTTCCAGGACAATAGGGAAGTCGTCCATTCGAAAGCCATGGCCATTCTTGTCGACACGCTGAAGCCGGCACCCAACTATCGCATACCGGACGATCTCACCCGACGGCCCTACACCCGCTCGATGCATCAGGTTTACGAGCAAATCCTTTTTCATGGCCCGGATTTGCACGGCATCCGCGAAATCACGCACCTTTCGAGTGAAGGGATGATTGCACGGCTTGATCCAGCCCCCGCACCATCCGAATGGTTGAAGGAACCGCTACGGAACAAGTGGCTGGCAGATCCGCTGGCCCTGGATTCCGCCTTTCAGATGGCCACTGTCTGGTGCTACGAAGAAAAAGGCGCCGCTTCCCTGCCGAGTTACTGTGCCGCCTACCGTCAGTACCGACCACGGTTCCCGGTAGATGGCCTAACAGCCGTTCTGGAGGTCGAATCCGCCAGCAGCCACAAAATGAAGGGCACGATCACTTTTCTCGACAGTGACGGTATCATGGTGGCACGTATCATTGGATGTGAAGCCGTAATGGACCAAGCACTCCACAAAACCTTCAAACCAGCCGCCGCCTAAAAAGCGATGTCCGTCAACCCAGCATTTTTTCCTTGTACTTTGCCGCTTCGGGGGCGATCCACACCGCTGCTAAATATTTCATCTGCGGCCGGTGAAAGTAACGCTGCTGCGTCTTTGTTTGCCGACCTCAACAACACATGTAAACCACCGCTTGTAGGACCCAAAAACCCGAAATTACACTTGATTTTATCGTCAATTATTGTATAATAAACAGCCGAAATTTGGACTGCCCACCGAGGGTTGCGGGCCGGTATCGCTCTACGGGGACGATTCTCTGGTTTCAATGCGACCTGTAGTTTGGGTCAACTTTAATCCCCTTTTACAAAGGAGACAATGTTTTGCCTGAAGGAACAGTAAAATGGTTTAATGATCGGAAGGGGTACGGCTTTATCCAAAAAGATGAAGGCGGTGATTTGTTCGTCCACCACACGGCAATTACGATGGAGGGATTCAGGACTCTTGCTGAAGGTGAACGGGTAAGTTATGAAATCGAAGACGGCACAAGAGGTCCCGCAGCCAAGAACGTCGTCAAAATCTAGACCGTTTTTCCACCTCCCAAAAGCATCTCACGATCATCGTCGAGATGCTTTTTCTTTGCCGCTCCTGTTCGAATATTTCCCTAATCCCGCTGAAATAATGCCGTTCGTTTTTTTTAGCCGTAACAAGCCAGGGCTATTGTGCAGATACATCAATGGGGAGCTGTACCCGCCCTCTATGAAGACGCTTTCCAGGTCGTCGAAAAGCACCGGCCGATCAGGCCAGGTGAACCGCTTCTTGAGGACCTGAAATTCCTCCCACTGGTGGCGCAGGTCCGGATTTCTCCCGAAAACCGCATCCTGCGCACGGTCGCATAAGAACATCGTGCACACTATCGGTTTAATCCGCCACAGACATCCGTTTTCCCCAAGATACACACACTTTTCAATACTGCCGGGATTTTGCAATACGTCCAAAATGTAATCTATTTTTTGCGGTGGAGAATGCAGCGCGTTGACGACGACATCGGCAAAAAAGGAAATGATACCTTCCCGTGAGCAACAGGCACTCAACCGGTTGCGGTAGCAAGCCTCGTGACATGTCGAAGAAAAATGGTCTTGCAGAAAACGATCGACGGCACGACGAAACTGCAGGTAGTCTTCCAGGGAACTGGAAATGTGTCCATTGCGGTTTAACGCCATCAAATCCTTGCAGTGACGCCTTACCAGATCAAACGCAGTATATTGTTCACGGTTGTAGTCGCTCATCATCTTTTAGCGGATCGGTGTACTTTTTAATCTGTCCCATTTTCGTTTTTTCGAGAGTATCGCGTTTCTGTTCACGAAACGCAGCAGCATCGGCGGAGTCTTGAATCACGCGCGGTGTTAAAAAGATAAACAAGTTCTTTTTCTGTTGCGATTCGCCTTTAAACTTAAAAAGCCATCCCAACAAGGGGATGTCTCCCAGCAGGGGGACTTTGAACTCCGACACCGTCCGATTGTCTTCGAGGAGGCCACCGATTACCACCGTACTCGTGTCCTGGATGAGTACATCCGTATCAATTGTGCGTTTCAAGGTGGTCGGCTTGAAGTCGGTGGTCGACTCGAGCACGGATAACTCCAAGCTGATGGCCAGCCGCACCGTTCCCTCGTGACCGATCTGAGGTGTAATACTCAAGGTTGTTCCGATGTCCCGATATTCAAACGTGGCGAAAGTATCATCCTGGAATGTCGAGGTGCCGGACTGGAAGGGCAAGTTTGTGGCGACGGTAATCTTGGCCTCCTCGTTGTCGGTTGTCAAGAGCTGCGGCGTGGAAACGATGGTCACATCCCGGCTCTCTTTCATCGCCTGAATCAGCGCCGTTAGATTGTTGAATTGGACACCCGCAATCTCTATCGCTTTGGTGAAAACCCCAACGGAAAATCCGGTTGATAGCACCCCGCTCACGAGCCCTGGCAATGCTGACTGGCCGACCGCATTGACGAACCCCCCACCGACGGCAGCGGCTTTCCCGCCGATTTGAGTCTCCCCCACTGCCGTCCATTCAACCCCGAGACGCAGATCCTCCTGCGCATCCACTTCCATGATCAACGCTTCAATGTACACCATGCCCCGGGGCACATCGAGCGCTTGGATAATGCCTTCCAACTGCTGAAATTCTTCTTCCTTTTCTGCGGTAACAATCAAACTGTTTGTGGCAGGGTAACCGGAAATCTTCAAAGATGGCGGTAGCACAGGTGCTTTACCCTTAGTCGCCTTCTGGGCGCCGTCCTCGATAGGTAATTCACCCAAGGTCTTTATCATTTCTTCGACATCGGCATTTTTTAGAGCGTAGACGCGGATTTTCCCCCTTTCACGCAGAACCTTCCGGTCCAGCAGCTCGATCAAACTTCTGATCCGATGGGTTTCGGTTCTATCGGCAATGATAACGAGCAGATTGGAGCGTTCGTCCACAGTGATAGAAACTTTGGCCGGCCCCCGCTTTCTTTGAGTGGCTGATGATGACTGGAACACGGTTTTGAGAATATTTACCAGAGCGGGCCCATCCGAATGATCGAGAGGTATCAGGGTCAATTCACGACCGGTGTCGCCGCTCTCTAATTCCCGTATAATTTTCATCAACCGGCGAATATTGACGGCGGTGTCGGTGATGAGCAAGACGTTGGATTTCGTATATGCAGCGATGAAAGCGGACCGCGGAACCATGGGGGTCAGAATGCGTTTAAGCTCAGCGGCGTCTGTATGGACCAAGGGGACGATCTGGGTCATCGGGATATCTGCTGCCGACCCTACAACCCGGGAAAGGCCGGTTTTAATGCCCATGGTACGCGCATCAGCGGCAGGAACAATCTTTGTCACTTGCCCGGCAGCGACAGTACTGAAACCGTTTACCTCCAGGGTGGATTGAAACACAGCCTCAAGATCGGTCATGGAAATCCGGCTTGACGAAAGAATGGTCACGTTTCCTTTGACCCGCGGATCGATGATGAAATTTCTGCCGGTTAATTCACTGTAAAATTCAATAAAGACAGTGATGTCGACATTGCTGAAATTTATCGAAATTCGTCGGTTATCAATCGGCTTCCGATTGTCAATTGCGTTGGCGTCAATCGTCGCCAGGCAGACGACCGCGATCAACATCAGGCAAAAAAGCGGGCGGACAGACCATTTCATGGCATTTTAGGTAGCAATGGATAGTTTTTATGGATGGGCACACATCGGGGTCGCGTGTTTATTTTATGCTGTATTCGATCGTTCGCTGGCGACCCCCCCGTTTGAGGCTTAACTTAACGTCATCGGCGGACTTGAGATTTTCATAGAATCCCAGGGCATCGTCTACTGTGGAGATGTCGCGCCCGTTGACGCCGGTAATAACGTCCCCGTTTCGAAGACCCATCCGCATAAAAATAGAATTTGGTTTGATGCGGGAGAGCATCATCCCATCCGGTTGTCCCTGATAGAAATGCGGTCGGATGTTGACTTGATTCATCAGTTGGGCGACGTCCTGGATGGCACTGTCGATTTGGTTGCGCCTGAGTGTAATTTTCTGGACACTGACCGGTGTCCGGCCCGCAGACCGCCCCGGCGCCGGTCGTCCGGGAATTGCCCGCGCGGAAGCCGAACTCTTCCCGACCGCCTTTTCAATCTCCAAGACCTCGTCCTTGCCTTCAACACTCAAAATAATTTTTTCTCTCAGGATCAACTTGACTGAGGCATTTTGAATAGTATCGCCGACACGGAAGAGATTTTGCTCCCTTTTAGCGCCCTCCTCGATGACAGCGTACGCTTCCTCCGGAGGTCCCGTGACCGTGCCCCAGAGCTTGAGTTTCAAATTCGTCTGTTCGAGTGCTTCCACATCGACGGACTTGGGTGCGACCTCTACGGTCGCTTTGGTGTCAAAGAGGTTACGGTCGACAATAGGATTATAAGTTGCCAGAGGCGTTTTCTGGGTTCTTTCAGCCTGAGCAGTCGCCTTTTGCACTGTTGGCGCGGTTGGCGACGATTCGAGATGCGCCGAAGTCGCCTGGAAAAACGTGCTGACGACAAAATAAACCATGGTCCCAATTATCAAAAGGTTCAAAAGCGTGAAAAGATGTTTGTACATAGCGATAACCTTTGGTCGATGCGGTTAGTTGGATTCCCCACGTTCCGGCAGCCGCGTTTCGTATCTCATAACCAGGTCCCTGCGCACAGAGACCCGCTTTTTAGCGACCTTCACTTGGTTTCCAGTCGCAAATCGTCGAGCGGTCCGCTGATCCGGATGGGAATACCACCGCCGGTTTTCAGGCTGTCCAGAAAAGATGGCGGGATCTGAAAACCGGAACGTTGTATGAACTGCTCCTGCGGCATAACGGTTCCACTCAAATTGACAGTTGTCAGCCGAACGTCATTACCTATAGACGCATATCCTGAAAGATTGCCTTGAATCTGATCGCCTGTCAACGTCACGCGCGATATTTTCAACTGTTGGTTTTGAAGAACAGCGTCGGCTTCGACGGTGTCGAAGCTGATATTATCAAGGGTAAAAAAGGGTGTCGCCAGCTCTACCGTCAATTTGGTTATCACAAGGCTGACATTCAGAGCCTCCAATCTTCCGTTTCCGGCGGCATAGTTCAGGACGCCTTGCAGAACACCCTCAACCTTATTGGGCGACATATTGTTTAGGAAAGGGATATCTGCCAATTGTAATCCCGATGCAGCCGCGTTGAGTACCAACCTCTGGCCGTCGGCAATATCGGCGGTGCCTGAGATATGCCCTTGATGGGCGTCCATTGAAAAGGCAAACTCGGATTTTCTGCTAATCAACGACCGCAAGCGTGGCGTTATCGTCACCTCTTCGGCTTCCAACAATCGATCGGAAAAATGATCCAGATCGACGTTGTGAAGTCGTATCCGAAAAGGAAATACCAGACGCGCCTTTTCTGCCGTAATTTGATAATCCGGATTCATCCTGCCGGCCTGCGCGACGATATAGTCTTTCAGGCTTTGCGACGGAAACAGGTAATAGAGAAAGAATGCTGCCACGATGACAGCGTATATCCCGTATAGTATCCATGTCCTTTTATTCATGCGCCGTTTTTCAATGCCTTTTAAGTTATTCTAAAGATTAAATTTACCATTCTCTATCATTTTAGGCAAGCCAGATTCGGTTTCGCAGCATTCAATGGTTGCCGACTGATAAGATATGGGGCCATAGGCTTGAGGCATTGACGTTATCAACAATTTGTGGTTAAAAAGAGAGTTTGTAAAATTAATTGCTATTTATGGGTGTACCGGCAATGACACCCTCGATTGACAAACGTTAGTCGGGCCTACACCGGCAGTAAACCCCGGGCAACTCCTGCCACTGGCATCATTTCCCGGAGATACATACCCATCAGCGGCTTCTTGAACCTCGACATTCTACCCAGAGCAACCACAAAATCGACGCCATGCGATATCACTCCCTGATCGCCGTGGTCGGAATGGCCGGATTGTTTCCAGGCGCTTCCGATCTGGCAGCTTACTGGCAAAATATCGTTTCAAAGTCCGCGACCACACGGGAAGCACCCGGAGATCGCTGGATTGCCGAGCGGGATCAGATGGTCAGCTCGAGACCAACACCGGATAAGGCCTTAAACAGCCGTTGCTGCATTGTGGACAGGATCGACTTCGACCCTTCGGGACTGAATCTGGATCCAACGCTGGTAACCGATCTTGATCCGCTCTATCACATGGTTCTGGACGTTGGTCGTCGGTCTGTATCCGACCCCGCTCTAATTACTTTGAACCGGCAACGCACCGGCGTTGTCCTGGCGGCCATTGCCCTCCCGACGGATGCCTCATCATCTGTTACCCGGGAACTATTTCGTGCTTTATTCGAAGAAAAACTCTTTGGCAAAACCGCCTATCAGCTACCTTCCAAAACCAAAAAGCTTGCCGCAGGGGTCACGGCCCTGCCGGCCGCCATTCTGGCCAGAGCTCTTGGTCTCGGTGGCGGCACCTATACCCTCGACGCCGCCTGCGCTTCTTCTCTCTATGCCGTCAAACTTGCCTGTGAAGAACTTATCGCCCGGCGAGCGGATGCTATGCTGGCCGGGGGGGTCTCGCGCCCGGATTGCCTGTATACTCAGATCGGGTTCAGCCAGCTCAGAGCCCTATCGCCTTCCGGTCGTTGCGCACCATTCGACCGCAGCGCAGATGGTCTTGTGGTCGGTGAAGGCGCCGGCATTCTTGTACTCAAACGGCTCGAGGATGCCATTGCTGCAAACGATCGCATTCACGGCGTCATTCATGGTATCGGTGTGTCCAACGACATGCGCGGCAATCTCCTGGCCCCTGAAAGCAACGGCCAGGTAAGAGCCATGCAGGCGGCCTATGCCTTTGCGGGTTGGAATCCAACCGATATCGACCTGATTGAATGCCATGGTGCCGGAACACCGGTCGGGGATACAACCGAACTCAACAGCCTTTGCACATTGTGGGGTGACACCGGTTGGACGCCCGGCCAGTGCGCTATCGGGTCGGTAAAGTCGATGATCGGTCACCTGCTCACTGCAGCCGGTGCTGCCGGAATCATCAAGACCCTGCTGGCCCTCAAAGAAAAAACGCTGCCGCCATCCATGAATTTCGACCGACCCGCGAAGAACAGTCCGCTGAACGGCAGCCCGTTTCGGGTCCAGATCGATCCTGCGGATTGGCCGGCTCACCAGGACCGCCGTCGCCGGGCGGCGGTTAGCGCTTTTGGTTTTGGTGGCATCAACGGCCATCTCCTGCTCGAGGAGTGGGCAGCGGATTCTAAACCGAAGGCCGGTACCCTACCGTCGATAACAAGCTCAGGCACGGGCAATGATGGGACAAGCGTGTCGACAAATCAGCCAGAACCCATATCGATAGCCGTGGTCGGCATGGCCGTCGCCTTTGGACCGATTGATTCCCTGCAGGCGTTTCAGGAAATCGTCTTCAACGGTCGCAGCATTATCGGCGATCGACCGCAAGGCCGGTGGAAAGGTCTTTCATCCCTCCTCAGTTTTTCAACCGATATACTGCCACGCAAGGGCGGGTTTATGTCTAACCTGCGTATCGGGCTTGACGAGTTTCGAATCCCTCCCAATGAAATTCCCGACATTCTTCCCCAGCACCTTCTGATGCTGCAAGTGGCTGCTGGCGCCATGGCGGATGCCGGTCTCTCCGAAGTCAGTGACCGCCCTAAAATGGGCGCCGTTATCGGCCTCGACTTCGACTTTGAAGCCAGTACCTACCATTTTCGCTGGTCCCTGCCCGGCCTTGTCCGGAAGTGGCATCGGCGACATTTTCCTGACATGGACCAACAGGCTGCTGATGAATGGTTGTCGACCCTTCTAGCTGCCGTGACACCGCCCCTTAATCCCAGTCGCACCCTCGGGGCCCTTGGTGGAATCATTGCCAGCCGGATTGCCAGGGAATTCAGGTTCGGAAGCGCCAGTTTCGGGGTCTCAGCAGATGCCGCTTCAGGTAACCGGGCCCTTGAAATTGGTGTACGGTCCCTACAGCGGAAAGAAACCGACGCCATGCTGGTGGGAGCGGTCGATCTTGCCGGTGATATCCGGCAAATTATCACCAGCAGTAACAGTGGTTGGTTTTCAACGAAAGGGACGGTATGCCCTTTCGACCCTAAAGCGGACGGTACGCTCCCGGGAGAAGGAGCAGTGGCACTGGTCATTAAGAGACAGGAACAGGCCGTTGCCGACGGTGACCGCATTTATGCGCTTGTCAGCGGGATCGGGAATTCCTCTGAAGAACCGGAGGGCGATACCGATTTCGGTGGCGAAGCTTTTAGCCTCGCCCTGAAACAGGCTTTGAAGGAGGCCAATGCGTCGCCGAAGGACATCGAATACGTAGAAACGACTGCTCAGGGTATTCCGAACCACGACCGGACGATCAGCCGAGCACTGACGGCCGTCTTTTCCGATTGCAAGAGCGCCTGTTCGGTTGGGTCCAGCATTGCGAACCTGGGACACACCGGCGCTGCTTCGGGCCTGGCAGCCGTTGTGAAAGCCGCTCTGAGTCTTTATCACCAAATTATTCCGCCGCTGGCTGGTTATCATTCAGCGGCCAACGATATCCATCGGGTCCCCAAATTCAGACTCCCAATTCTTCCGCAGTACTGGTTCCGCAACCGCCAGGACGGACCGCGTCGGGCCTGTATCGGCATTGGCACTGGTGATGGCAATGTCGCCACCGCCGTTTTGCAGGAAGCCCCGGACCGATGGTCTGAAACGCTGTCGGCACACCCCGTCAAGCTGGACGAAAAACGGCGCCCTTTGGGACCGGCGCGACTGGGTTTGTTCGTCGTTCAGGGACAAAACCCCAAGACGCTTTTAGCGACCGTAGAGCAACTTCGCCGTCATGTCGGAGGCCATAACGCCCGTCAAATGACTGTCGAAGATGCGGCCCGCAGTTGGCTGCAACAGCAACCGCTCGACGCGACCCAGCCGCTCGTTGCGGTATTGCTGGCACCGGACGTGACAGCCCTTGGCGCGCTAACACATGAAGCACAGCAGGCCATAGAGGCTGGCACGTCACGAGATTTCGGTTCCGGCGGTGGCGTATGTTTTCGACCCGTTCCTCTGGGTGACGGTGATCTGGCTTTTGTCTATCCCGGTTCCGGCAACCACTACCCCGGCATGGGGCGGGAAATTGCCTTGCAGTGGCCGGAAGTCATGCGTCGATTGGATGCCGGCACACAGCGCTTAAAATTTCAATTCCGGCCGGACGTATTTATGTCCCAGACCGATATTTCTGACATGCTGGAAGTCGACGAGCAAAAGCGTGTCAATGACCCCCTCAATTCCATTATCAGCCCGGTGGCATTCGGTTGCATGACAACGACGCTCCTACAGTGTTTCAATGTGAAACCCCAGGCCGTCATCGGATATAGCCTTGGCGAAGTGACCGGCCTTATCGCCATGCAGGCTTGGCCCGATCGAGACACGGTTCTTGAAAGAATGCTGGACACCGATCTCTTTCACAGGCAACTATCCGGTCCATGTTTGGCTGCCCGGAAGGCCTGGAAGCTGAGTCCCAGTGAAAAATTCCATTGGCGGACCGCCGTGGTCAATCGGCCGTCAGAAACGGTTCGCAAAGCCTTACACGGTCTTCCGGCAGCGCGGCTGTTGATCGTGAATACCCATGAAGAATGTGTGGTGGGTGGCGAATACGAGCAGGTTGACACCCTTGTCCGCCGACTCAATTGCCAATCAATCGACCTGGAGGGCGTGATCACCGTACACTGTGATGCCTTGGCACCGGTGGCCGACCGATACAGGGCTCTACATGTTTTTCCAACGGTTGCGCCCCAAGGGGTCCGTTTTTACAGCTGCTCCAGCAGCCGTGCTTACACGCCGACTTCTGATGGTGCCGCAGCTTCCGTTCTATCGCAGGCCCTGCACGGTTTTGAATTTCCGCCCACGATCGAACAGGCGTATGCTGATGGGGTGCGCCTATTCCTCGAAATGGGCCCCGGTGCCTCCTGCAGTCGGATGATTCGGCGTATTCTCGGAGACCGACCCTACCGGAGCTTTTCGCTCGATTTGCCAGGAACCGAGGGAATCGAATCGGTACTGAAGGGTATTGGTGCGCTTATCGCTGAAAGGATCCCGGTAGACCTGGAATGGCTCTATCCGGCGGCGGACCGTTCTCGACCAGGCCTTGTTGCCGGCCCACCGGATACACGCGACATCGTTGAGATTTCCGTCGGTGGCAAAACGCTTTCCCCAACACGACCGGAAACCACCGCAAGCCTTCGGTCGGCGCCTTCACCTTTAAACCAAACCACGGTATCTTCCCCCAAAACAGAGGACAAACGACCGCCAACCGTAAGACAAGGACCCGGAATTTTCGATCCGCAAAGGCCACCGCAATCGGACAGTCTGATTATCGATGATCGGGACGACAAACAACAACCGCTCCCGGTTGTACCGAAAGGCCAGAACCCGCATGCAAACCTGATCGACGAATTTACCCGGACGATGACGGTGACAGCCGCCGCCCACAGGCAATACCTCGATTTTACGACAGATTTATCAAGAAGTTTCGATGAGGCGGTTTCCTATCACTCCCGCCTGGTCGAAGTGCTTTCCCGGAGTGGCGCCGTCCGGGAGGGAAACCGTCCGGAACCGATCGAAGGACCACGGCACGGCACGGCATCGGCCCCGGTGGCTTATGATCGTCATCAGTGTCTCGAATTTGCGATCGGTAAGGTCGCCCAGGTTTTCGGGTCGGATTTTGCGCCGGTCGATACTTACCGGACGCGTGTCCGTCTTCCGGCCGAACCGCTGATGCTGGTTGATCGCATTGTCTCGGTAGAAGGCCTCAAAAGATCCCTGACATCGGGCCGGCTGGTCACCGAGCACGACGTGAAGACTGGTGCCTGGTATCTTGATGGCGATCGCGCACCGGTCTGTATCGCCGTCGAGGCCGGTCAGGCAGACCTCTTCCTGTGTTCATACCTCGGTATCGATCTGGCAGTTAAAGGTGAACGTGTCTATCGGTTATTGGATGCCAGTGTTGTCTTCCATCGCGAACTCCCCCGTCCAGGAGATACCATCCGCTATGAAATAAAAATCGAGAAATTCATCCGTCAGGGCCAGACTTACCTCTTTTTCTTCAACTTTAAAGGCACCATCGACAACCAGCCATTGATCAGCATGACAGACGGTTGTGCCGGTTTTTTCACCGAAGATGAGATCCAAAATTCGGGAGGAATCATCCCGACGGCTGAGGACCGCGAAAAATTGACCGGCCGACGGGATCCCCAGTGGACGGAACTTGTCCCCCAGGCAATGGAAAGTTATGCCGACGACCAAATCGAGGCACTGAGAACGGGTAACCTTACCGCCTGTTTCGGGCAGGATTTCGACGGTATCGTCCTTTCGCCGCCCCTGAGGCTACCGGGCGGTCGCATGAAGCTGATCGACAGGATCCAACAACTCGATCCACGAGGTGGCCGTTACGGTCTTGGATCCATTCGCGCCGAAGCAGACATTCACCCCGATGACTGGTTCCTGACCTGCCATTTCGTTGACGACATGACCATGCCCGGTACGTTGATGTACGAATGCTGCGCACACACACTGCGGGTGTTTCTTCAACGCTTGGGCTGGGTAACCGACCGGAGGGACGTACACTACGATACGATCCCGGGCATCAAGAGCGTTTTACGGTGCCGCGGACCGGTAACGCCCCGGACCCGGCAGGTAATCTACGCGGTCGAACTCAAGGAAATCGGCTATGGCCCGGAGCCTTACGCGCTGGCCGATGCGCATATGTATGCCGACGGTCGCTACATCGTGCGCTTTACGGACATGGCGATACGCATGCCCGGATTGAATCGCGATCTCGTCGAAAACGACTGGAAGACGCGGCGTCGGCCTGTCGCCAGGTCTCAGGTCCAACTGCCAAAGCAGGCCCTATACGATCGGCGTCGAATTTTGGCTTTTACCATGGGTAAACCGTCTCAAGCTTTTGGTGAACGATACGCCGTATTCGATAGCGATCGTTTTATCGCCAGACTCCCGGCGCCGCCCTACTCGTTTCTCGACCGGGTCATCTCCGCCGAACCGGAGCCCTGGAAGTTGACGCCCGGCGGCTGGGTTGAAGCCGAGTTCGATGTTCGCCCCGATGACTGGTACTTCAAGGCCAATCGATCGGACAATATGCCCTATTGCATCCTTCTGGAAATTGCCCTGCAAGCCTGCGGATGGTTGGCCGCATATGCGGGATCAGCGCTCAAAAGTTCGAAAGAACTGCGATTCAGGAACCTCGACGGTCAGGCGGTCCTGCACCGAGATGTGCCCACCGCCCCTCAGGTACTGAGAATCCGCTGCCGCATGACAAAAGTCTCGAGTGTCGGGGACGTTATCATCGAAAGTTTCGACTTCCAGGTGCTGGGACAAGATCAGATGATTTACGACGGCAACACCGTGTTCGGCTTCTTTACGCCTGAATCTCTGGCCGAACAGAAAGGTATTAACCTCGACAAGGTCCTACGGAAGGACACCGAATCAGATAGCCGGGACAGCAACCTGGTGATAACTCTGCCAGACGAAGCGCCGTTGACACCAGAGGACGCCGACAGTCCAAAGGCGACAATCGGACTGTACATGCCGGCCAAGGCCTTGCGAATGATTGACCGCATCGAAATTTGCAGCCCCCACGGCGGACCCAAGGGGCTTGGTTACCTGCGCGCCACTAAAAAAATCGATCCCGGGGAATGGTTCTTCGATGCCCACTTCTACCAGGATCCGGTGTGCCCCGGCTCGCTCGGGATTGAATCGTTTTTGCAGTTGTTGAAGTATGACGCCATGCGACGCTGGGGAGGTCTGGCGGACGGCCACCGATTCGAACACATTCACCGGGTCCCCCATACCTGGCAATACCGCGGGCAAATTGTTCCGCAAAACCAGACTGTTGAAGTAGAAGCTTTTATAACCTTAGTTAAGAATGAACCGGCACCGGAGCTGCGTGCCGACGGCCTATTGACCGTCGACGGCCTGGCGATCTACCACATGAAGGATTATGGCATACGGATCGTCCCTCGGTGAGAAAAACGGCTGATCCATAGAGCACTACCGGCACCCGTCCGCAATGATTGCGCTTTCACCTGGGGGAAATTTTTATAATTTATTTTTTCTTTTTTAAATTAATATATTAATATATTTATAATATATTATATAAACTTTTACATTAATTTT
>Ga0316198_10001217_pt1 | contig 14957 bp, 10 predicted proteins | sample OudBieAanoxic_MG_FD_204935 | JGI IMG/M metagenome (GOLD analysis project Ga0316198, IMG submission 204935) | Coastal sediment microbial communities from Oude Bieten Haven, Netherlands - site A anoxic | ecosystem: Environmental > Aquatic > Marine > Coastal > Sediment | place: Netherlands...
CCACCTCAACGTCGAGGAGGAAGCCGTCATCCCGCTGTTACTCGCGCTCGACCCGCAAGAGTTCGATCGCTACTACCGCAGCCCACTCTCCATGCTGATTCCCGCCGATCGTCGCGCGTTGTAGACTAAAGGCGTGAGCACCAGCACCAGCCCCTTCTTCGCGAGCCCCGAAGCCAAAGCGTTCTATCAGAGCCGCGTCGCGTCCTTTGGCTTGATCATCGCGGCTGCGGGGGCGATTGGCTTAACCTTTCGGCTCGTCATCGGCCTGGCGTCCGGGACGCTGCACGAGAAGTTGGGCGAGCCGGGTTTCTGGCTTCACGCGTCGGCCATCGTTCCGTGCCTGGCGATGTGGCTCGTCTGCCGCGGCGGTCCGCGGCCGCTCGAGACGGTGATCGCCGCCGAGACGATGGGCCTGCTTTTCGCCTCGGTCGGCTACATCGGCATGGGGATGACGATTCCGCCGGAGGTTGGCGCCGATGTCATCACGGCGTTCGCGCTTTCGTTTGCCCTCTTCTCGCGCGCGGTCTTCATGCCAAGCACCGCGCGACACACCGCCATGTTGGGTCTCCTCATCGGCGTCCCGCTCGTCGGCATGATGGCCCTGCACTACCGCGACGTCGACCCCGCGATGTGGCGCATGGTCGGTTACGACACCCGTGGGTTCGAACGGAGCACCATCATCATCTCGACCGCCCTGATGACGACCATGTGGTGGACGCTGACCGTCGGCCTGTCGAGCATCGCGTCTTTCGTCATTCATCGCCTGCGGAGCGAAGTGAGCAGCATCCGAAGCCTCGGTCAGTACCAGCTCGAGCACAAGCTCGGTGAAGGCGCGATGGGCGTCGTCTATCACGCGACCCACGGCATGCTCAAGCGCCCCACGGCGGTGAAGCTCCTGCGGCCCGAGCTCGGCGGCCGCGAGGTGCACGACCTCTTTCGGCGCGAAGTGCAGCTCACGGCGACGCTCAAGCATCCACACACCATCACGATCTACGACTACGGCCGCACTCCGGAGGGCTTGTTCTACTACGCGATGGAGCTCCTCGACGGTGCAAGCCTTCAAGACATCGTCGAAGCCACCGGGCCTCAACCCGTGCCCCGCGTCGTCCATGTCCTGCGCGATGTCGCCCTTGCGCTCGACGAAGCACACTCGGTCGGGCTCATTCACCGCGACGTCAAGCCGAGCAACATCATGCTCACGCGGCAGGGTGGGTCCGACGACTTCGTCAAGGTCCTCGACTTCGGGCTCGTGAAGCGCATTTCAGACGCGGACGACTCCGAGACGAGCGACACCCGTTCGATCCAAGGGACGCCACAGTACCTGAGTCCCGAGGGAGTCAACACGCCGAGCGAGGTCGATGCGCGAAGCGACATCTATTCACTCGGCGCAGTAGGCTACTACTTGCTCACCGGCCGCCCCGTCTTCGAAGCCGACACCGTGTTCGAGCTCTGCAGGCAGCACGTGGAGGCCGCTCCTCCCCCCATGAGTCAGGCCCGCGGCGAGCCTGTCCCAGAGCCGCTCGAGCAGCTCATCCTCTCCTGCTTGGCCAAGAACAAAGACGACCGGCCCACGTCGGCAGACGCACTCGCCGACACACTCGACCAGCTCGACCTCCCACCGTGGACGCGAGCCGATGCCGAACAATGGTGGCAGCGCTACGGGCCTCTAGTCGAAGGCCAACGCGACTCGATCGTCCCCCGAATCACAGGCCACACGATGAACGTGGTCCTCGAAGAGCCCTGGTTCGAAGGCGCCGACAGCGCAGCTGGCAAGGCGTAGCCAAAACCATGACCCGCCTAAAACACGACAACCCCAAAGCCGAGCTCACCGCGCTCCCAAACTGCGGCCACTTCCTCCCAAGAAGACGACCCCGACCAAGTCGCCAGGCTCATCGCCCAGTTCCTGAATTCCCCAACGCGAGGAGGAATCGACCGTATGCATCTCGCAAGTGCATGAAAATGCGTAATTGTTTAACGGGCGACGGCCCGAGGCAGCCCACACGGCAAGTCCCAGAAACCCTTGTGCTTCTCGTGACTACATGGTCCCATTCCCGCCTACCCCATGCGCACGCTCGATTCGACAAAGTCGGCCGTCATCGACCTGGTCGAAGCGGCATACCGTCTCCCAATCGAGGAGTCGGACTGGCTCGAGCATGTCGTGGCCGCCGGCCTATCGACGATGCCGCACTCGCTGTTCGCTTCCGGCATCATCTTCGGCCGCACCCAGAATGATCGACGGGTGCGCATACGAGCTTGGCGACATGAGGGTGCGTCGGACGAAATCAAAAGCGCGTTGTTGAACTGCGCCGCCGGCATTCCAAAGGAACTGGAGCTCGTATGGTTTCGCCCAGGGCTTGTCGACACGGGTTCATGCATCTCCGAAGCGTCGCGGCAGTTCGTCGAAGCGGTCGCGTCCAAGACGAGCATCGCTGGGGACGTCCTCATGCTGAACGCGATGGAGCCAGACGGGCGCGGAGCGTATGTCGCGATTTTTCTCCCCGCCCCGACTACACTCGATTCCCACGAACGCGGACGATGGAAGATGCTCGGAGCCCATCTCGCAGCAGGACACCGAGTCTGGAGAGCAGTCGGATCGGCGACAGCCGGATCCACCGCGCTGCCCCACGGAGCCGAAGCCGTGCTGGATCCCGCGAGCTTCAAGGTCACCGACGCCGCGGGGCGCGGGAAAGAGCAGGGTGCCGCGGTAGCACTTCGTCAGTCGGCCCAGCAGGTCGACCGTGCGCGAGGCCGGCTGCGACGCACCGATCCCAAAGAAGCACTGGAGACCTGGTTGGCCCTGATGCACGGGCGTTGGTCGATGGTGGATTGGTTTGATTCCGACCAGCGCCGCTACGTGCTCGCGATCCCCAACGCCCCCGATCTAGGCGACCCTCGCGGATTGTCCGAGCGCGAGCTTCAAGTCGCAACCTACGCCGCCCTCGGCGAAAGCGGCAAGCTGATCAGCTACCGCCTCGGTGTCTCCAAGGGAACCGTCTCCAACGCCCTCGTTGCCGCCATGCGCAAACTGGGGGTGAAGACGAAGCCGCAGCTGGCAGAGAAAATGCGCGGGTTCAAGAACCAATTCGGCCGTGCGAACGAGCGCGACTCGAACTAGTCCAGGCCGCCCCCAAAACGCGGCAACAACAACAGGCCGCCCACGGCCCAGCTAGCCCGGATTGCGGCAGGCCTCGACGTCGGCTTTCGACAAGCCGAGGGCGTCTGCGGCTTCTTCGAGGTCTTTGCCGGTGGCCTCGACTTTGTAGGCTTCCTGCGAGGCTCTTTCGACCTCGCTGCTGACGTTGCTGCCTCCGTAGCGCGAAGCGGTGCCGGCGGCCGCCTTCATCACTCTGCCAAACGCGCGCTTCTTTTTCTTTGCCGCGTCGATCTTCGCCTGCAGGCACACTTTCTGGGCTTCTTCGAGCGGCTTCTCGCCCGCGCCCGCCCCGCCCGCCGCGTCACGCTTCGCCGCAAGGATGCCCGCAAGCTGCGGCGTTGCTTCGCCTGTCACTTCGAGCCCGTTTTCTGCCTGAAACTTCGAAATCGCGACGATGCTCGGCGTGCTCAGCTTCCCGTTCGCCTCCCCGGGGTCGTACCCGAGCGCGATCAGGTCGCGCTGGATCGATTGCACGAGCGGGTCGCCGCCGGCCGCCAACGCCGCGGATGCCGAAGCCCCGGACCCAGGCGTCGTACCGGGCGTAGTTCCTGTGCCCCCGCCCGCCGCAACCGCCCCCTCGAGCCCGACGTTCACCCGAATCGCCCGCACCTCGGTCAGCACCTCCATCTCGCCGCCGTCGACCATCTTGCGGAGCATGGCCATCTGCGAGCCGGCCATCCGTTCCACCTGCGCGCGCTGCCCGGGCGGCATCTCGGCGAGCTGCTTGTCGAAATCGGCGAGTTGTTTGCGCGCGTCTTCCATTTGCTTCTGCTGTTCCGGGCTGAGCACGCCCTGCATGCGCATGAGGTTTCGGTAGGGCATGTAGAGCTTGCTGCCCGGCACGCTTCGGTAGTCCTCGTCCAGCCGTTCAATGAGGATTTCGCGCGCGCTCTTTCCTTGTTTCGCCACCCCCTCCATCTGCATCTTGAGGGGCACATGCTTCTCCGCATCGATCCAAAGGCTGATGGCCTGAATCTCGAGCTCTTCGCCGTCCGACTTCTCGACGATGTTCAGCTTGTCCGCGCGCGCATGGATCGCACGCCGCTTACCCACCGACTCCTTGCCGACGATCTTCGCCCGCTTCCTGAAGAGGGCCATGCTCTTGGCTTTGTCTTGCTGATGCCGTTTCGCGTCGGCTTTGCCCTCTGCAGAGGCCTTGCCAGCCGCGTCCGCAAAGTCGGCCATGCTGCCCATCATCGTGCTCGGGTTCGGCGAGGCCCAGGGCTCGGCCTCCGCCCCCGACCCCATGGCGTCGCGCATTCCCGGCGGAAGGCCGGCTTCATTCATGCCCTTGTCCATTTCGCCGCTGACCGCCGAGCCGGTTTCCCGCATCGCTTTCGAATACGCTTGCCAGGCCTCGGGTGACATGCCTTGTCCCGCCTGCTGCCGGTTCTGCATCTCGGCAAAGGACACGAGCCGAAACATCTCCATCGGCTTCCCATTCGGACCGCGCATCGACACGCGCTCGTAGTAGAGCGTCGTCTCGTGCCCCATCATGGTGATGTCCATCGCGTAGTTGTCGACCCCTTTGGCCCGCTTGCTTTCGACCTCGAGCATCTTGTCGAGCAAGCCTTGCGCACTCTGAGCACGTGCGAGGGCGGGGACGGTTGCGACGAGCACCAAGGCGCTCACGCCCACGAGCAGCAGCCGAACGGGATGGATCGCGCGTTTCACAGGGCCTCCGGGAGAAGCGCCAGTCTATTCGAAAGCCGAAAAAATCGCACTCGAGGTCTCACCGAAAGACTTGGAGCCAGTGAAATGGCCATGTTCGTGCCGGTGAAGTCGACCGTCACGCGGAAGGCAACAGAAGGAGAAGCCAGGGGCGCGATCGGTGCGCAGAGCGTTCCCGCGCGGCACCTGGCCCCCGCACCGTTTGCGCTTCCCCCAGCCGAAACGCAGATTTTGCAGGTACTGTTCTGCGAGACAATCGGAAACCAACGGATCTATGCTGGCACGCCCGATGCACTCCCAGAGGCCGACTTCGAAACCCAAGCAAGGGAGAGGCGGCCATGAGCAGTCATCGTGTGGTTGTCGTCGGAACGGGCGCGGGCGGCCTCTGTGCCACCGCATTTCTCGCCAAGCAGGGCATTGAAGTGGTCGCCCTCGAGCGCTCGACCCACGTTGGCGGGTTACTCAATCCCTACTCGCGCGAGGGTTATCTCTTCGACCCAGGCGTGCATTACCTGGGTCAATGCGGCCCGGGTCAAGCGATGGATCGGCTGCTCGATGCGCTCGGCCTCAGCAGCGCCGAGCTCATGGCGGAAATGGATCCGGACGGCTTTGATGTGTATCGCTTCCCCGACTTCGAGGTTCGGATGTGCCGCGGAGCCGAAGCCTATCGCGATCGCTTGGCCGCGCAGTTCCCGGGGGACGTTCGCGGTGTCGACAAAGTCTTCGAAGCCGTCGCTGAGTTTCGCAGCTTCAACAAGGTCCTCGAGCACCTGCAGCCCACGGGCAAGCTGGGGCTCTCGGATGTATGGGAAGGGCTCAAGTCAGCGCCGCTCCTCCGCTATGTAAAGGCGACGTACGGAGAGTTCCTCGATCAAGCCGTGACCGATCCCCGGCTCAAAGCGGTCTTCGCGGCGGCGTGTGGCGACTACGCGTTGCCGCCATCCCGCGCATCGGCGCTCGTGGGCCTGGCAGTCCTCTACGGCTACATGGACGGGGCATCCTTCCCACGAGGCGGCAGCGGGACGTTGCGCGACGCGATCCAGCACGTCGCAACCCAGGGCGGTGCCACGTTTCGTACCGGTGCCGAGGTCGAGCACATCGAGGTCGAGGGCGAGCGTGTGCTCGCCGTGCGCTTGAAGGGCGGTGAGCGCATCGAGGCCGATGCGGTGGTTGCAGCGGTCGATCCCCGACACGTGTTCGGCGGGTTCATTCCGTCGAACGCCGTGCCAAGAAAGCTTCTGGAGCGCGTGCGCGGCCTCGAGTCGTCGATCTCGGCGATGGCCCTCAATCTCGGTGTGAACCGCGATCTGCGGGAGGTCGGGCTCGGCGCTTTCAACATCTGGGACTACCCCACGATCGACATCGATGCGCTCTATGAACCGATCTTCCACGGTCGTCTTCCCGAGAAGCCCTGCATGTTCATCTCGGCAAACTCTCTCAAGGACCCCACGGGCCAGATGGCGCCCAGGGGAAAGACATCGCTCGAGGTCATTGCCCTAGCGCCCTATTCGATCTTTGGCGCCTGGGCCAACATGCCAGCCGAGGAGCGGGGAGACGACTTCCATCTGCTCAAAGACCGGCTGCGCGATCAGCTTCTCGAGCAGCTCGATGCACGACTGCCTGGCGTCGTCGATCACGTCGAGGTGATGGACTTCTCCACGCCGCTCGCCATGGAGGGATGGGTCAACTTGATCGACGGTGGGCTCTACGGACCTGCGATGACCCCCGACCAATCGATGTTCTTCCGCTTCCCGAGCTCGACCTTCTTGCCCAACCTGTTCTTGGCAGGCGCCGGAGTCTTCGGCGACGGCGTCCTGCCCTGTATGCAGTCGGGGCAGGTTGCCGCCAAGATGGTCGAGCGAGCGCTCTCAAGGTCCTAAGAAGTGTCGTGACCGAGGTTGACGGCGACCGCCGCCCTGAATGAAAGTAGCCCCATGACCGCCCAAACCAAACAAATGTCGCCCGTCGATTCGGCCTGGCTGCACATGGACGAGCCGACCAATCTGATGATGATCACGGGCGTCTCGCTGCTCGATAAGCCGCCCGACTTCGAGCGCTTCCGAAAGACGCTGGAGGTCCGCCTTCTCACTCTGGATCGGTTCACCATGCGCGCGGTGGAATCGGTCTTGCCGGTGGGTACGCCCCACTGGGAGGTCGATCCCAACTTCGATCTGGATGCGCACATCCATCGCGTGGCCCTGCCGGCACCGGGCGACATGACGGAGCTCCAGCGCCTCATCAGCGATCTGGCCAGCACGCCGCTCGATTTTTCCAAGCCGCTGTGGAACATCCATCTGGTGGAGAACGTGGCGGGCGGCGCGGCCATGGTCATGCGTCTCCATCATTGCATCGGCGATGGCACGGCCATGAACGCGGTGATGTTTCGGCTCATGGACATGGCGCGAGATGCGCCGATCGGTGAAGTGGAAGAGCCTGCAACGGAAACGCCCAAACGGCATGATTTCGTTTCGAGTGTGTTCAGGCCCGTGCGCAGCATCGGAAACGCCATCCGCTACCTGGCGCACGAAGGCAGCGAAAGCCTCCGCCACCCCTCACGCATCGTGGAGGGCGCCGGCGCCGCGGCCGAAGCGGCGAGCATCGTGGGGCGCGTGCTGCTGATGACCCCCGATCGGGAGACTCCGTTCAAAGGTCCTCTCGGTGTGCAAAAGCGCGTGGCCTGGTCCAACAAGATTCCCTTGGCGGACGTCAAAACCGTCACCAAAGCCTTGGGTGCCAAGGTCAACGACGTCATGCTCAGCGCGCTGGCCGGCGGATTGCGCGACTATCTGATCGCGCGCAACGCCGATGTGAGCGATCTCGAGATCCGGGCCGTGATCCCGGTGGACCTGCGCCCGCCTCAACGCGGCATCGAGCTCGGCAACGCGTTTGGCCTCGTTTTCTTGTCTCTCCCACTGAGCATCGCCGACCCGGTCGAACGGCTTCACGAGACGAAGAAGCGCATGGATGCCATCAAGGCGTCGATCGAAGCGGTCACCTTCTACAGCCTGCTCAGCCTCTTTGGCGTGACGCCCCGGCAGGTCGAAGAGCAGGGGCTCAACATCTTCGGGTCCCGCGCCACCGCGGTCGTGACCAACGTACGCGGCCCCGGTCAGGCCCTCTACATCGCCGGCAGCAAAATCGAAAACATCATGGGCTGGGTCCCACAGGCAGGGCACCTGGGCCTCGGCGTCAGCATCTTCAGCTACGACGGCAAAGTCAGCGTCGGCGTCATCACCGACGCCGGCCTCGTCCCCGACCCAGAACAAATCACCGCCGCGTTCCGCGCCCGATTCGACGAGCTGTTGTCCATCGCGAAGCAAGGCTCGACGCCGGCGTGACGTCATGACCGAGGTCTCTCGCGAAGCTAGCGCTTCGTCGGGTCTCCGCTACACGTCCACCATCACCCCGCCGTTTTCTACGACCGCGCGTTAGCTCTTCAGCGCCTTCTCGCTGCGCACGATGTTCAGCAGCTGAATGTCGGGTGGGAAGTCCGCCCAGGTTTGGATAGACGTATCTATTTGGGGATCTGGGTGTTAGCGTCCGCGGGCATCGGGTTGCAGACCGGGTTTCCTGTTGCTGAAAGGCCAGTCATGTCGACACCGCCAGACCAGCGGCAGCGAGAGCGACTCATGAGGCGCTCCGCGATGGGTTTCGCCTGGATTTCCATCCGACGCCGGCTTCACGCCTTCGCTTTCGTCTCTCTTGCGACGCTATGCGTGCTGCCGGTATCGGACGCGGAGGCGCAGGCCCTGGACGATAACGCTCTAGTGCCGGCGATGATCGCCACGGTCGTGACCCACGACCTGGGCATTCCGATCGGCCTGCTTCCCTTTCCCATCACCCAGCTGGCAGGCGAAACCGCACAATACGTCGCCAATATCGGGCTGAAGGTCTATCGACCCTGGCTGAGGCCCTCGAAGGACGGCAACTTCGACAACCTAGCGTTTCTTCCGGACAGCGACGGTGACGGCGACGCGTGCAGTTTTCACTTCTATTTGCCCAGCGCGACGGCTGAGTACGAGAATCTCTTCGGGATCGTCCCAATCCGCTCGCCGTACTACGACGAGGCCACCAATACCACTTACCTGTGGCAGGACCGCTGGGGTGTGCTGACGCCGCCTCGCATCTACCATGCGAATTCCAAGGCGCGCCTGAGCGTGCGAGGCGCCGAGCCTGTTCGACGTTACGACGAGGCCATCGACGCATTCACCGGGGCCTACTACCCGATTCTCGACGCATACTCGCCCTCGCTAGACATGCCCAGGGTACTTGGATTGCCTCAGCCGAACCGCGTAGACCACGACGGTCAGCTCGCTGTGACCGGCCCGCAAGAGGTGTATCTGCCGGTCGGTTACCACACGATGGAGTGGAGCGCGGCGACGCAGCTAAATGCGATCACCGACATCATCGTGCCAGGGCTGCTGCTGGCCTCGGCCGTGCACTCCGAGTTCAAGACCGCCAAGGGCGGCCTCAAGGTTGCCAAGAAGGTCAAGCAATCCGGTATTGGCGACGACGTGGTCGATCAGGCGGATAACGCGGCGGACGCCGCAACTGCGCTCGGGGGCAAGAACAAGTTCGACAGCATCTGGGAAGGCTTCATCACGCGAAAGGAACCCGGCCCGATCGGGAAGAAGTTCGTGAAGAAGCTGGGCGAGGAAATCGCTCGGAAATTGCTGTGTCCGGTGCTCGAGAAAGTCCTTCTTTATGGCGTCTCCGTCGTCGATGCGGAGACCGGAGCATTTCTCGAGTCGCAGGGTCAGCTCACCGATCTTGAACGCAAGGCGCTCGATGTAATCCAGAGGCAAGCGTTTGAAGCCCGTTTGCCCCGCGAAACCGATGCGTTGAAGACGTTCGTGTGCGAAGACAGCACCAATGCCGCCGATTTCATCAAGTTTGTCGTTGGCGACCTCCTGAGAACGTTCGGCCTCGAACCGTTCGTAACGTCAGATACGGGCGTCAGCGTGATATACCAGACCGTTCGTATCTTGGACGACGTACCGCCCCTATGGAGTGCCAGCCCGGCCCCAGTCTACTTGGAGGCGACGGACTTTGGCGGAACCCGCCGATATCGGGCGATCGCCGGACTGCGTGCGGCGGCGGCCGAGCGTGTGTCGGACAACTGCGGCCGCGTGCCCGAGCTCCTCGACAACACGCCGGAGTTTCTGCCGCTCGGTCAGACCATCGTGACATGGACGGCGAGGGACCTGGGGCCAAATCCGAGCGACGACCAGGACTACGCGCCAACCTCGACGCAGATCATCATCGTGGAGGACACCCAACCGCCACTGCTACTCGCCCCACCGAGCAAAGTCATCGAGGCCACCGCGGGCGTGCCGCTCGGCGAGGCCGACATCGGAGACGCGGTCGCCATCGACTTGGCCGACGTACAGCCCCTCATTGCGAACGATGCGCCGCCGGGTACGGTCTTTCCGTTAGACCAGCGTCGTGTCGTGCAGTGGACCGCGACCGACAAGTCCGGCAACGCGGCGCAGGCCTCCCAGCGGATCACCGTCAAGACCGAAGGGACGAACACCCAGCCCGTCGCCTATGCCAGCTCGGCCGCGACCCTGACTGCGGAGCGGGTCGATATCCGGCTGACCGCGGAGGACTTCGACATACTGGACGGGATCGCCGACCCTCTCTCGTTCAGAATCGAAGCCTACCCGCAGAAAGGCGAGTTCATCGCGCCGCTCTTACCGTTCTTCATCGAGGACTACCGAACCAAGCCGGGCGACGGCGTCGGTGACGACTACGACCCGACGATCGATCTCGACCTATTCGTCTACATCGACAGCACCTATTGCCAGTCAGGTCTTGTCGCGCCGAAGAGCTTCGTCCATGAGGCGCGTTTTGTGCAGGTGACCGACGCAGGCGTCCGGTACGTGCTCGACGAGTTCTTCGAATGTCCGCCATTCAATGAAAGCGTGGTGACCAAGCGGCGTTTTTCGAAATGGAACGCGGCGGGTGACTTCCTGGGCCAGCTTCGGCTCGGCCCAAATGGAGAAGACTGGCCGTTGGGTGATGCGTTCGTCCTCGATCGCGACGGGTTGCTCTATTACAACACGAGTCTGGAGCCTGGCTCGTCGAGCGACACGCTTGGTCTCTGGAAGTGCGATCCCGATTTCGTAGACATCGACGCCGCCTCCGGGTGCGACGAGGTCGCGCAGTTCACCTCGAGCTCGTCGGCCCCCGTGAACGCATCGCGCTTCGCCTATGCCCGCGTCGACAGCAACGGAGAAGTGGTCTACCTGGCCGACGACAGGAGCATCTTCGCGTTCGAGCTTGACGATAGCGGCGCCGCCGCCAGATATCTCGGCGAGCTCGGCCCGAAGGACGGCGACACCATCATCGAAGACTGGTTTGGGACCACGCCGGCCCTCGAGGTTGGTTCGGACGGCAGCCTCTACATCGCCGACGAGGAGCACCATCGCATCCACAAAATCGCGCCGACTACGATCGACGTCGCCGGTGAGCCTACGATCGGCGACTACGTCGGTTGGGCTGGGCGCTGTACCGGCAGTAGCAACAAGGCCTGCGACGACACGAACGAACGAAGCCGAGGATACAGCTGCACCTTTGAGCCCGACAGCTGTACGCCGACGCTGGCGCAGCGTACTACCATAGCGGAAAGAGCGCTGTTCTTTGGCGCCGGCCAGGGTCAGTTCAACACACCGAAGTACATCGCCATCGACCCAAACGACGTGCTCTACATCGCCGACTACGAGAACGAGCGCGTGCAGCGGCTGTCTCCGGACGGCTCGTTCGCCGGCGAGGCCGTATCGGATGGCAGCGGCGTCAACAAGGGCGATCGGCCTAGCTTCGTCCTGGGCAATATTGGCAAGCCTGAATCGGTCTCCGTCAACTCGAGCCAGTTCTACGTCGTCGATCGCGACGAGCACTTCGTGTTCGTATTCGGTACGCTGCCCTTCAAGGAAATCACCGACAACGGGGCCACCGTCACCTACGTGTCCGATCAGGATTTCCCGAACCCGAATGACAGCGACGTCGACTTCTTCATGTTTAGCGTCAGTGACGGCCTCGCGGTCAGCGACGCGGCCCTAGTCCAAGTCGCCGTCAGCCGAAACTTCCGCCCGCCCGTAGCATTGGTCGGCAGTTTCACCACCGACGAGGACACGTCGCTCGACGCCTTCGAGTTGCCGGCGGATGACCCGGACGGGATCGCGGGCAAAGACTTTCTGGGGCTCGATACGCTGACGTACACCGTGACGGCCGAGCCGGAGCACGGAACTCTGACCGGCAGCGGGGCGTACCGGACCTACACGCCGGATGCCGACTACTACGGCGAAGACCGATTGCGCTTCAAGGTCAATGACGGCCGCGACGATTCAGACGAAGGCACCCTGCTGATCAGGGTCCAGCCGGTCAACGACCCGCCTCTGCTGACAATTGAAGTCCCGGAGCGTGTCGCCCTCGGCTTCTCGACGCTGGTGACGTCCACGTTTACCGACGATCCGTCCGAGAGCTACGAGGCCGCCGCGGACTGGGGCGACGGAGAGCTCGACGAGACCGGCGGACTCGTCGAAGACACCAATGGAGACCCGCACATCGAGGGTGTCGTCGTATCTGCTCCGCCGATGCCAGGGACCGAGGGCAAGACTTTCGCCCAGCACACATATGAGGAGCTGGGGCCCCGGACGGTGGAGGTCTGCGTGACAGACAGCGGCATGCTGCCCGGCTGCGACAGCGCTGAGATCAACGTGGAGGAGCTCGTCAGCCTTGGGATCGGCGGTAGAGTTTTCGCCGAACCGCTCGCCAACGACGAGATCACGCAGCAGCAGCTCGATGATGACACGAACTTCACCTACGAACTGACCATCGTCAACGCGCTTCCGTCGGTCGGCGATGGCCTGACTGCGGTCGAGGTCACGCTCCACGCAGATTTGCCCAATCTATCGTTCGGCGCGATCGAGAGCAGCCGCGGCACCTGCGAGCGCACGGGAACCGCCCTGGCTTGCGCGCTCGACAACCTCGAGCCGGGTGCGGAAGTGACGGTGACCATCGCAGCATCCGGTCCTGGGAATCTCATTTGCAACGAGGACTTCGACATCGAGGCGACGTTGACGACGCTGTCGGACGCCCTCGAAAATGAAATGGAGTTCTTGTTGAGCGTGGAGCTCGTGGCCGACGAAATTGATGGCAGCTGCGACGGCGGGACGGGGGTGCCCGACGGTGGTGTCCCAGACGGGGGGGGACCGGGCGTAATAGACCCAGGTGAAACCTCGAGCGGTTGTACTTGTCGAGTCACGGGTCCGTCGGACTACGACACCAGTTTCATTCTGCTCGTACTCGCTTTTGGTGTTTATCGCTGGCGACGCCGTCGCACCCGAGCAACGCCATGCCGATTGACAAGCAAACCACCATGGCCCAACTCATCGTCCGAGAGCTCGAAAGCGCCGTTGTCCGTGCGCTAAAACTCCGCGCCGCAAAAAAGGGCGTGTCCGCCGAAGCTGAGCACCGCGCGATCCTTCGCGAAGTGCTGCTCCGTCGTTCGGGTCGCTCCTTTAAAGAAATGCTCCTCGCCACCCGAAACTTTACCGAGATCGAATCGCTCGACATCGAATCGGTCAACCCCTTCCAGCACGCGTGACGCTTACGCGTTGCGGCTTTCTGCCGGAGCGCAGAGCTTTGTGCCACTGTAATCAGCGCCCATGTCCAAGCTCGTGCTCGCTCTCTTAATCGTCGGGTTCTGGTACAGCATCTACGCGTCGATCCGCGCATACCGTGAGTCGGGCAAGGCGTGGATGTTGTTCCTGCCGCAATGGATCGACAAGAACAGCGGCGTCTCCGCTCTGACGCGCCGTCACGGAATGGCCGCCTTCGCGATCCTATTGGTCGCGCTGGTCCTGTTCATGCGGGGCTAGGCCAATTGAGCCCACGCCTTCGCCACGCCATCTCTGCTACGGCAGGCTAGGTTCTGCAGAGCGAGCTCGCGCCGCGGCCGGAGGCTCGATCGGGCGGTCGCGAAAAGGGCGTAGAGCAGGGAGAGATTGGGGGTAGGTTAGGTTGACCCCGAGCCTGGAAACATCGACGATTGTGTGGTCGACGGAGTTCCGAGGAGGCACAGCTCACGATGTCCACTGCCGAAACCCATTGGTTCAAAGACAACGCCCTTGCAATCGGCCGCACGCCGCTGGTGCGGCTCAATCGCATCACGGACGGCGCTCCTGCCACGGTGCTCGCCAAGATCGAGGGGCGCAACCCAGCGTACTCGGTCAAGTGCCGCATTGGGGCCGCGATGGTTTGGGACGCAGAAGAGCGCGGCGTGCTTGGGCCCGGGAAAGAAATCGTAGAGCCCACGAGTGGCAACACCGGCATCGCGCTCGCATTTGTGGCCGCTGCACGCGGTTATCCACTCACGCTCACCATGCCTGAAACCATGAGCGTCGAGCGGCGCAAGCTGCTCGCGGCCTTTGGTGCCAAGCTAGTGCTCACCGAAGGCCCCATGGGCATGGGCGGTGCAATCGCCAAAGCCGAAGCGATCGCGGCCAGCGACCCTGCGCACTACGTGCTGCTTCAACAGTTCAACAACCCAGCGAATCCGGCGATTCACGAGACCACCACCGGCCCGGAAATCTGGGACGACACGGCAGGCGCCATCGACGTCTTCATCTCGGGAGTTGGCACCGGCGGCACCATCACGGGCGTGTCGCGGTACATCAAGAACACCCGGCAAAAGTCGATCTTGACGGTGGCCGTAGAACCAGCCGACAGCCCTGTACTCACGCAAAACCGCGCAGGGCAAGCGCTGAAGCCCGGCCCTCACAAGATTCAGGGTATCGGCGCGGGCTTCGTGCCCGACGTGCTCGACCTATCGCTGGTGGACCTCATCGAGCAGGTCACCAACGACGAAGCCATCGCCTACGCCCGTCGCTTGGCGCGAGAAGAGGGCATGTTGTCGGGCATTTCGTGCGGTGCAGCGGTGGCCGTGGCCGCGCGTCTGGCCAAGCGTCGCGAGCATCGAGGCAAGACATTCGTGGTAGTGCTGCCCGACTCCGGCGAGCGATACCTGAGCACCGTGCTTTTCGAGGGCATGTTCGACGACAAGGGCCTCGCCAAATGAGCAGAGACCGGGGCTGCCAAGGCTTTTTCAGCCCCACTGGCGCGAGCGAAG
>Ga0316198_10001218_pt1 | contig 14954 bp, 13 predicted proteins | sample OudBieAanoxic_MG_FD_204935 | JGI IMG/M metagenome (GOLD analysis project Ga0316198, IMG submission 204935) | Coastal sediment microbial communities from Oude Bieten Haven, Netherlands - site A anoxic | ecosystem: Environmental > Aquatic > Marine > Coastal > Sediment | place: Netherlands...
TTGTCGAAACGTCCTCGACGGGTGTTTTGCGTTTACCAAAACCAAACATGAATGAATACAACAATGAGTAGAGTAAATGTGGCGGATATCCTATCATCGCCCTGACTCAAGTAAAGGAGCCTTTTGCGGACATGCGGATTTTTATTTCATTGATCGTACTGACAACGCTGGTTATCGGCCTGATTCTTTTTGTTTTCATTACCGATGACCGGCCCCTCGATGAGCTTGCTGAAACCGGCATCCAGTCAATGGAGCTCAAAAACGGGATGAAAGTGATTGTGCAGGAGAACAGGCGGGCGCCGGTGCTTGTTACCCAGGTCTGGTACAAAGTCGGCGGCAGTTACGAAAACGACGGCATCACCGGAATCTCACACGTACTGGAACATATGATGTTCAAGGGAACTGAAGACACGCCCGCGGGAAAATTCTCGGAAATCATAGCGGCTCACGGGGGCAAGGAGAATGCCTTTACCAGCAAGGACTACACAGCTTACTTCCAGCGCATATCAAATGACCACCTTGAGCTGTGCCTGAGCCTGGAAGCTGATCGCATGAGAAACCTGCTGTTGAACGAGGAAGATTTCCTCAAGGAAGTTGAAGTGGTCAAGGAAGAGCGCCGCCTGCGTACCGATGACAAGCCCACTGCGTTGACCTATGAGCGCTTCAATGCAGTCGCGTTTGTCAATAATCCCTACCGCAAGCCGATCATCGGCTGGATGGAAGATCTGCATACGATGAAAATAGATGATCTGCGAGAATGGTACCAGACCTGGTATGCGCCCAATAATGCGACACTGGTAGTTGTCGGTGATGTAAAGGCTAAACAGGTTTTTGCACTGGCGAAAGAATATTTCGGCCCACTCAAGCCCGCGGATATTCCTCAGCTCAAGCCCAGAAAGGAGGTGCAGCAGCACGGCATCAAACGTGTACAGGTGAAAGTCCCCGCCAAAGTCCCCTTCCTGGTTATGGGTTACAAGGTCCCGGTTTTGAATACCGCGGAAAACAGCGATGATGTCTATGCGCTGGAGCTGTTATCGGGACTGCTTGATGGCGGTAACAGTTCGCGGTTCTCAGAGAACCTGGTGCGTGGTAGCCAGATCGCATCGAGTGTGGGCGCCGGTTACAGTCTGTATGCTCTACACGACAGTCTGTTTACCATATCGGCACTACCATCCAATGGCACCGACATGGACGATCTGGAAGCAGCCATTATTGCCCAGATAAAGGCCTTGCAGGATGAGCTGCCAACAGAGGATGAGCTTGCCAGGGTCAAGGCCCAGGTAGTTGCTTCATCGGTATTCGAGCAGGACTCAAGTTTTTATCAGGCAATGAAGATTGGAATCATGGAAACGGTTGGTCTGGGCTGGAAAACAAAGGATGAATATGTCGATCGCATTAATGCGGTTACCGCGGAGCAGGTGCAACAGGTTGCACGCAAGTATTTTGTCGAGGACCATCTAACAGTGGCTGAACTCATACCGCAGTCGACAGAGGTTCAGTTGTCAAGCAGCGGCAGCATGAAACCGGGAGAAGCTCATGCGCATTAAGCACTGTATTCTGTCGGTATGTTTTGTGCTGATGCCGGTTGTGGCCGGTAATGTGCATGCCTCACCTGAAATCCAGAGCTGGACGACTCAACAGGGCGTAAAGGTGCTTTTTGTGGAAAACAGCACGCTGCCCATGGTCGATGTGCGCATTGTGTTCGATGCTGCGGGTTCGCGCGACGGAGCATTGCCCGGGCTGGCAATGTTGACCAATGGTTTACTGGCAGAAGGCGCAGCCGGTAAGGATGCGCAACAGCTGGCGGAGAGTTTTGAGTCCGTCGGCGCACAGTTTGGAAATGACTCTCTGCGCGACATGGCTTATGTCGGTGTGCGTACGCTGACCGATAAGCAATACATGAATACGGCAATTAATGCACTCGCGGATGTGCTTGTTCGTCCTGATTTCCCCCGGGATGCATTTGAACGCGAACTGGCGCGAATGAAAGTGGCACTGGAAGCACGCAAGCAATCCCCATCCAATATCGCAGAGGAAGCTTTTTTCGAGGCTGTTTATGCTGAGCATCCCTATGCATTGCCAGTGGGAGGTACCGAGGAGAGCCTGGAAAATATTACGTTGCAGGATATCCGGGCATTCTATAGCCGGTATTATGTAGCCAGCAATGCCATCACCGTTATTGTCGGTGCTATTGACCGAGCTACGGCAGAGGAGATTGTAGACACGATTTTTGACGGTCTTCCAGTTGGTAGCAAGCCGGATTCTTTGCCGCCTGTGCCTGATCTGGCTGAGGCTGAAACAGTGAAGATTGATTTCCCGTCGAAGCAAAGCCACATATATGTTGGTCAGCCGGGAATGAGGCGCAATGATGAAGATTTTTTCAAATTGTATGTGGCCAACCATCCTTTTGGCGGTAGTGGTTTTTCATCGCGGCTGGTCGAGACTATCAGGGAGGAGCGCGGTCTCGCATATAGTGTAAGCAGTTATTTTTCTCCGATGCGAGAACGAGGCCCGTTCATGATGAGTTTGCAGACTCGCGTTGACCAGACGGATGAGGCTTTGCAGTTGCTGCAATCAGAACTTGATAAGTATGTAGCCAAGGGGCCGGACAAGGATGAGCTCAAAGATAGTATCAGCAATATTACCGGCAGCTTTCCATTAAGCCTCGACAGTAACAGCAAGATTCTGGGATTTCTCGCGATGATAGCATTCTATGATTTACCGAAAGATTACCTGGAGACCTACATCGACAATATTCGAAAAGTTGACAGAAGCGATATCAGGGAAGTGCTGAAGAACAGAATTGATGTCGATCGCATGGTTACCGTTATTGTAGGCAATGGTGGCTAATGCGTGGAAAAGCTCAGGGCCAGTTGCGCATCATCGGCGGTAAATGGAGAAGCCGTAAGCTTGCTTTTCCACAGCAGGAAAACCTGAGGCCGACACCTGACAGGGTCAGGGAAACCGTTTTTAACTGGCTGCAGGCCGAAGTGCCGGGCAGTCGATGTCTGGACGTGTTTGCAGGTAGCGGCGCACTTGGTTTTGAAGCGGCGTCACGCGGCGCCGCTGAAGTGGTGATGATTGAGCAAAATCCTGAGGCAGCTTCGGCATTGATTCGGAACATCGAGTTGCTGAATGCCGGCAATATAAAGCCTGTTAACGCCGATGCTATTGAATGGCTGAAGAATAATCAGCGCAGATTCGATATTGTTTTTCTGGACCCGCCCTATAAAGCAGGTCTGCTTGGCAAATGTTGTGAAATTCTGGGGAGCGGGCAAAGTCTGGCAGAAAATGCGAAAATATACCTCGAACATGCACCTGGTGATGACGAAATTGTCATTCCTGAAAGCTGGGAATGCCTGAAACACAAGTGCGCAGGCCAGGTGACGTACAAATTATTCAGCCTAGCTAGCCCGCATATTGCATAACAACGCTCGCAAATTCACTAAGTTCATGAACAGAATTGAAATATTTCGTATATTAGAAAAGTACACGATGTACCCAACAACGCTATGCAGTTTTTGGGAAAACTTCAGTGGCCACTGTGCCCGATTGACCTGTAACCATAGCTATGGCTATGCCCGTTGTTTGATTCTTCATGGGCCCAATCGAACTAGTGACTCACTGACTGATTTTATAAAATATACCCCATTGTCTGCATTCCCATGCAATATGCGGGCTAGGTAAGCTTATGTCAGTGATCGCAGTCTACCCGGGTACATTCGACCCTGTCACCAATGGCCACAGCGATCTGGTGCAGCGTGCATCAAAGCTGTTTGATCGCGTGATCGTCGCTATTGCGGCCAACCCGGCTAAAACCCCGTTGTTTAGCCTGGACAGCAGGGTTGCCATGGCAAGAGAGGTATTTGCCGGCATTGAAAATGTTGAAGTCTGCGGCTTTTCGGACCTGCTGGTTGAGTTTGCGCGACAGTGTAATGCGGTTGTCATCTTGCGTGGGTTGCGGGCGGTTTCAGATTTTGAGTTTGAAATGCAATTGGCCAGCATGAACCGCAGGCTGGATAGCAGGATTGAAACGGTGTTTATGACGCCGGCCGAAGAAACCAGCTTTATTTCTGCATCGCTGGTCAAGGAAGTTGCATTACATGGTGGAGACGTTTCCCAGTTTGTCCATAAAGCTGTTGTGGAAGAACTCGCATTGATTGGCGCTAAGCTTTAATGAAATATGGGGCTGGCAGAGTGCGCGCATTTATAAGTGTTAGTAAGCTCATAATTCAATCTGATAGAGAAACCGGTTAAGAAAGTTTATGGCATTGTATATTACAGATGAGTGCATCAATTGCGATGTATGTGAACCGGAATGCCCGAATGAGGCTATAAGTCCCGGTGACGAGATTTATGTGATCGATCCCAATCTATGTACGGAATGTGTTGGTCATTATGAAACGTCACAATGTGTTGAAGTGTGCCCGGTAGATTGTATTCCGCATGATCCCAATCATGTTGAAACACAGGAAGAGTTGATGGAAAAATACCAGCACTTAACCGGGGGGTAGCCCGCATTTATGATGAAGGATCTGGAATTCAGGGGCAGACGTATTTATACCGCTACTGTCAAACAGGTCATCAGGCGAGATAAAGCGCCTGCTTTTTTCTGTTTTGTTGTCGCACTCGCACTATTTGTCCCGTTCCATGTCTATTCCCAACCGGCCGCAGTGGCCAGTGCGCATCCTTTGGCAACAGATGCTGGCATAGAAGTAATGCAGAAAGGCGGTAATGCCTTCGATGCAGCGATTGCTGTCACAGCAACACTCGCAGTGGTAGAGCCCTATAGCTCCGGAATTGGTGGTGGCGGCTTCTGGCTACTGCACATCAATCAGGATAATCGTGATGTCATGATCGATGGGCGCGAACGTGCGCCGATGGCTGCGTCGCGCAATATGTATCTGGATGAGAAAAATAATGTTATACCAGCTGCATCGATCAACGGTCCATTATCAGCAGGCATTCCCGGCGTGCCGGCAGCGATCGAACACCTGGCGCTGAAATACGGAAAGTTGCCGCTTTCTGTAACGCTGGAAGCGGCAATCAGGCATGCAAGAGCCGGTTTCAAAACAGATCAACATTATCAACGCATGGCTGCATTCAGGGAAAAGATACTCAATACATCTGCGGATGCGGCGAGAATATTTCTGCACAACAATAAAGCGCCTGCGCCCGGAACGCTCATCATCCAGTCTGATCTTGCTGATACCCTGAGTCTACTGGCAAGCAAAGGGGCTCGGGGTTTTTACCAGGGTGAGCTGGCCGACAAGCTTGTAGATTCTGTTGTCAGTCATGGCGGGATCTGGAGCAAGGAGGATCTGGCTGCTTATAAAATCACTGAACGTGCGCCGGTTACAGGTGAGTACCGGGGTATGAAGGTGGTATCTGCTGCGCCGCCATCTTCAGGTGGTGTTGCAATGATTCAAATGCTGAAAATGCTGAGCGGTTTTGATTTCGACGCTCTGTCTGATGGTGAGCAAATTCATTTGCTGGCCGAAGTAATGCGGCGTGCTTACCGTGACCGCGCCGAGTTTCTTGGGGATACTGACTACGTGAAAGTGCCGGTAAACAGGCTTACCTCAAGACAATATACGAACAAGCTTGCCGGTACTATCCGAATGGATGAGGCGACACCCAGTGCAGAACTGAGCCCGGTAGTGGTTGATGCGGCAAAGGCGACGGATACAACACATTTTTCTGTCGTTGATAGTGACGGCAATCGTGTTGCAGCTACCCTGTCTATCAACTATCCATTTGGTTCTTGCTTCGTTGCAGAGGGTACGGGTGTTTTGCTCAATGATGAAATGGATGATTTTTCTTCAAAACCCGGTGTGCCCAATGCGTATGGTCTGGTTGGAGCGGAAGCAAACGCTATTGAACCGGGCAAGCGCATGCTATCTAGTATGACGCCAACCTTTCTTGAAACAAAAGATCGTATAGCTGTTCTGGGTACACCCGGCGGTAGCAGGATCATCACCATGGTGCTGTTGGCAACACTTGAATTTCATAACGGCGGTAACGCTGAAGATATGGTCAATCGTGGCCGATTCCATCATCAGTATCTTCCGGACAAAATATTTTTTGAGCCGGGCGTGTTGACAGAGACTTTAATGAAGACGCTGTTTGAACTTGGTCATGAGACCGAAGTGCTGGATTCGACCTATGGCAATATGCATGCAATAGTAATGGATAAAAAATCCAGGCAGCTGGATGCGGCATCGGATAATAGAGGCTCTGGCAGCGCTCGAGTCGAGCGCTAATGTGAAATTACTCAGGGAGTTTTTTATTTGAGTTAGCCCAGGTTTGACCGCTAACCAGTGAAAATGAATCTTTATTTTAGCCGCAAAAAACGCAAACAGCGCAAAAGGCGTTATTCGGTTTAAAAATAAAAATAGTTAAATATTTTGCGTCTCTTGCGTTGTTTGCGGCAAGCGTTATTGAGCACTGGTCCAGACCACTACTATTTATTCCAGTCCGAATCTCTGTTCTTGCGTTTGTGAGGTATATGATTCGGCATTCTTTGCTTTATCAATGGCCCTGACAAGGTGCGTGAGCTCACGTTGAGCCATGCCCATATTGCAGTAACGGTCCGCGATGGCCAGCACATCTTCCAGATGCTTGATGCGATAGTTGTGGCTCAACAGGCATTTTGCCATGTTGAACGGGTCGTCATCGTTATCGCGCATCTCAGCTGCCTTTAGCAGGGCTGCTTCGAGTTCTTCATCGGCTGGCTTTGGCATTGAACAGGTATCCCCGGGGAAGCTGATTAAATAAGTATATTTTTATTTTAGTCTGATGATGATACATCGTAGGTGCTGCTGTTGGGAACATGAGTGGCAAAATCAGGGTGTTTAATACGGCAATATCAATATTTGCCGGCCATCTCGCAGCACCTGAATACGGCTGTTTTCTTCTGGGCCATAATACTTCCCAGGCGGCTATTATCAGCAGTATCAGGAGTAAAAAAAACCAGCCGGATTCGAGTTTCTGTTAATCATTTCAGCCCTGCTTGCATTGAAGATACTATCTGGCAAGGCGCTTGAAGTTCGTATGTTTACTACTATAACGTATGAAGTGAATTAACGGAATAAATAATGATTTTCACAAATATAACAAGAAAACAGGCCTTCCTGACGCATCTGATAATCAGCCTGGCCATATTTTTCGTATTGACGTATCTCATTATCTTCCAGTGGTATCCCTCCTATTATTTCCATATCGATGGCGGCTATCGCGGTCTAGCAACAATATTTTTTGTTGACGTTGTGCTTGGACCTGGATTGACACTGCTGGTGTTCAAGCCGGGAAAACCCGGGCTGAAATTTGATATGGCAGCCATAGTCGTGTTGCAGGTGGTCGCCTTGTCCTGGGGTATAAAAAGTGTTTATACAGAAAGGCCGATGTTGACCGTGTTCTATGACGGCAAGTTCTCATGTATGAGTTATTCAGAAACTTCTGATTTTGACCTTGACAGACTTGCGCTGGAGAATGAAAAACCACCGTTGATGGCGGTGCTGCCGCGACCGAGTACGCATAAAGAATATCAGGATATGATGCTCGAAGCATTTAAGCAGGGCAGTGCCGAAATATATGTGTTCAGTGAAAAACTTCTGCCAATGGATATTGTCGGGACGACACAGGTGATGAATTATTATCTTGATGTGCCTAATAGCTTTACAGGTAGCCAGGACGATATAGAGAAATACAGGAAGGTATGGTCTGGCTACCTCGAGAAGAACCCTGAGTCCAGCAGGCGGTATTTGTACTACCCGATGTCATGCAGGTACCAGAAAGTGCTGGCCGTGTTCGATCCTGAAGACAGTGCAATCGTTGATTTCGTGCCGGTGTATACCGATCGTGCGGAATCAAAAATTAAGCTGGGATTTACGCCTGAGGAGCTGGAGTATGACAGGGAGTATAAGAAAAAAATGAAGCTTGAGAACAACAGTGACGAATAGCCGGGTATACGTTATCTATGATATTCAGGAGTAAAGCTCCGGGACAGAGCGGCGCATCAGAGCCACGTTTCGAGCATATTCCCAAGTTGTGTCAGGCTGAGGGGTTTTATCATCCTGGCATTCATGCCGGCAGTCAGACACTCCTGTTCCCGTTCGGGGAATGCGTCAGCGGTGAGAGCGATCACGGGTATACGGCTGTTGTTTTTCCGAATTTCAGTTGTGAGTTCGTAACCGTCCATAACTGGCATGTTGCAATCGGTTATAACCAGTGAATATTCATTCGCCGCTGTCATTTCCAAAGCTTCTTTGCCATTGCTGGCGAGGTCTGCCTTGTAGCCGAGAACGCCGAGCTGACACGATATCAATTTCAGGTTTGATGGATTATCTTCAACGATAAGTATTTTTTGCTCGTGTATTAAATCATTAGTATCGGCATCAAGTGTGCTTGCAGGGTCCGGCAGATCTTCATGCATGCCGCTGCTAATGATGCTTCGAGAACTTTCCAGCTCTATCCAGAAAGTGCTGCCGCGGCCTGTTTCGCTTTGTACATTCAGCGTGCCCTTCATCATTTCGGTAAGCTTTTTGGATATCGTTAAGCCTATGCCCGTGCCCTCTATTTTTTTGGGATTGATGTCGAGCCTGTTGAAAGGCTCAAACAGGCTTTTCAGTTTGTTATCAGGTATGCCATAGCCGGTATCCCTGACTTCAATACGCACGCGGTTGTCGGCGGCAAGGCTGCACCTGACATCAACCATTCCATTATGATGATTGTACTTTATGGCATTTGACAGCAGGTTGAGAATAATCTGCTTCAGTCGAGTATGATCAGCCATGACGCCACCGGTAAACTCTGTGGTAAAGTCAAGACGGATGTGGTTCCTGTCTGCCAACGGCTGAATCAAAGACTTGCATTCCTGCAGAACATCTTGAAGTACAACGGGTTCAATTGAAACATCCAGGCTGCCTTCTTCTATGCTGGATAAATCCAGTACCTGGTTAACGAGTTCAAGTAACAGTTCACCGGCATCGCTGATCTCCTTGATATTAACCCGTTGCTTCTGATTAAGTGATTCATCATGCTCGAGTAACTGGGCGTAGCCAATGATCGCATTGAGCGGTGTTCGCAGTTCGTGTGACATATTGGAGAGGAATATGGACTTTGCTTCGTTTGCATGCTCGGCTTCGTTTTTTGCTGCCCTTAGAGCTTCTTCTCTGATATCGGCTTCGATACGAAGCCGGATATTCTGGTTGGAGTTTTTGTAGGCGCGCCTGGAGGTTGACAGGGTAAACAATATGAAAACAGCCAGCAGGAAGGATACGACTTCAAAAAACTCGGTATGGTCAAAGATCAGTCGAAGCTCGAGTATCAACAGAGCCGGCATTAGAAACAGGACGATCGTACGCCAGCGGTATGACAGCGTTGCCAATGAGCCGCCGGCAACACCGACAATGCATACCACGATCAGGGTCTGGTACTCGTTTTCTGCGGAGTAGCCCAGCCATGAAAGCATGCCCCACCAGAATCCGGCAAATGTGGATCCGATTAGAAAACGTATGCCCCATGATTTTTTACTTTGTTCGTCAGTTGATGCCTTGATGAAGCGATAGCTGTCCCAGCTGCGTAACAGTATGGAGGCCACCATTATGGCGAACCATAATGAAAGGTATTCAGTTGAGTTGGCGTGGCCGATCAGTACAAGAAACATGATCAGGCTTACGGCAAATGTCGCCAGCATTGAGAACATCATGCTTCCATAGAGCATGCGGATCTCTTCAAGCTGTATGCGGGATTCCATGGCCTGGTCAGGCCTGGGAGTCGGGTATGAGTCCTTTTGCATCATTAGCTTCCAGCCACTATTTTCAATGGTGGACAAGATTAAGCCAGGTCGGAATCAGAGTCAAAGGCTACCGCCATGGCCGGGAATGGTCATCAGGCTGAACCTGATATTCCAACTTGTTCGTTCGCAACCGTGGGGGCGGCTGGAGTCTCTGCCAATTTGGGATTAATGCAATCTGTCAAACAAAGCAGTCCCGTGCCCGGAAACGCTACGTGCGTTTAATGGCAGATCAGGTAGATGAAATCCAAGGAAACTCTGATTAATTCAGAGTTTCCGCAACACATGGATGTGTTGCCATTTTCAGTGGCTGATAAGCCACTGAAAATGAAGAATAAGATAAAATCGCACTAATCTTTTTCGTGCTCTGATAATTCATGGATGAATTATTCAGAGCTTCCCTGAATAAATACACAGTTGCGCCATAAATCAATTATTGATCGTATCCATGCCCTCCATTACGAAAGCGGGTGGTGTCATCACAGTACTGCTCTTCATCGTCATGATCGTGATGATGAATCCGGTTTTCTGAAACATATGGTTTTTCCCGAAAACATGTCCGCGTTGCGGAGCTTGTTCAGGCAGTCAAGGATTTGCTTGTAGCCAATAAAATAATGCTATGAGCAAGTCTCCGGGAAATCGAGCACGGTGGAGACTTGCATTCAGGTAACGAAAAAACCCGATGTATCTATCCCGTGATAAAAACAAATGCTGATAAGGCAATATATAGACTATTGTCTATCTGTAGATAAGAAACAATTTATTTGTGTCAAAGTATTGATTTTCCTATACTGCGCCGCGTATTGGCCATTGCCACATCTGATTTACCGAAATACGTGGTGATGTGCCGCTAGATTGCTGCTACTGCTCCTTGGATGGAGAGTGGATATATGCGTAGTGATATACCAGCAGCCAGTGCCGGCTCCAGTGATGTCAGCCGTCCACATATTGACGCGCAATGTGGCATCCAGGGCAACTCCAGATAATGGTAAAACTAAGAACATACGTATACATCGACTCCCTGCAGCCACAGCTCGCCGAGTACATGGCGTCTGTTTCCCAGGGTTTTCCGCCGGTGCCCGGCGATGCCTGTCTATGGGTGGAAGTGGCGCCGGGCATGGCAGTGCATCGCGTCACCGATATCGCGCTGAAGGCGAGCCAGGTCAAGCTCACCCAGCAGGTGGTGGAGCGCGCGTTCGGCTCCATGGTTATCCACAGCCGCGATCAGAGTGATGTCATGCAGTCCGGACGGGTTTTGCTTTCCAGTATTGGTTCCGAAGCAAAGGACCGCGAACAGTGCGTGATCGAGTGGCAGGAAATCATTCGCGGCATGACCAACGACCACGCGGTATTGATCAATCGCCAGCACCGCGGCGGCTCCATGATGCTGCCGGGGGAGAGCATGTTCATTCTCGAGGTGCAGCCTGCCGGTTACGTCGTCTATGCGGCTAACCAGGCGGAAAAGGCCGCAGAAATCACACTTATTGATGTGCGCGCGGTCGGAGCCCACGGGCGCCTGACGCTGTCGGGCCGCGAAGCCGATGTCGAAGAAGCTGCCGCTGCAGCGCTGGCCGCGGTGCAGAATCCGGCGGTGATCTGAGCATGCATCGTCAGGAGCTGCTCAATTTGCTGCGACGGCACCGTACCCGGTTCATGGATGAGGCGGGTTATATCAGGCGTGCTATCGCTTTTGTCGAGCAGCACGAGGATATTTTTTACCGTGAATTATGGCCGGCACACGTGACCGGCTCGGCCTGGGTGGTAAGCCCGGACCGCGAAAGCGTATTGATGCTGCATCACCGCAAGCTGGACCAGTGGTTTCAGCCGGGTGGTCATGCCGATGGTGACAACGATGTACTGCGCGTAGCGCTGCGCGAGACCTCGGAGGAGACCGGCGTCGATCCCGCTCACATACGTCTGGTAGACGATGCGGTATTCGATGTCGATATACACACGATTTTGGCTTCACATGAAGCGCCGCGCCATGAGCACATCGATATCCGTTTTCTGGTGGAAATCGACGACAGCCTGCCGTTGCCCGGCAGTGACGAGTCGCACGATGTGCTCTGGGTCGATTTTCATGATATTTCGCGATTCAACAATAATCGCTCCACTTATCGCATGGTGGAAAAAACACGCGAGTTACGCCGGGCGTGGGAAGCGCACCACCCGGTGTAGCGTGGTATGCAGGTGCGCATTAAAACCGGTGTTCACAGCATTACAAAGCCGGAGATGGCATGAGAACGCTGATATAGATAAAAATCTATGAGTTATCAAAAAAATATCAATTTGCATTAAATAAGGCGCTCAGCGATGATGCGCTCCTGATTTTTAAAAGTCACGAATTTTTACTTAGATCTAACTAAGCCAGTCAACGAAATGGGAGACTAAACAATGGCAGAGAAATCCTACCAAGCGGGTGTAAAGGAGTACCGCGATAAATACTGGACCCCAGATTATGTGCCACTCGACACAGACCTGTTAGCATGTTTCAAATGTACAGGACAGGAAGGCGTGCCTAATGAAGAGATTGCGGCTGCAGTGGCTGCGGAAAGTTCAACCGGTACCTGGTCTACCGTATGGTCTGAACTGCTGACCGACCTTGAGTTCTACAAGGGCCGTGCTTACCGCATCGAAGACGTACCTCATGATCCCGAGTCTTTCTATGCGTTCGTCGCATACCCGATCGACCTGTTCGAAGAAGGTTCTGTCGTCAACGTACTGACCTCGCTGGTTGGTAATGTATTCGGCTTCAAGGCTCTGAAACATCTGCGTCTGGAAGACATCCGCTTCCCGATTGCATACATCAAGACCTGTGGTGGTCCGCCGGCAGGTATCCAGGTCGAGCGTGATCGCCTGGGTAAATACGGTCGTCCGATGCTGGGTGCAACCATCAAGCCGAAGCTGGGCCTGTCTGCCAAGAACTACGGTCGTGCAGTTTATGAATGTCTGCGCGGTGGTCTGGACATGACCAAGGACGACGAGAACGTGAACTCTCAGCCATTCATGCGCTGGCGTGACCGTTTCGAGTTCGTTGGTGAAGCGATCCAGAAAGCAGAGCAGGAAACCGGCGAGAAGAAGGGTCACTACCTGAACGTTACCGCTGCTACGCCTGAAGAAATGTACAAGCGTGCAGAGTTCGCGAAAGAAGTTGGTTCGCCGATCCTGATGCATGACTTCCTGACTGGTGGTTTCACCGCTAATACCGGTCTGGCTAACTGGTGTCGTGAGAACGGTATGCTGCTGCACATTCACCGTGCGATGCACGCGGTTATCGACCGTCATCCGAAGCACGGTATCCACTTCCGTGTACTGGCTAAATGTCTGCGTCTGTCTGGTGGTGACCACCTCCACACCGGTACTGTCGTAGGTAAGCTGGAAGGTGACCGTAACTCAACACTCGGTTTCGTTGATCAGCTGCGTGAGTCTTTCGTACCGGAAGACCGTTCACGTGGTGTGTTCTTTGATCAGGACTGGGGCTCATTGCCGGGCGTATTTGCCGTCGCATCTGGTGGTATTCACGTGTGGCACATGCCTGCACTGGTCACCATCTTCGGTGATGACTCAATGCTGCAGTTCGGTGGTGGTACACAGGGTCACCCATGGGGTAACGCTGCGGGTGCTGCTGCAAACCGTGTTGCTCTCGAAGCATCTGTCAAGGCTCGTAACGAAGGTCGTCAGATCGAGAAAGAATCTCGTGACATCCTTACTGATGCTGCCAGGAACAGTCCAGAGCTGGCTATCGCTATGGAAACCTGGAAGGAAATCAAGTTCGAATTCGAGACTGTCGACAAGCTGGACGTTTAATTAATGGGTGTATCCCGGGTATGACCTCACACGAGGTGCCCGGGCTCGTCCAGCGTAACGAGAACACTAGAACAAACTTTTCATAGAGGATACAACTATGTCACAGAGTAATATGAGCAACTACGAAACTACGGCTACGCTCGAAACTTTCGGCTTCCTGCCCAAGTTCGATAATGCCGAGATCCAGGCGCAGATCGCTTACGTACTGGCCAATGGCTGGTCGCCTGCAATCGAGCACACTCCGCCCGAAGCCGCGTCTGAACACTACTGGACCATGTGGAAGCTTCCATTTTTTGGTGAAACCGACCTTGGTCACGTACTTTCTGAACTGGATGCATGCCACCGTCAGTTTCCTAATCACCACGTACGTCTGACCGGCTATGACAACTACACCCAGTCTCAGGGTTCATGCTTCGTCGTATTCGAAGCTCGTTAAAAGTCAGTATTACGGTCCGAGCTGCCGAGCTACTGGAAATTAGTGATTGGAAAAACCATGATGAATGGGGTTAAAGATGCCATATAACAGCACACGTGAGCTGGTACTTGCGCGCCGCAAGGCGATGTCTACCACAGGCAAATCGGGTCTACCGGCCAGCGCTTCCCAGCCTTCTGCAAATGCAAGACCTGCGACTTCAAGCGCGGCGCCTGCGACGGTCAGTGCACCTGCTCCAGTGAGGGCATATTCTGCACCTGCCAACGCATCGGTATCTATCGCTCGACTGGCTTCTCTCGCACGCCGCCATGCCATGTCAGCTGGCGGTAAGAAATCAATCCAGGACAAGGATCGGATTCGTACCGCTGACGATGGAGGCAAGGGGCAGTTTGGCGCCCAGTCATCAGCACCTGCGCCTGCCGCAGCGCCCGAGCCTGTATCCGAAAAGAAAGGCTGCGGTTGTGGTTGTGATGGAACCCGCAAAGAGTGCCTGACAAAACTGGATACAACGTCTGTGGCTAGTGTGAATGGTACAGCAGCGATCCAGCAGGCCAGGAATGCAATCAATCATTCTGTTGCCCGCGCTGCGTCGCTTGCGCGTCGTGAAGCCATGTCTTCACGCGGCAAGGGTGGCATCAGCAAGAATGGTATGAGTACTGCACAGACTGCTCGCGCAGGTAAACCCAATCTGAGCAGCCGCGATATGTCAAAAGCAGTTCGTGAGCAGCGCAGTAAGAACGGCAGTGCGGGTCAGAAGAGTTCACAGCCATGTGGACGACGTCGTCAAAACAAGGCCGCTGATGCCGGAGCGGCCCAGGATGCGCCGTGGAAGGTTGGTGCCAGCGAGACAGTGCAGGGCCAGACCGTAACCGGCACCATGGTGGGCAGGGCAGAAAAAATGACGGGGGATGAGCCGAG
>Ga0316198_10001220_pt1 | contig 14932 bp, 14 predicted proteins | sample OudBieAanoxic_MG_FD_204935 | JGI IMG/M metagenome (GOLD analysis project Ga0316198, IMG submission 204935) | Coastal sediment microbial communities from Oude Bieten Haven, Netherlands - site A anoxic | ecosystem: Environmental > Aquatic > Marine > Coastal > Sediment | place: Netherlands...
ATTCGCCTGCTCGTCGGTATTGACGTCGAGGGCGCCATCACTGCGGTGCAGGTACTTGAGCATCGCGAAACACCCGGGCTCGGAGATCGGGTTGAAGCTGGCAAATCTGACTGGGTCAAACAGTTTGCAGGGCGCTCATTAATCAATCCCATGCCGGATGGATGGGCGATCAAGCGCGATGGCGGCGAGTTTGATCAACTGACCGGTGCCTCGGTAACACCGCGCGCCATCGTCAATGCGGTGCGGGAGACGTTGCTATACTTTGCTGCCAATGACGCGTCGGTGTTCGCAGCAGATGACTTGGCTGCACCGGCCGAAGGGAACGCAAAGTAGTGGGAATACCTTTCTTTGATCGACTCAAAACCGGCCTCTGGGATGAAAACCCCGGACTGGTGCAGTTGCTGGGTCTCTGCCCGCTGCTCGCCGTCACCACCACGTTCGTCAACGGCCTCGGGCTCGGCATCGCCACACTCGCCGTATTGGTGACATCGAATGCCCTGGTGTCGGCGACGCGCCGCTGGATTCAGCCGCAAATCCGCATTCCGATCTACGTACTGATCATTGCCAGCCTTGTCACCTGCATCGAATTGATTTTCAAAGCCTGGTTTCCCGACCTGGACCGTTCGCTCGGGATCTTCATACCGCTGATCGTCACCAACTGCGCGATCGTGGCGCGTGCCGAGGTGTTCGCATCGCGCAACTCGCTGGGGCCGAGTATTGTCGACGGGTTTGTCATGGGCAGTGGATTTGCACTACTGCTGATGGTGCTCGGCGCATTTCGCGAACTACTGGGACAGGGCTCACTGTTTGCCGGGCTCGAGATGGTGCTCGGCGGTACCGCACAGCGAGGCCTGGTCATTGTTGATGGCGGCTGGCTGCTGGCGATACTGCCGCCCGGTGCATTTTTCAGCCTGGCGCTGGCGATTGCGGCCAAGAACATGTTCGATCGGCGACGCGAACAGGCGCGTCGCATACCCGACAGTGCAACTCGACAAACGCGGTGATCATTGACCCGTGAATAAGGAAAAACGTACAGCCATCTTCCGTGTATTGCGCGAACGCACGCCGGCGCCAACCACCGAGCTGCAATACCAGACGCCTTTTGAGCTTCTGATTGCGGTCATACTCTCGGCCCAGGCAACGGATATCAGCGTCAACAAAGCAACCGCCAGGCTTTATCCGGACGCTCGCACACCGGCAGCCATTCTCGCTCTCGGAGTCGATGGCCTGAAACCCTACATTCGCAATATTGGCCTGTTCAACAACAAGGCTGAGAACATTATCAAGACGTGTCGCCTGCTTATCGATCGACATGCCGGTGAGGTTCCGCATGATCGAGCTGCGTTGGAGGCGTTACCGGGTGTCGGCCGCAAGACGGCCAATGTCGTTTTGAACACAGCCTTCGGGGAACCCACGATCGCAGTCGATACGCACATCTTTCGGGTTTCGAATCGGACCGGGATTGCCAAGGGGAAAACGCCGCTCGAGGTCGAAAAACGGCTGCTGCGCCTGACGCCGGATGAATTCAAAAAGGACGCGCACCATTGGCTGATCCTGCATGGCCGCTACGTATGTAAAGCCCGCAAGCCGTTATGTGGCGAGTGCCCCGTTATTGAATGGTGTGAATACCGGCGCAAGGAACTCGCGTGATTTTCGGACAGGACCGCAGCGAGTTGCGCAAGATGTATGCCGATGCCTGGGAGAAACTCCAAAGCGAGCAGCCAATGTCGCCGCTCGAGGCGCAGATTGCAGCAATCGTCGCCTGGCATCCGGAGTATCACGACGATGTCCGCGGCGATGCACTGGAGCGCGACTACCCGCCCGAGGGTGGCCGCAGCAATCCATTCCTGCACATGGGTCTGCATCTTGGCATTCGCGAGCAGGTGGCGACCGATCGGCCTGCCGGCATCGCCGCTATCCACGCAACGCTCCAGACGAGCAGTGGCGATGCTCACTCGGCTGAGCACCAGATGATCGAGGCGCTGGCGGAAACTCTGTGGGAGGCGCAAAGCGCCAATACCGCGCCGGACGAGAACAAGTACCTGGAACGCCTCAAGAAACTCATCCGCTGATAGCGTGTAATAATCGCCGGTCCGGGCAGGTCTGATGAGGTATGTCCATTGGGTCACGTTGTATGAATAATCGAGTATGAATAGTCGAGAATCGCAGTACCCGGTTAGCGGTGCAGGACTCGGTCTGCGCCGCGCGCTCCTGGACAAGCTGATGGCCGAGCCGCCGGCCGATGTCGATTTCATGGAGGTTGCGCCCGAGAACTGGATACACGTTGGCGGTGCGCTGGGCAAGAAACTGAGGTTCTTTACCGAGCGCTACCCATTTCTTATTCACGGGCTGTCACTCTCGATCGGTGCACCTTCGCCATTGAACGAGCAGCTGGTCCGGGACGTCAAAACATTCATGACGGACCACAACATTCGCCTGTATTCGGAACATCTGAGCGCCTGCGGCGATGACGGCCAGCTATACGACCTGATGCCAATACCTTTTACCGAAGAGGCCGTAAGCTATATCGCCGCTCGCGTACGGCGCGTCCAGGACATCCTGGAACAACGCATCGCACTTGAAAACGTATCGTTCTACGCCCCCCTGGATACGACCATGAGCGAGCAGGAATTTCTGCTGGCCGTGCTCGAGGAAGCCGATTGCGACCTGATGCTGGACATCAACAATATCGTCGTCAACAGCATCAACCATCACTACGATGCGAGTGAATTCCTCAAACGCATGCCGGCCGAACGCATTCGCTACTTCCATCTGGCCGGGCACCACGTCGAGGCTGAGGACCTGCGCATTGACACGCACGGCACGCCCGTTGATGGCCAGGCGTGGCGCTTGCTCGAGCAGGCGTACTCGCTGTTCGGCCCGGTGCCAACACTGCTGGAACGCGACTTCAACTTCCCGCCGATGCAGGAACTGCTCGACGAAGTACGCCGCATCAAGCAACTGCAAACCCGCACAGAAAACCGGCGTGTGGCCAATGCCTGACCGACCGGAATTTCAGGACAAGCAGTATGCATTTGCGGCGCACCTGCGCGACCCGACCAACGTGCCCCCTCCGGAAGGCATCGAGGACCGGCGACTCGCCATCTATCGCAGCCTGTTCTTTAACAACCTTTACAACCTCCTGGGCACCATGTTCCCGGTACTCAAGAAGATTCACACGGATGATCGGTGGCGCTACCTGATCCGCCAGTTCATGAAACAACACAAAGCAGAGACGCCCTACTTTCTCAAGTTGCCGGAAGAGTTCCTGGCTTTTCTGCAAAACGAATTCGAACCGGACAGCAACGACTTCGATTTCCTGACCGAGCTGGCGCAATATGAGTATGCGGAACTGGCGCTATCAGTGGCGACACTCGAAAACGACTTGTCGAATATCGATACCGAGGGCGATCTGCTAACCGCGATACCGGTCAAGTCTGAACTCGCGTGGACGTATGCCTACCGCTATCCCGTGCACAGGATCTCGCCCGACTTTCTGCCCGACAGGCCGGCGGAACAACCCGTCTACTTATCGATTTATCGCGGCAGCGATGACAAGGTTCGATTCCTGGAACTCAATGCCGTAAGCGCAGCGCTCCTTGAAGCGATCGCAAATAACCCAGAAAACATGAATGGCGAAGAACTGCTGCGAGCATTGGCCCAGACCATTCACTACCCGGATGTTGGTGTGCTTTTGCAGCATGGTGCCGCGACGATGCAGCAGATGCGACAGCTCGAAATACTCATTGGCGCGCGTCGCGCCGACTTGAGCTAGCGCTTCTTCGGCATGTAGAGGTCGGTCAGCGTACCTTCGAACGCTTCGGCAGCGAAGGCGACCGTTTCGGACAGCGTGGGATGCGGATGAATGGTCAGACTGATATCGGCCGCATCGGAGCCCATTTCAAGCGCCAGGCCGATCTCGGCAATCAGATCACCCGCATTCGGTCCGACGATCGCACCACCGAGCACACGATTGGTATTCTTATCGAATAACAGTTTGGTAAATCCCTCGGGTCGACCGAGCGCGAGCGCGCGACCGCTGGCCGCCCACGGAAACTGTGCTTTTTCGTAGTCGATACCCTCTTCCCGGGCCTGCAACTCGGTCAAACCGACCCACGCGATCTCGGGGTCCGTGTAGGCCACCGACGGGATGCTGCGCGCATCGAAAAAGCTTTTCTCGCCAGCGACAACTTCGGCCGCGACTTTCGCTTCGTGGGTTGCCTTGTGCGCCAGCATCGGGCCTCCGGCGAGGTCACCGATGGCATAAATGTGCGGCACATTGGTACGCATCTGTTTGTCGACCGCGATGATGCCACGTTGATCCACGTTAACTCCAGCCTTCTCGACATCGAGCTTCGACCCATTGGCTTTGCGGCCAACGGCCACGAGAACACGATCGTAGGTGCCACTCGCCGGTGCCTTGTCACCCTCGAAGCTGACTTCAATACCGGCGTCCGTCGCCTGCATGCCGGTCACCCTGGTCGATACCATGATGTCGGCATATCGCGGCTTGACCACCTTCAGGAAAGGCCGCAGCAAGTCCGGATCGGTACCGGGCATCAGGGTATCCATTAGCTCTACGACGCTGACCTCGGTACCGAGTGCGCTGTACACGCAGGCCATTTCCAGGCCGATAATTCCGCCGCCGACCACCAGCATCCGCTGCGGCAATGGCGCCAGCTCCAGCGCACCGGTCGAGTCGACAATGCGCGGGTCATCCGGCAATCCGGGCAACATCACCGGTTCCGAGCCCGCCGCAATAATGCAATTCTGGAACTCGACGGTCTCGTCGTTATCCAGTTGCAGCCGATTGGCCGATACAAACTTTGCAGTCGCCTGCACGACGTGCACTTTGCGCTGTTTCGCCATACCGGAGAGGCCGCCGGTCAGTTTGCCAATGACTTCGTTCTTCCAGTCACGCAGCTTTTCTGCATCAATCACAGGCTTGCCGAACGACACGCCATGCTCAGCCATGGCTGCGGCCTCATCAATGACCTTCGCTGCGTGCAGCAACGCTTTTGACGGAATGCAGCCGACATTGAGGCAGACGCCGCCCAGCACGGGTGAGCGTTCAATCAGCATGACGTCGAGGCCCAGGTCAGCCGCGCGAAACGCCGCCGTATAACCACCCGGACCGGCCCCGATCACCACCAGTTGCACGGCGTGAGTCGCATCTGACTCAGGCCTTTTTATCGTCTGGGTTTTTTCTACGGGTGCAGCTGCTTTAGTCGTCGCGTCGCGCTCATTAGCCATGGATTCATCGGCAGCGGGCGCGAGCGTTGCAACCAGCGTGCCGCTGGACACTTTGTCGCCAACTTTGACTTCGACCGAAACAATCTCACCAGCTGCGGTCGCCGGGATATCCATCGACGCTTTGTCAGTCTCCAGGGTCACCAGCGCGTCTTCGATCTCAACCGAGTCGCCGGGGGCTACCAGCACTTCGATGACATCGACCTCTTCGAAATCGCCGAGGTCGGGAATGAGCAACTCGACGGTCACTACGGGATCGCCTCCAGCAGCACATCGACGTCCGCCAGTTTCTGGCCGAGGAACGTCGTGAAACGCACGGCCTGCGCACCATCGATCACGCGGTGATCGTATGAAAAGGACAGCGGCAGCATCAGACGGGGCTCGAACTCCGAACCAGTCCACACGGGCTGCATCGATGCGCGGGAGACACCGAGAATGGCAACTTCCGGCGCGTTGATGATCGGGGTGAATGCCGTGCCGCCGATGCCGCCAAGACTGGAAACCGTAAACGTCCCGCCCTGCAGCTGATCGGCCTTCAACTTGCCCTCACGGGCGTATGCCGACAACTGCCCGAGTTCGCTGGCGAGTTCGTAAATGTCCTTTTGATCGGCATCGCGAATCACCGGTACCATCAGCCCTTGTGGCGTATCCGCCGCAAATCCGAGGTGACAGTACTTCTTGAAAACCAGGTTCTCACCGTCTTCAGACAGCGAAGCGTTTACCTTTGGAAATTCCGCCAGCGCAGCAACACAGGCCTTCATTATGAAGGCGAGCGGTGTCAGCGCAATGCCGCGTTCTTTGGCGGGTCCCTTGAGCTTTTGCCGCCGCGCTTCCAGCCCCGTAATGTCAGCGAGATCGTGCTGCGTAACGTGAGGCAGGTTGATCCAGCTGGCCTGCAATCTCGGTCCGGAAATTTTCTGAACTCGCGTCAGCGGCTGGATATCGATTTCGCCGAATTTGGCAAAGTCGACGACCGGCGTGCGCGGCAGTGCACCACCGGCCCGGTCGGCGCGCTGGCCGCTGAGTATGGCCTTTACGAATGTCTTGACGTCATCGTGCAAAATGCGATGTTTCGCACCGCTGCCCCGGACATCCGCGAGATTAACGCCCAGTTCCCGCGCCAGTTTTCGAACCGACGGACTGGCGTGTGCCTGGGCAAAACCGGCTTCCTGAACGACCGGCATCGCCGGCGCAGCCGATTGCGGTGCGGACGATGGTGATGCGGACGGTTTGGCCGGCGCCGGCGCGGCGGCTGGTGCAACGACGGCTTCCTGCGGCGTTACTGCACTCGCGGTTTTTGTCGCGACCGCATTGATGACTACCAGCTCGCTGCCCTGGGACACTTTGTCGCCCACGTTTACCAGCACCGACTCGATCGTGCCGGCAGCGGATGCCGGCACATCCATGGTGGCCTTGTCGGTCTCGAGCGTCACGAGCGCGCCCTCGATTTCTACCACGTCACCCGGTGACACATGTACCTCGATGACATCAATGTCTTCGAAATCGCCAAGGTCAGGAACCGTCAACGTTTGTTTGCCGGCAGACACACTCCCTTCAGCGGCGGGCGGCGCTGCCGCACTGACTTCCGGCTCCGGCGCAGTGGCAGGCGCTGCCACTGCCGGAGAATCACTGCCGGTTGCGACCGTCATGCGACCGATAACATCGCCCGTCGAGACCGTATCGCCGGTCTTCACTGTCAGGCTCTCTATGATGCCGTCGTGAGGCGCCGGCACATCGAACGAGGCTTTGTCGGTCTCCAGCGTAATCAGACCGTCCTCGAGCGCCACCTGGTCGCCAGACGAGGCCAGGACTTCTATGACCTCGACACTGTCGAAGTCACCGAGGTCAGGTACGACGATATCTATTGAATTAGCCATGCTCGCGCCCCGGCCCGCTACAACGTCACCGGATCCGGACGATCCGGATCGATACCGTATTTTTCGATTGCTTGTCCGACCGTCTTGCGGTCAAGAACGCCGTCCTCCACGAGACTCATCAGAGCCGTAATTGCGATGAATCGGCTGTCGACTTCGAAATGTTCGCGCAACTCCTTGCGTGCATCACTGCGGCCATAGCCGTCGGTGCCCAGCGACATGAAACTGCCGGGGACCCAGCGTTGAATCTGGTCAGCGACGATCTTCATGTAGTCTGTCGCCGCAATGAACGGTCCCGAAATACCCTCGAACTTTTCCTCGATGTAGGATTTGCGGGGTTCTTCCGCAGGGTGCAGGTGATTCCATCGCTCGACCTCCAGTGCATCGCGACGCAGCTCGTTAAAGCTGGTCACCGACCAGACGTCCGCAGGAATGTTGAAATCCGTCATCAACAATTCAGCAGCAGCGATCACTTCGCGAAGAATCGTGCCCGAGCCCATCAGCTGTACACGAACCCTGCCCTGCGGAGCCACATCGAGAAGGTAAATACCCTTCAGAATGCCCTCTTCGACGCCCGGGGGCATGGCTGGATGCTCGTAATTTTCATTCATGCAGGTGATGTAATAGAAGACGCCTTCCTGCTCGCCGATCATGCGTCGCAGACCGTCCTGGACAATGACGGCAAGCTCGTAGGCATAGGTCGGATCGTAGGAAACACAGTTCGGCACCGTTGAGGAGAGCACGAGACTATGGCCGTCCTGGTGCTGCAATCCCTCGCCGGCGAGCGTCGTTCGGCCAGCGGTACCGCCGATCAGGAAGCCACGCGACCGCTGATCACCACCTGCCCAGATGAAGTCGCCGATGCGTTGAAAGCCGAACATGGAGTAGTAGATGTAAAACGGAATCATCGGGACGTCGTGGTTCGAGTAAGACGTACCGGCCGCCAGCCACGAACAAAATGCGCCGGCCTCGTTGATGCCTTCCTCGAGAATCTGGCCCTCTTTGTCTTCGCGGTAGTACATGAGCTCGCTCGAATCCTGCGGCTCGTATAGCTGACCTTTCGATGCGTAGATGCCGACCTGCCGAAACAGGCCCTCCATACCAAAGGTGCGCGCCTCATCGGGCACGATCGGGACGATGTGTTTACCGATCTGTTTGTCGCGCAGCAGTGCCGTAAGCATGCGCACAAACGCCATCGTGGTTGAGGCCTTGCGCTCGCCGGTCCCCTCGATCTGCGCGCGAAACATTTCGATCGGCGGTACCGGCAATGCCCGCGATTTCGGCCGACGCTTGGGCAGAGAACCGCCCAGCGCTTCGCGGCGTTCCAGCATGTATTCGAGCTCCGCGCTGTGCGCAGCCGGTTTGCAGTACGGAACCTTGTCGATCTCCTTGTCCGACACCGGGATATTGAAACGATCGCGGAAGTTCTTTAGCTCTTCGATATCGAGCTTCTTCTGCTGATGCGCCGTATTTTGCCCCTCACCCGCCGAACCCATGCCGAAGCCCTTGACGGTTTTGGCTAAAATAATCGTGGGCCCACCTTTGTGCTGGGTGGCTGCGTCGTAGGCCGCATACACTTTCAGCGGATCGTGGCCGCCGCGATTGAGTCGCCAGATTTCCTCATCCGACATGTTCGCGACCATCTCGGCCGTTTCCGGATGCTTGCCGAAAAAGGTGTCGCGCACATACTTGCCGTCCATCGACTTGATCTTCTGGTATTCGCCGTCGACCGTTTCTTCCATGATCTGTCGCAATTTGCCGGACTGGTCTTTCGCCAGCAGTGGGTCCCACTTGGAACCCCAGACGACCTTCACAACATTCCAGCCGGCACCGCCAAACGCCGCCTCGAGCTCCTGGATGATCTTGCCATTACCGCGCACCGGACCGTCCAGGCGCTGCAGGTTGCAGTTAACAACGAACACAAGATTATCGAGGCCTTCTCGCACCGGCATCGTGATGGCACCCATCGACTCCGGCTCGTCCATTTCGCCGTCACCGAGGAAACACCAGACCTTGCGATCGCTTTGCGGAATAAGCCCCCGGTTCTGCATATAGCGCATAAAGCGCGCCTGGTAGATCGCCATCATGGGCCCCAGGCCCATCGAGACGGTCGGGAACTGCCAGAACTCAGGCATCAGCCACGGATGCGGGTATGACGACAAGCCACCGCCGCCAACTTCCTGGCGAAAACGATTCAGATGGCCCTCGTTAAGACGGCCCTCGAGATAGGCGCGAGCGTACATGCCCGGGGCTGAGTGACCCTGCATGAAAACGAGATCGCCCCCATGCTTCTCGTTCTCGGCGCGCCAGAAGTGATTAAAACCCACTTCGTAAAGCGTCGCGCAGGACGCGTAGCTCGAAATATGCCCGCCGTACTCGGTACTTTTGCGGTTGGCCTGCACCACCATCGCCATGGCATTCCAGCGGATATAAGCCTCGATGCGGCGCTCCAGCGAGCGATCACCCGGATACTCGGGCTGCCGGACTGTCGATATCGTATTCAGGTAGGCCGTGTTCGGCGTGTACGGCAGGTAGGCGCCTGATCGGCGCGCGTAGTCGATCATGTGGTTCAGCAAGAAATGCGCGCGCTCCGGGCCGTGTTGCCCGAGGACTGAGTCAATCGACTCTAGCCACTCCTGGGTTTCGACTGGATCGATATCATCGAAAGGATTGAAACTACTCATATTTTATCCGCCAGGCGTCTGCCGTGCGTTCTCTCGGCGTGTCGCGTGAATTACGTGAAGCGTGGTGCTAGGATCAGCGCTTCATTGCACTGGACCGTGCGAACCATTTACTGCGGCCAACATCTTCGGGGTTTGAGCCGTGAGCGTCAAGCTCACAGCGGAGAATAAAACGTATGACCGAGCTCGTGCCAGATATCCATGATATCCGTATTTTTCAAAAACTTGGGCGGCTTGACGGCAAGTCACTCGAGATGGCAGATCAGTTACTTTTGATACTACCGGCAAGGCCCACGGCGGCCGATTTTCGCAAGATACCGCAGGGCAGGAAATTACAGGCTGTTATGCGCAAACATCCCGCCGATGCGACGCCGGCATTTACATCCCGACTGTCAAACAACAGGCAGACGCTGGTGGTAGCCGGCAAGCTCGCCGCCAATGCCAGCGCTTTTGAACAACTGACCCTCGGGCGCAAGCTGATTGCCGCTGCCACCCGCCAGAAAGCAGCGAGCCTCGGCATATGCGCTGTTGGATTCACCAGCGATGCCACGGCGACGATTGTCAATAACATGCTGGCAGCCGCCCTGGCTGCCGCCTGCACGATGCCGTCTTACAAGTCGAAGGAAGCACCGCCGCGTATCAAGAGTATCCGGCTCCTTGGGCTCAGTGAAAAGCTCGACACCACTCGCACCGAAGCCGAGGCGAAAGGCAACAATCTCGCCCGCTGGCTGGCCACCCAGCCACCTAACAGGCTGGATGCGAAAAACTACACAGCACTCGCGCGGCGCATGGCGAAGGACCGTGGCTGGCAGTTCAAACGTTATGGCCAGAAGGACCTCGAGTTGCTGAATGCCGGCGCGTTCCTGGCGGTCGCTCAGGGTAACGAGGACGACAGCGCCGCGATCGTCAAACTCAGCTATCGGCCTGCGAGCAAGGATGCCAGGCCGGATCTCAGCCTGGTTGGCAAAGGTATTATTTTTGATACGGGCGGCACAAACCTCAAACCGTTTGCATCAATGCTGGACATGCACGGCGACATGCAAGGCAGCGCAGTCGCGCTCGGCGCATTTCTTGCAATTAGCGAGTTGCAGTTGCCCATCGCCGTTGACTGCTGGCTCGCGCTAACGGAAAACCGCACGGGACCGAAAGCCTACAAATCGCAGGATGTCGTCACGGCAGCAAACGGCAAGACCATCCAGACCATCCACACCGACGCCGAAGGACGCATGGCGCTAGCCGACACGCTGGTACTCGCGAGCCGCGAGAAACCCGGCCTGATGCTCGACTATGCGACGTTGACGGGTGCCTGCATAAGCGCTATCACCAAGCGTTATTCAGGCGTATTTACAAACCGGGTCGATCTGCATGCGCGCCTCAAGGAGACCGGCGAGCGCTGTGGCGAACGCGTATGGCCATTTCCGATCGGCAAGGAATTTCTTGCCGACCTTCGCAGCCCGACAGCTGATTTGATGCAATGCTCCCCCAAGGCGCCGGGTGATCATATTTTGGCGGCCAGTTTTCTTGCCGAGTTCATCGAAAATGACACGCCCTGGGTGCACATGGATCTGAGCGCGGGCGACAACGACGGTGGCCTGGCACAAGTGGATTCCAAATTTACCGGTTTCGGCGTCCGCTACACCCTGAGTGTCGTGCTTGACGAGAATCTGTTCAAGGCGAACGACTAGGTGACCGACACAATCAGAATGGCAGACCGCTTCCGCGGTTTTCTGCCCGTAGTGGTCGATGTCGAAACAGGGGGCTTCAATTCGGTGACGGATGCGCTCCTCGAAGTCGCGGTTGTACTGCTGGTGATCGATGCAGACGGGTACTTAAGACGCGACGAAACTATTCGCTACCATGTAAAGCCGTTTGCAGGGGCGAACATGGAACCGGCGTCGCTCGCCGTGAACGGCATCGATCCGCATCATCCGCTACGCCCTGCGATCGACGAGCGCGACGCCCTGCAGCGAATCTTTCGGGAAGTCCGGCGCTCCGTACGTGAGCAACGCTGCAGCCGCGCAGTACTGGTTGGACACAACGCTCATTTTGACCTCGGCTTTATGAACCAGGCAGTGGCGCGCACCGCCATCAAACGCAACCCGTTTCACCCGTTCAGTTGCTTCGATACCGCGACGCTGTGCGGTATCGCATTTGGCCAGACCGTGCTGGCGCGGGCTGTGATCGCATCCGGCCTGGACTGGGACGAGTCGCAGGCGCACTCCGCTTCTTACGATGCGGAAATGACGGCCAATCTGTTTTGCGAGGTTGTTAATCGATTCCGGAACATCTTTGAGACGAGCTTCAGAAACGCGCCTCCGCAGCCCTGAGGCCCGGTTTTGCGTCTATTCGTCGAGCAGTTTCTTAAGCTCGCCCGAGTTGTACATCTCAATCATGATGTCGGAACCACCGATCAACTCACCTTTGACGTAGAGTTGCGGGAACGTTGGCCAGTTAGAGTATTTTTTCAAGCCTTCGCGCACCTCTGGATCTTCAAAGATATTGACGAAGGAATATGGCTTGCCGATAGCGTTAAGGGCTGCAACGGCCTGTCCTGAGAAGCCGCATTGCGGAAAGTCCGGCGAGCCTTTCATGAACAAAAGGACATCGTGTGACTTGAGTTGCTCTTCGATCCTGGATTTTACGTCCACATTAATTTACCTGTAGTGATGCGACTTCGAGAGATGGAGTCGCCGATTATGAATTCAATAGGTGCGGCTCAGTTTGAGGCACTGCGGTCCGCAACCTCAATGAGATTATTGACTGCTTGCACGTCCTTCGTTCCCTTCGCGATGGTCTCAGCCTGGTCCCTCGCGATATAGCTACCCACCGTACCGGTCAGAGTCACCGTGCCCTCGTAGGTGCGAACGCCGATGCCGAACACGCTCACGACCGAATCGGCGGCGAACTTTCCCTTGATCTTGGTCGTGATGGCGGAGTCCGATGCGACGACGCCAGCCGGTCGCTCGTCCTTGCCAGCCTGGTAACCGCCAACCGCGGCACCGCCCACCATCAGTGCCGTACAGCCAGACAGCAGCAGAAAGCATGAGACTACAATGAGAATTCGCATTGCCACTCTCCAATATGATCAGCGGATTGTACCGTCAATCTTTCGGCTGATGTGCCGCCAATTCATCAATCACCGCCCACTGCTCTGCAGCGCTCATAAGCGCCCAACCGGAAACCTGCTGCAATGTACGACCACAACCGAGACAACGCTGTGCGTCATCAAGTGTGCAGATCAAAATACACGGCGACAAAGGCCGCCTCGATCTGTCGTTACTCTGGCTGTTCCTGGGCTCATTCATTAATATATAAATCAGTTAGTTACAATATCTTTCTAGAATATTTATCGCAAAATTTGACGGGCCGCGCAACAACGAAAAATACTCACTTTTCAAAGCCGCAGTCTCTATAATACCGCCAACCAAAAAAAGCGCGATGGAGAAACAATCGATGAATCCCTTAAAGAGCATTGGCGGCACTATCATTAGCGGCTTCGTACTGGCCATCATCATAATGCTGGTTACCAAAGGCAATCACATGGTCGCGGGCGTTAGTGCGAATGCCATCATCATCTGGCTGCACGTGCTGTCCGGTATTACGTGGATCGGTCTGCTGTATTACTTCAACTTCGTGCAGGTACCTGCGCTCGGTGAGGCTGCCGGCGATGAGGGCGGGCCCGGTGGCGCCGGCATTGCAAAATACGTCGCTCCGCGAGCGCTGTGGTGGTTTCGCTGGGGTGCACTGGCAACCTGGCTGACAGGCGCAGCGTTCCTGCTCCATAAAGGCCAGTTCCTGAATGCGTTCCTGCTCGGCCTGAATGCCGACCCGATCAATCAGTACGCGATGACCATCGGTGTTGGCGCCTGGCTCGGCACGATCATGTTGTTCAACGTCTGGGTGCTGATATGGCCCAACCAGAAGAAGGTGCTGGGAATGGTGGAAGCCACCGCCGATGAAGTCGCGAAAGCAAAAAACACGGCGTTCCTTGCGTCTCGTTCCAACACCCTGATGTCCATTCCAATGGCCATGAGCATGGTTGGTGCCGGCCACGGCTGGTTAATGTAAGCACGGCCAGCAGATTTTTTTTGCGAAGCCCGGCCGCCGCGTCGGGCTTCTTTTATTGTGAGATAGCGATGCAGCTCACCGACCGTACCAAACAATCAATTGGGCCAACCGTCGCGCAGGCGCTGGCCGAGGACGTCGGCGATGGCGACCTTACGGCCGCACTGATCGACGCCGACGCCGTCGTCGGCGCGACGATCTTCACGCGGGAACCCATCACCCTTGCAGGCCAGCCGTGGGTCGATGAGGTCTTCGCGCAGCTCGATGAGCGGGTCATCATTGACTGGTATATCGGTGATGGCCAGTCGGCCGACGCTGACGATGTCATTTGCAAGCTCGTGGGGCCGGCACGCGCCCTGCTGACGGGCGAGCGAACCGCTTTGAACTTCCTGCAAACCCTGTCAGCTGTCGCCACTGTCACAGCCGCGTTCGTGAAAGTCATCGCGGGCACCGGTGCGACGATCCTGGATACCCGTAAAACGCTGCCCGGCCTCAGACTTGCACAGAAATACGCGGTCACCTGCGGCGGCGGGAAGAACCATCGGATCGGGCTTTTTGATGCCGTACTCATCAAGGAAAACCACATCAAGAGTGCTGGCGACATCGCCACAGCATTGCAAAAGGCCGGCGCCTTCGGTGATGACATTTTGATCGAGATTGAAGTTGAAGATCATGACGGCCTGATTGCGGCGCTGGACGCAGGCGCACAGCGAATCCTGCTCGACAATTTCTCACTGGATGAACTGCGTCGCGCCGTCCAGACGAACGAGAGTTACGGCTACGTTGCCGCTGAGCTGGAAGCATCAGGAAACATCACGCTTGAGTCGGCTCGAGCCGTGGCCGAGACCGGGGTGAATTACCTGTCGACAGGAGCGCTCACCAAGAACGTGCAGGCGGTCGACCTGTCACTGTTATTCAGAATCGATTGATTGCGCTGGTCCGGCGCGCTCAGGCAACCGCCCGGGTGACTCGTTTCGGCTCGGAGACACCGTACCCCTGCGCATAGTCGACGCCCATTCCTCGCAGCATCGTGATGATTTCCTCGTTCTCCGCGAACTCGGC
>Ga0316198_10001222_pt1 | contig 14925 bp, 17 predicted proteins | sample OudBieAanoxic_MG_FD_204935 | JGI IMG/M metagenome (GOLD analysis project Ga0316198, IMG submission 204935) | Coastal sediment microbial communities from Oude Bieten Haven, Netherlands - site A anoxic | ecosystem: Environmental > Aquatic > Marine > Coastal > Sediment | place: Netherlands...
CTCCTTAACCGGAATCGTGATCTCCGAACGTGCCCGATCAACTCGGATTGTCGGCCGGTAGAAGTCGTTGAGCGGCGCACTCAGGTACATGCGCTCGAGCTTGCGGTAGTGGTCTTCGTGCGGATCGGCTTCGGCGTTCTCCATGCTGCTGGTCACTCTACGTGCCGAACTCCGATGCTCGGCGATCGATCCCATGCCGCCGGGTAGCGTGTGGCGAGCATTCAGAATCGGAGGTCGCTCACATGGAGATCAACCACGATCCGTCGACCGGACTCACCGGGCTGATCGGAATCGAATACGACGAGGCCGGTCCGGAGCGGGTTGTGCTGAGCCTCGAGATCGACGAGCGCCACCACCAGCCGTACGGGCTCGTCCACGGCGGTACGTACTGCGCCCTCGTTGAGACCGCCGCGTCATTCGGGGCGGCACTCTCTGCCATGGAGCGGGGCATGACCGGCGCCGTGGGAGTTTCGAACTCGACCGACTTCTACCGCTCTCACCGGGAGGGCAAGATCCGGGCGACGGCGACACCCGTCCACCGAGGCCGCACCCAACAGGTCTGGCAGGTGGATGTGACCCGAGCCGAGGACGACGTCATCCTGGCCCGCGGCCAGGTCCGGTTGCAGAACATCGCCGACCCGACCGTCATCGGTGGCGGAGGCGAGTAGGAGACCGGCATTCCAATCGATTGCGGAGCCAGCGGGCAGGGGTGCCAGTCGTTAAGGTTCTGCCGACCGGGGACCACGAAGTTTCCGCGCCGGAGGCACAACCATGGAGGTTCGGGTATGGGGAACGGAAGCGGAGTAACGACAGCCGGAGGGTTCGGGAGTGTGAGCCTGCCGCGCAAGATCTCGGGCGGACTAGTGATCCTGGTCGGCGTTGTGTTCATCGTGGTGACGCTGATCAACAACCTGTTCGCGGTCGGCCCCGCGTTCGAGGAGATGATCACCGACTTCCGGCCGTTGCTCGCGGAGGAGTCGCTCAACACCGCTCGGGCCGACATCGCCGTGCTCGACGCCGCGGGTACGGAGTTCCAGACGGCTGTTGCTCCCGGCATGGCGCAAGCACTCGGCATGACACCCGAGGAATTTGCGGGGATGGTTCAGAGCGAATACCCGGCAGTTGCCGAGGGCATGCAGGCCCTCCCGGAAATCACGGCGACGTTCTCCGGATTGATTGACACCTTGGACAGTCAGCGGGCGCTGTTCGAGTCCGCCGACGCCATTCCAACCGATGACCTGCCGGCAACGACGGTGCCGTGGATCATCACGATCTCCGGGCTGCTGGCAATTGCGGCAGGCGTGATGCTGTTCATGCCGGGGCGGGTGTGGGCGATCGTCGCAGCCGTGCTCGGCGCAGTCCTGTTGATCACGACGTTCGCATTGAATCTGCCTCAGAAGGCGGCGGACGCCGACGAACTCAACGAGAACCTGACACCGATCTACACGCAGGAGTTGATCGACGGAGCGGAGGGTTCGCTCGCCATCGTTGGTGCGATGGGGCAAGAGATGCAGGCGAAGATGCTGCCCGATCTTGCGGCGAGTCTCGGGATGAGTCCCGATGAGCTGAACGCGTTCATGGGAGAGAACTTCCCGGCAACGGCGGCTGCAATGCAGAGCATGCCCGAATCGTTGCCACGCTTCGAGGCATTTGTCGCGACCTTCGCGATGAATCTCGACAACTACGAGACGATTCAACCGGTGAGCTTCACACCGATCATCTGGATGATGGTGATCGGCGGAATCCTGATCCTGCTGGCCGGCGGCTACTGCATCTTCATCAGGTAGGAGAACAACAAGCGACAGGCTGCCCGCTCTCGCGGCGATCGAAAGGTCGGCGGGGGAGCGGGCGTCTACGCGCCGAGCCTACGTTCGGCCATCCCGTTGAGAACCTCGAGGACGACGCGGTTGGCCAGGAATGCGGTGATCTGGCCGGGACCGTCGTAGGGCGGGGAGACCTCAACAACATCCGCTCCGACGACGGGAAGCTCGCGAGCGAGTCGGCGAACCGTGTCAAGGAGCTCTCGCGAGGTGATGCCCCCCGGTTCCGGTGTCCCGGTTCCGGGGGCCATGCCGGGATCAACCACGTCGATATCAACGGAGATGAAGATCCCTCTCGAGTCCGAACCGGAACACGAGGCCACCGCGTCGTCGACCACTGCAGCGAGCCCGCGCTCGGTGATCTCGGTCATGAGGTAGGTCTCCATGCGCTGTTCGGCCATCCAGGCCACCGTTGTCGGGCCGGGCCAGTAGCCGCGTAGGCCGATCTGGACGAAGCGGTGTCCGGGCACGGCCCCTGATTCAATGAGCCGCCGCATCGGCGTTCCGTGTCCGTGGAGCTGCCCGGCGTTCGTTTCTCCTGTGTCGGCATGTGCATCGAAGTGCACGAGGCCAAACGAACCGTCGCCGTGCACGCGAGCGAGGCCGGTCCCGTTTCCGAAGGTGACCGAGTGGTCACCGCCCAGCACGATCGGGATCGCACCTGCTTCGGCGATTCGTTCCACCGTGTCGGCAAGCGTCTCGAGCCCTCGTTCGAGGTAGCCGGGAGCGACCTCGATGTCGCCGGCGTCTACTACCGAGAACTGTTCGAAGGGGTCGATACCGGTCGGGAGATGCGGCCGGTGCATGTCAGCGTCGAGGTAGTCGGCCTCGCGGATCGCCTTCGGCCCGAATCGTGCACCGCCGCGATAGGTCGCGCCCCAATCGATGGGGGCTCCAAGGATCACGACATCCGCCCCGGATCCGGCCAGTTCGTCGATCGGAACGGTCGGAACGCCACAGAAGGTCGGGAAGCTGGCGAATCGGTAGACGTCTGACATCACAACACCTCGTGGTTCTCTCATGAAGCGTAGAGAATGGACCAGCTGCCGGCTGGGATACTACGACCGACCACCATAGGTGACCGGGTCGCTGCCGCCCATCAGCTCGCTGGGGTGTCTCGCCGAGATGCGAGGGCTGCTCCCGCGATGACCATGACGACACCGGCCACAGCGACCGGCCCCACAACGTCGCCCCGGAACACAACACCGAGGATCAATGCAACGACGGGGATCAGGTAGGTGAGCACCGACGCACGGGTCGATCCGACCCGCCCGACGAGGTTCCCCATGAACACGAACGCAATACCGGTTCCTAGGACGCCGGCGACAGCAACCGCAAGGAACGGCGCCCACTCGAACGTGCTGCCGGTTGCTCCTACGATTCCGAGCGGTGCCGTCCACAGCGTGGCGAGTGCCAGCATCCTCGCCATCACGGCGATCGATCCGTACTGCTGCTGGATCGGCGCAGAGATGTTGATCGCAAGCCCGTAACACGCGGTCGCGATGACAACGAGTGCCACGCCGAGCGCTTCGGTGCCTCCTTCACCGACGGATGGGGCGCTGATGGCCACCACTCCGGCGAAGCCGATGATGAGTCCTGCGATTGTCGCAGCCCGTGGCAGGCGGCGGAGCATCACGATGGCGACGACGGCGGCGAAGATCGGGACGGCACCGTTGAGCATCCCCGCGATCGCCGAGTTGATGTACTGCTGAGCGATTGGGAAGAGGGTGTACGGGATTGCAACCCAGATCACCGACAAGGCCACCAGGCGTGGCCAGTCCGCTCGGTTGATTCGTGTCGACCGTGCGGCCGGGACCAGCCAGAGGGCGGCTGCACCGAGGCCGACGCGCAGCAGGGTGATCAGCCCCGGTTCGAACGCCTCGAGGCCGATGTCCATGAGGAGGAAGGAAGATCCCCAGATGAGTGCGACCGAGACGAAGAGCGTCCAATCGAGGGGAGAGAAAGCCTCGCGGTTCACACCCTCGGAGGTCGAGAGGATCTTCCGCGATTCGGGTGGTGTCGACATCAGGTGTATGAACCCCTTCCAGGAGGGAATCGTTGCAGGTCGCTGCCCGTAGCCACGAGTTCATCGACACTCGGGCAGCTCGGTACCGATCTCGATCACGACATCCGGCGGGGCATCAGGCGGTGCAGTACGATCCGGCTATGGTCGAACGCTTCCCCGAAATCGAGGGCACAAGCCTCTCCCTCGTTGAACACCAGATTCCAGGAACCTTGGCGGGCCAGGTGAATCTGCTGCTGATCGCCTTTCGGCAATGGCAACAGAGGGATGTCAACACGTGGGTGCCGACGGCGGCGGCGCTGGCAGAGGAGTACGCGAGTTTCAGGGCCTATGAGCTGCCCGTGATCTCGAAGGCCTACCGGCCCGTCTCAGGATTCATCGACGGCGGGATGAGGTCGGGGATTCCCGATCCCGGCGTTCGGGATTCGACCATCACGATCTACCTGGATCGAAAGCGCTTCCTCCGTGCTCTAGACATCAATTCGGTCGGTGAGATTGTGCCCATGCTGGTCACGCCGGACGGCGAGATTCTCTGGCGGACGACGGGTCGGATGACCGACGGCGGCGACCAGGGGTTGCGGACGGCCGTGGAGGAGCACCTCCGACCGAGTAGTTCGTGAAGCAGCTGCTGAGTTCCTGCCTGCAACAAGCGATCAGAATGCCGCCGTTCGACTCTGGTGGAATCGAGTGGCTTCGGCACAATAAGAGGTCGGACTCCGAAAGGGCGAGATCATGAGCGCAGGTCGAATCGTTGCGGTAATCGCCGGTGTGATCGTTGGGCTGATGGCTATGGGCCTTCTCGTCGCAGGGGCGTTCCTCACCATCGGGTACGCCGTCACGACTGAGGACGACGGCTACTTCGACACCTCCCCGAAACGATTTGGCACGCCGACGGCTGCCATCACAACCGAAGAGGCTGATCTCACGCCCGAACCCGATACGCCCGCCTGGGTCTGGGACTTCGTAGACCTGACCGTTCGGTTCAGTGTTGCCGAGTCGGACGGAGACGTGTTCCTCGGGATCGGCCCAGGGCCAGACGTGGATGCGTACCTCGGTGCAACCGCTCACGACCAAGTCCAAGAGATCCGCCCAGGCAACCCGGTGCGTTATCGCTCGATTCCCGGAGGTGTCGAGGTCGAACCACCCGGCGAGCAGGACTTCTGGGTGGCGGAAACCTCAGGCGCGGGAGCACAAGATCTCGTGTGGGATGTGACCGAAGGTCGCTGGGTTGTGGTCCTCATGAATTCCGACGGGTCGCCGGGGGTAGTGGCCGACGTCGCGATTGGTGCGAAGTCTGGCGTGGTGCTCCCTGTGGGCATTGCGATGCTCGGATTCGGGCTGCTGCTGTTCGTGGTCGCCGTCGTGATCATCGTTCTTGCTGCCGTCGTCGGGCGGGGCGACGAGCCGTTGCCTGCGCGTGCCCCGCGGGTGGCTTCTGCCGAGCCCGCGTGGGTCGAGGCGTCGATCGACGAGCCGCTGTCTCAGTGGCTCTGGTTGGTAAAGTGGTTCCTCGCCATTCCTCACTACTTCGTTCTGCTCTTCCTGTGGATCGCGTTCGCGTTCGTGACCTTCATCGCTTGGTGGGCGATCCTGTTCACGGCTCGCTATCCGGAGGGGCTCTTCAACTTCAACGTCGGCGTGATGCGCTGGACGTGGCGGGTCATGTGCTACGCCGGGCCCGGCGGGCTCGGGACGGATCGCTACCCGCCGTTCACACTCGATGACGTTCCCGACTATCCGGCACGATTCGATGTGGTGTACCCGGAGCGGCTCTCCCGGGGTCTGATCTTCGTGAAGTCGTGGTTGCTTGCCATCCCGCACTATCTCGTTGTCGCACTCTTCGTCGGGGGGACGTACGCATGGGCCGGGGATCGATACTGGACCGGGCCGGCAGCGACCGGCGGCTTGATTGGCGTCCTCGTCTTCATCGCCGCCGTAATCCTCCTGTTCACCCGCCGGTACCCGCAGTCGCTGTTCGACCTGATCATCGGCCTCAACCGTTGGGTCTTGCGCGTCGAGGCGTACGTGCTCCTCATGACCGATCAGTACCCGCCGTTCCGTCTCGATCAGGGGGGATCGGAACCGGAACCCGCGCCGGACTCAACAAACGTGTGACGGCAGCCGGCGCCGCGGTTCGAGCGTCGCCAACACGGGTATGGTGCCGGTCGATGTCGAGCAGTCGCGAGCCGATGAAGGCGCTCATTCTGGGCGGTGTTGCGTGGGACACCATGGTGTATGTCGACACCTTCCCGGGACCCTATCCCCACACCGTCTTCGCGCGAGGCTCCAATGAAGCCGTTGGGTCCAGCGGTGCCGGCAAAGCCATGAACCTCAGCCACCTCGGCGTCGACGTGACCCTCTGGGCGCTCGTGGGTGATGACGATGAGGGACGGCGGATTCGCCGCGAGATGCAGCGCCGAGGCGTCAAATTCGTGGGCGTGACCGATCCCGCGGGCACTACTCGCCACATCAACCTCATGGACCAGGAAGGGGAGCGGATATCGATCTTCGCCAACGCCGGATCCGACCGGTTCGATGTGGATGTCGCATCGATGGCTCCGGCGGCCGCGTTCGCCGACCTCTCATCGGTCACGATCGCCAACCATTGTCGGCCGTTCCTGCCAATGCTGCAGGAGACGGGCAAGCCGATCTGGGTGGACCTCCACGACTACGACGGCGTCAATCCTCATCACGACGAGTTCATTGAGGCCGCCGACCATGTGGTGATGAGTTCGGTCGCTATGCCCGGGTGGCGCCAGTTTCTCGAGGACCGGGTCGCCGCGGGTACGCACCTCGCGATCTGCACACACGGCGCAGCCGGAGCGAGTGGCCTCTCCTCGGAGGACGGGTGGGTGGACATCCCTGCCGTGCCGGTCCCCGAAGTGGTCGACAGCAACGGTGCAGGTGACGCCTTCTTCGCCGGATTCATCGTCGCGTGGCACCACGGGAGCGGACTGGTTGCAGCGATGCACGCCGGCGCCGAAGCAGCTGCGGCGGCGGTGCAGTCACCGGATCTGGCACTACCTTCCGTTCTTGCGTAGATAGTGGAAGCCGGCTTCCCATCGTCACCAAGAACGGGAGGAGACGGTCGGTTCGTTTGACCGACGCGGTCGGCGATACCGTGCGTCACGACATGACACCCGCACAAGATCTGCCGTCGGGGGCTACCGCGATCGCGAAGGAAGCGCCGGCGAACTATGACTGAGATCATCAGCCGCGTGCTGCCGATCCTTCTCCTGATCACCATCGGTTTCGGACTTCGCCGCACCAACTTCATATCGGAGAGCACCGTCGGCGACCTGCGGAAGCTCGTTGTCAACCTCGCTCTGCCGGCCGTCTTGTTCACGTCGTTCCTCGAGATCGAGTTCGACGCGAACGATGTGGCGATCGTTGTCGTCACCTTCATGCTGTGTGTCGCCCTCTACGGAGTCGGGCGCGCCCTCCAGCCACGGTTCGGCGCGGGGCACGAGTACTTCCCGTTCCTGATGACCGGTTTCGAGTCGGGGATGCTCGGAATCAGCCTCTTCGGCAGTGCGTACGGACTGAGCCGTGTCGGGTACTTCGCCGTCGTTGACCTCGGCCATGAGCTGTTCATCTGGTTTGTCTTCCTTGCGCTCCTGCTCGCCAAACGCGACGGCATTCAGAGCCCGAGACGGTTGTTTGGAGCGTTCATCCGGTCGCCGGTGATCATTGCCATCATCGCCGGCATCGTTGCGAGCCTCGCCGGGCTGCGTGACACCCTCTACGACGGGCCGGTCGTTGGGGGTGTGATGAACACCCTCGTCTTCCTCGCTGCGCTGACGGTCCCGCTGATCCTGCTGATCGTCGGGTACGGCATTCAACTGGATCGTCGAGGCATCCGCGACGCAGCGACACCGGTCGCAATCCGTCTCGCGATTCTGGTGCCGCTCGCGCTCCTGCTACCCGTCCTGCTGTTGGATTCGCTTCTCGACGGCAGCCAATACTCACAAGCGGCGTTGTTCACGCTTCTGATCCTGCCTCCGCCGTTCATCATTCCGCTGTACATGAAGCCGGACATGCCCGACGAGCGGCGTTACGTCAACAATGTGCTCAGCCTCTACACGGTCGTCTCGATACTCCTCTTCGTCGTGTACGTGATGATCAACCCTCTCTAGATCGATCGTCGTTTCGCCGACCCGGAGGGAATCAGGCGGGCCGGACGACCGTTGATTGCTCCATGGTTTCACGACGGAAGGCGCAGCCCGCCATTGCGGCTCTGGCGATCAGCATCGCAGCTGCCGCCGTGATCGTGATCGTTGTTGGGTTGGCTGCGTCCATCACATCGGAGCAAACGCCCGACACTTCGGTTGCTGCAAAGGAACGCCCGATTCCGTTCGATGTCTACGACCCGGTCCGCTCAGGCGAAGAGCTCCCTCCCGGGTTCCGGCAGCTCTTGGGCCGCGACCAGATCGCTCCGGTGTACGAACCGGTCTACGTGGCTCGCGACAAGGTGGACTGGCCGGCCGACAGCCTCGTCCTGGGCGTCGCAGGGACGAAGACCGCGAAGGCATACCCCATCACACATCTCAACCAACGCGAGATGGTGATCGACTCGCTTGATGGAACCCCGATACTCGCCTCGTGGTGACCACTCTGCGGAACGGCGATGGTCCATCGCCGCGAAGTCGCCGGTGAGGAGATCGTCCTCGGAAACCAGGGAGCGCTCTGGGGTAATGCCATGACCTGGTGGGACCACGACACCGGGTCGATCTGGAGCCAACCCCTTGGCGAAGCGATCCTTGGGCCGAGGAAGGGAGTGCGCCTCGAGCTGCTCCCTTCCACGCTTACGACGTGGGAGGCCTGGAAGGAAGCCCATCCTGAGACCGTCGCGCTCGATGTGCACGCATGGGCAACCGGAGGATTCCACCTGGAGGACATGGCCATCGTTGTCGACCTCGGGACCGAGTCAGCTGCCTACCTGATTCCACCGCTTCGCGCCGTGGGCGTCGTCAACGACGTCGTCGCCGGGATTGAGATCGCGGTGGTGATCGATCCCGTCGATCCGCAACGATGGGCGGTGTTCAGCCGACGGCTCGACGATGCGATCGTCAGCCTGGCGATGACCGAGGGAGAACTCGTTGACACCATCACCGGGACGCTGTTCGATCCGTTCCTCGGCCTCGGGCGATCGGGTTCGCTCGCCGACCAGGACCTCAACAGACTGCCTGGGTTTACGGCTTTCCCGTCCGACTTCGACACCTTCTTTCCGGAGGGGGCGATGTGGCAGGGCTGATGGAGCCAATCTGCGTGAGTCTGCATGCGCCGCGACCCGAACGCGGGGTCGTTCGAGCAGGAGCGAGAGACCGATGATGAACGCGACGATCCACAAGATCGTGCCGCCGTTCGCCGTCTGAAGGCCGAGTACGGCGGCGATGGCGACGGCGCCCCCGACGAGGCGTTTCCCAGGTAATGAAGCGATCCGACCGGTATGGCAGGAACGCGTACGCACACACGATAAGTCCGATTGCCAATGCGAGCGATGTCCGGCCGGCGGGCTCGAGATGATCTGAGGCGTGAGCGATGGCCTCTTCCGCTCCCACGGCGTAGAGCACCACACCGGCGATCAACGGAATGTGTCCGAGCGTGAAGATGTCACGAGCCGTCGATCCTCGGACTGGGCCGGTCACGGCGGCCAGGGCTCGTTCCATCGCCAGAGCCAACCAATCGAAGTAGGCCCGCCAGAGGACCGCCACCACAAGGAAGGCCCCCGCGCGCGGACGTCGCCAGAGCTGAGGGGACCAGACGACCGAGTCTCCCTCGGAGGGGCTTCAGTTCGTGGCCGCGCTCGCCAGTCGGCCGATTTCGATCTCGATCTGCCGCTGCCGGTCCGCCAGATCAGCGAGTTCGTCCAAGACGCGTTCGAGCAACCTGATGATGTGTCCGTTCGTGGGCCTGACTTCCGCTGCCATGAGGAACCTCCTTCGTCCGCTTTCGACAGTACTCGCTCAAGCGCCGGGGAGTGCCCGGCGGTGCCGTTCGCACCGCGATGTCCGGATTTCAGGCGGAGCAGCTTGCACGTCGCCATTCCCTCGTGACGTCGGGCCGTCCTGGTTTGCGGATTTTCGACGAGGGTTCCACCATGGGGCCATGCGTGATCCAGCTGTTGAGTGGTTGGCCGAGGGAGACCCGGCGATCCGATGGCAGACGGAGCGCGACCTTCTCGACAGAAGACCTCGGACCTGGCGTGCGACACAAGCTGCGGTTGAGAGGGAAGGGTGGGGGAGGAGGCTGCTCGACGAGCAAGACCCGGCAGGGACATGGGCGAACGGCCTCTACACCCCGAAGTGGACATCGACGACGTACACCCTGCTTCTGCTCCGAAGACTGGGGATGCCTCCGTCGAATAGGGGCGCTATCGCCGGCTGCCTTCGATTGCTCGACGATGCCGAGTGGTTCGACGGAGGTGTGTCGTATTGGGCGAGCCACGCGTTTGCCGAGCGGTGTGTCAACGGCATGGTGCTCGCCATCTCCTCATACTTCAATGGTGCCGATCGGCGGATCGACTCGATTGCCGAGCTCCTCGTTGGCGCGGTCATGCCGGACGGTGCATGGAACTGTCAGGACGTCCGGGGGGCCACCCACTCGTCATTCCATACCACGATCTCCATCCTCGAAGGGCTCCTCGAATGGAGCCGATCGACCGGCTCGAGCGATGCCGACGCCGCCATCGCTCGCGGCCACGAGTTCCTGCTCGCGCATCAGCTCTACCGGTCGCACCGAACCGGGGATGTGATCAACGACGCGTGGACGACCTTCCACTTCCCACCGCGATGGCACTACGACGTGTTGCGTGGGCTGGATCATCTTCGCGACGCCGAGGCGACGCCTGATCCCAGGGCGGCGGACGCGATCGATTTGGTGCGCGCTGCTCGACGCCCCGACGGTCGATGGGGGAAGGGCAGCCAATACAGCGGAGAGGCGTTCTTCCCCCTCGAACCGGGACGAGTTGCCGGTCGGTGGAACACTCTCCGTGCGCTACGCGTCCTCCGGTGGTGGGAGGGCACGGAGTTGCGAGCTGACGGCTCCGAGCCTGAACACGGGGTCGTCAATTCTCCGTTCCTCCCGCCGGTCGGGACCCGCGCCTAGTCCATCATCGGCACGGGCATCAACTCGTAGACGTCGACAGCGAAGTTGCCTTTGCCTTCGCTGAGGAACGGATGATTGTCGGCAAATACCTGTGCGCCCGCCATGTCGTCGGCCTCGACGATTGAGTAGCCGTTGAGAGACACGGCCGTGCCTGTGCTTCCATCGTCGACCACCGACGTGCCCGGTCCGAACGGTGTCCCGACGTCGACGAGGGCCGGACCGACGTTCTGCATCCATTCGCCCCATGCCGCCATGACTCCCGCGACTTCCTCTTCCGTAAATGTCGACATGTCGGTGGCCTCGCCCTTGTAGATCATCATGAACTTCGCCATCGTGCTGCCTCCCCGGTAGCTTGAAGGAAGCCAACCCTACGCGCGGGTTTGGCAGCGGAGCGACAGAATCGTCGCCGACCCCATGGTTTCATTGTTCAAGTGTGGGCCGTGTTTCGCCGAAGCTGTTGGATGGTGTCCTTGTCCTTCGACGCGCCGTCGCTACCCGTGTCGCGCGCCGGGTCGGGATACCATTGCCCAAGTGGATCATCTAGCGCGTTCGGCCATGGGTCGACGAAAGATTGGGGAACGATCATGAAGTCAATCAGTCGGGTTGTGCTCGTCGTGGCGATGGTGGGTGGACTGCTGTCCGCTGCCGTGGGTGCGGGTGCGCAGGAATCGAGTTCGAGCGCGTACCTCGCCAACGTCAACGGTTCGAGCACCGCTCCGGTCGATGTTGCGGTTGGGTCCGAAGCGGTCGCCACCGGCCTCGCGTTCGCAACGGCGAGCCCAGTCCCGTACATACCCGTCGGCCAGTCCGAAGTCGCTTTCACGGCCGACGGCGCAATCGTCGCGAACGTCCCCATCAACTCCGCCCAAGTCGCTGCACAGACTGTGGTGTCGGGTTTTGGCGACACCGGAGGCAGTGCCTACCCGGTTGAGGTCGCTCCGATCGACGCCGGTTCGGCGAAGCTTCGTGTGTGGAACGCAACGGGAGCGCCGGTGGTGGTTTCAATCGGCAGCCTTGTTGTGGACGAGACGCTCCAGCCGGGGGAAGGCACGCTTCTCCAGACGGTGGCTGCGGACTCGAACGTACCGGTGGTGGTCGACGGCCTCGAGAAGGATGTCGTCACACCTGCGGATTCCTACACCGACGCATTCGCTGTGAACGACGGTGCATCGCCGGACATCGCGATTTCGACGATCCCCTCGATGACCGACCTGATCGCGGCAATCGCTCCGCCCGCCCCTGGCGCCGTCCCGGTGCCCGACGTGGCCGGTCTCTCGGCGGCCGATGGTCAAGCCGCCATCGAGTCCGCTGGTCTTGTTGCCGCCACCGAGGAACAGCCGAACGCCGACGTCGAAGCCGGTCTTGTTGTTGAGACCAGCCCAGCCGCTGGAACCGAAGTTGATCTCGGCTCAACGGTCACGATGATCGTCTCGACCGGCCCCTCGACGATCCCCGTTCCCGATGTCGTCGGCCAGGGCGCGGCAGACGCTCAAGCTGCACTCGAGGGTGAGGGATTCGTCGTGACGACCTCTGAGGTGGCGAGCGACGATGTCGAGGAGGGTCTGGTCATCTCGACCAACCCGGTCGCCGGCACCGAAGTAGCGCCCGGGACGACTGTCGACATGGCGGTCTCAACCGGACCCGAGGATGTCGAAGTCCCGGGTTTCATCGGGCTGACAATCGACGAGGCCACCACATTGGCGGAAGAGGTCGGATTGACGATCACCTTCGTCGAGGATCCGGATGACCCTGACCCCGACGGCATCGTTGTCGACCAAACTCCCGCCGCCAGTGAGATGGCCGAGTTTGGCTCCGAAGTGGTGGCTCAGCTGAGCCCTCTGGTCCGCAACCCGTATGTTGTCGTGAACGTTGATACCAATCGCGTCATGACGACGACCGGCATCAACTTCTTGCCCGGCTCGACCACGGACCTCAGGGTGATCGAAACCGGTCTGACAGCGGCCCTTCGAGTGGACGACGACGGTGTGTGGTGGCAGTCGTTCGATCTCGGTGATCGCCAGACTGAGGTCGAGAACCTCCTGGTGGAGGGTACGGCCGCCGACGGGAGTGCATACAGCGCAACGTTCCTGATCCCGCCGGCAGGCGGGTCGACCGATGAGGCGGCTGATGCAGAAGCCGACAGCGGCTTCCCATGGTGGGGATGGGTTCTCATCGGACTCGGCGTTGTTGGAATCGTTGCGCTGATCTGGTGGCTCGTTGCGGGCCGGAACGAGACCACAACCACCGGCGGTACGCCGGATGGGACTCCGCCTCCGCCGCCTCCTGCTTCTTGAAGCGAGAGCGCCCCAGGCGCAGGACAACCGAGCTGATTGAATGTGGAGGAGGCCATCGGCCTCCTCCACATTCGTGGACGGAGCAACCGTAAACCTTGGGTTGAGGGTTTGCGCAACCCGCCGCCGTGTGTCCGGTTGTGACTAGTGAGCTGATGCCCTGGCAAGACCGACACTTCCGGGACGTGGAAGTCACCGCTGCCAACCATCCGCCGGCGTTCACCGACGATCCGACAAACACCGATCAGACCACAACGGTCGGTGGCTCGCTTGTTCCTCTGAAGGCAGGGGATCCGGATGGCGACCCGTACACGTTCATTCTGGCCAATGGAGCAGCCGCCGGGAGTGACGTTGAACGATGACGGAACCTTCAGCGGCTCACCCGCAGCGGCCGGCACTTTTGTTTCTACCGTCAGGGTCTGTGACATTCACGGCTTGTGCGCCGACGGGTCGCTCACGATTCGTGTTCAGGCGAACCAGCTCCCGAAGACCGGGATGGATGTGGGCCTGCTGGCGGTGATCGGCTCGCTTCTCACCCTGCTCGGCGGCTTCCTCGTGTTGAGTTCACGCCGACGCCGCGAAGCCGACTAGTAGGTCGCGCCGACACAAGATCGGGGGATGTGGAGAGGGCGTCGCTCAGGCCGTGCCCTCTCCACGCGTCACCATTTCCCGCCCATCCGGGTAGCCGGATTCAGCGGCTTGTTCGGCGAACGAGGAACAGCACGATGCCGCTGATGACGTACAGCACACCCGCCAACGCGAGTAGGAACTTGGGCACGGCCGTAACTCCCGCCAGGGTGATCCAACCGCTCCAGTCGCCCCAGCCGTTGAGGTAGCCGAGCATCGACATGTTCTCGACAACATCGAAGATCCCGGCGACAACACCGCCGACCGCAACGACGGTGCCGACGGCGATACCGACGGAGCTGCGGAACTGCCTCCGCGCCCACAACGCCCCAGCGGAGAGCGCAAGGGCATAGAAGAAGATGAAGGCGACGTCCCAGAGAATGGCCGATCGGATCGTGTCGACGTCCGCTCCCCGGGTAACGTCGTCCGCCTGCTCGACGGTCCATGCGAGCTCGAGGTCGACGATCGGGAACCCATCTGCCGCCGCGATGGTGAACCCTCCCGCCACGAGAGCAAAGATCGCCCAGAGCCACCACCGCCGGACAACCCACTTCATTGCGAGGTCAACGTCGGAGTTGTTCCCGTCGTGGACGTTGGCTGTCATCGGGCGACCGTACCACCTGTACGCAGGCTCTGATCTCGTCCGCCCATCCGCCAATGGGCTTCGAAAGTCCGTCGGAATGGCCCTACGTTCGGGGTCCATGGCCCCTAGCGAAGCCACCTCGACTGGGTGACACTCAATCCTGTGTCAGACGCTGTCTCGTGGGTGTGGCGCGGGTCTTCCGCGATTCCTGCCGGGCAGCGGTCTACGCGCCACAACTGCAGACCAGGAGACCAAGCCGAATCGGGTGAAGCGGACAGGGTCTGGCCAACGCCGGAGATGTCCAAGGTGCCGTGCCGGTGCGGGTCACTACGAGGAGGAAGTCCGGTATGACACAACGAGTGAGCAACCGAGGATTTGTGGTCCTCGGGGCGGTGCTGATCCAGCTGTGCCTTGGCGCGATCTACGCCTGGTCGGTGTTTACGCCCGCGCTGGAGGACTCCGGGTGGTCGAAGA
>Ga0316198_10001223_pt1 | contig 14914 bp, 15 predicted proteins | sample OudBieAanoxic_MG_FD_204935 | JGI IMG/M metagenome (GOLD analysis project Ga0316198, IMG submission 204935) | Coastal sediment microbial communities from Oude Bieten Haven, Netherlands - site A anoxic | ecosystem: Environmental > Aquatic > Marine > Coastal > Sediment | place: Netherlands...
TTCGTTACAGGCCGGTATCCTCCGGTGTTTCGCCGGTTTCCCGCTGCTCCTGCTGTTTCACGGCCTCGAGCGCCAGCACCAGTTCTGCGTGCCGGGGTTCCTCCTGTCCAGAGTAGAGGTAATTGCTGGCAGCGGAGTAGACCTTCTCCAGCTTCTGCAGGCGCTGGTAGAGATACAGCAGGCTGTCCGCTACATGATGCTCATCGTTGCCGCTGGCCTGCATCTGCTCGGCCGCCACTATGGCTATTTCCAGCTCTGATGCTGTCGGTTTCATCATTTTCTCCCCCGCAGGCTCAATTTGTACCTGCCGGCCCAGTATAACTGCCCGGATAGCCCGGGCAGAAAGCGATGTCAGGCAGTAAAATTGATTTTTCAGGTGCGGATGGCTAAGCTACCCCGCCTGTTTTAACTGGAGAGTACTATGCGTCAGCCCCTGGTCGCCGGTAACTGGAAGATGAATGGCTCGCTCGACAGCATCATATCGCTGGTCGAGGGCATCAAGGCCGGTATGAATTCTGTCACCACTGCCGAAATGGCGGTGTGTCCACCTTATGTATATATCCCGCAAGTAGCCGCGCTGCTGGAAGGCAGTGCAATTTCGCTGGGGGCCCAGGATGTGAGTGACCAGGAAGCCGGTGCCTATACCGGTGAGGTGGCGCCGGCGATGTTGACTGATGTTGGCTGCAAGTACGCCATTGTCGGGCATTCCGAGCGCCGCAGCCTCTATGGCGAGAGTGACGCAGATACGGCGAGCAAATTTGCGGCCGCGCGCAAGGCCGGTCTGACCCCGATTCTCTGTGTTGGTGAACTGCTGGAAGAGCGCGAGCAGGGCATTACCGAGGATGTTGTGGCACGCCAGCTGGATGCGGTCATTGACCTGGAAGGGATTGCCGCCTTTGCCGATGCTGTCATTGCCTATGAACCGGTCTGGGCGATCGGTACCGGCAAGACCGCCAGTCCGGATCAGGCGCAGGCCGTGCACGCCTTTATTCGCGGCAAGCTGGCGGCGCTGGACGGCGACGTTGCCGCAAAGGTGCAAATACTCTACGGTGGCAGCATGAACCCCGGCAATGCCGCGGAGCTGCTTGCGATGGCCGATATTGACGGCGGCCTGATAGGCGGTGCGTCTCTGAAGCCGGATGATTTCCTGGCAATCGGCAAGGCCGGCAACGCCTGATACTGTATCCAACCTAACTGAATCGGTAGCCCTATGTTTAGCTTCTTGCTGGTTGTGCAAATCCTGGTATCCCTCTCCATCATTACGCTGGTAATGCTGCAGCAGGGCAAGGGTGCCGATATGGGGGCTGCGTTTGGCAGTGGCTCATCGGGTACCGTGTTCGGGGCGCGTGGCTCCGGATCGTTTTTCTCCCGGGCGACCGGGGTACTGGCGGCGGTATTTTTCATTAACTGCCTGCTGATTGCCTCGCCCCTGATCCGGGAAAGCACCCGCGCTTCCGACGAAATTGCTGACCAGCTTGAACAGCAGGGCATGCAGCAGCAGGCGGCCGAGCAGACGGAAGCCATCGTCGAGGCGCTTGAGCAGCAGGCGGAGTCGGAGGACGTCACCGCGGAAGTCACAGAAGCTGTGGTGGTTGAGGAAGATGTTCCGAGTGTCGCCGACGAGCCGCCGGCAGAACTGCCTGTGGCGGATGACCTGCCGGAATAACCGCGCTTTCAAATCCTCGTTTGTTTTCAGGCCGATGTGGTGGAATTGGTAGACACGCTATCTTGAGGGGGTAGTGGCGAAAGCCGTGCCGGTTCGACTCCGGCCATCGGCACCAAATCAGTGTTTTCCTGGCGGCGGGCTGTGCCCGGCCTGATTCCGAGCTGCTTTATGTGGTTTTTTTATACCCCCAGAAATGCATTTAACTGTATGAAAAATATGATAAAAGGCGAATATCTCCAACTTGACAGCAATCCTGTGCTGCCCTAGACTGCACAAGCTTTTTTCACCGCATGTCCGAGTCGAAAAAATAATCAATATCCGGGCGCCCCACCGGCCCGGCTGAACGAGACGCCAACGATGCTGGAAAACTATCTGCCGATCCTGATCTTCATCGCCATTGGTATTGGCGTAGGTGTCGGCCCCATCGTACTGGGTTTCCTGCTCGCCCCCTACAAACCGGACAGCGAAAAGAATTCACCCTTCGAATGCGGCTTCGAGGCCTTCGAGGATGCGCGCATGCGCTTTGACGTGCGCTACTACCTGGTCGCCATCCTGTTTATCATTTTCGATCTTGAGATTGCCTTCCTGTTTCCCTGGGCGGTCGTGCTCGATTCCATCGGCATGTTCGGCTTTGTCGCCATGCTGGTCTTTCTGGGCATTCTGGTGATTGGCTTTATCTACGAGTGGAAGAAAGGGGCGCTGGAATGGGAATAGAAGGTCTCCTTAAAGAAGGCTATGTCACGACCACGGCCGACAGCCTGATTAACTGGGCGCGTACCGGCTCGATGTGGCCAATGACTTTCGGCCTGGCCTGCTGTGCCGTGGAGATGATGCAGGCCGGCGCCTCGCGCTACGACCTGGACCGTTTCGGCGTCGTGTTCCGCGGCAGTCCACGGCAGTCGGACGTGATGATTGTCGCCGGTACCCTGTGCAACAAGATGGCACCGGCCCTGCGCAAGGTCTACGACCAGATGGCGGAGCCGCGCTGGGTGATCTCCATGGGTTCCTGCGCCAACGGCGGCGGCTACTACCACTATTCCTATTCCGTGGTGCGCGGCTGTGACCGGGTGGTACCGGTAGATATCTACGTGCCGGGATGTCCGCCTACCGCGGAGGCGCTGCTGTACGGCATTCTGCAGCTGCAGAACAAAATCAAACGCACCAATACCATCGCCCGCTAGGGGCCCAACGGATAACGACAGTGTCTGATTCTTCCCGCCAGCTGGCAGAGCAATTACAGGAACGCTTCGGCGACAGCCTGGAGGCCGTCATTGATTCCGTCGGTGAGGTCACCATCGAGGTCGGCAGCGCCGGGCTGATAGAGGTGGCTACAGCATTGCGGGATGAGCCGCGCTTCCGCTTCGAAATGCTGATCGACCTCTGTGGTATTGATTATGCAAACTTTGGCCAGGATGAATGGACGAAGCAAGAGGCCTCCGGCTCGGGTTTCAGCCGCGGCGTTGAGGAGGCCACCGCCGGCCGGCTGCGGGCTGTTACCGAGGACCTGTCGGTCGAGGCACCGGGCGAGGCACGGCGTTTTGCCGCTGTCTATCAGCTGCTGTCGATCAGCAACAATCGCCGGCTGCGCATCCGGGTGTTTGCACCGGACGATGATTTGCCGGTCATACCATCGGTGATCACGGTGTGGAACAGTGCCGACTGGTACGAGCGCGAGGCCTTCGATATGTATGGCATCCTGTTCGACGGGCACCCGGACCTGCGTCGGCTGCTGACGGATTACGGTTTTATCGGCCACCCGTTCCGCAAGGACTTCCCGCTGAGCGGCAATGTCGAGGTGATCTACGATGCCGAGAAGCAGCGTGTCGTGTATCAGCCGGTCAGCATCGAGCCGCGCGTGCTGGTACCCAAGGTGGTACGTGCAGAACAGGTGGAGGCGGTTGACCTGATGCGGGTCGTGGAGCAGCCCGCTGCTGAGGCAGCGGCCGGGGAACAGTCGGAATAAGCCATGCCTGAGATTCGCAATTTTACCCTGAACTTCGGGCCGCAGCATCCGGCTGCACACGGTGTGCTGCGCCTGGTGCTGGAAATGGATGGCGAGGTGATCGAGCGGGCTGACCCGCACATCGGTCTGCTGCACCGCGGTACCGAGAAACTGGCGGAAAGCAAGCCGTTCAACCAGAGCATCGGCTACATGGACCGGCTGGATTACGTGTCCATGATGTGCAACGAGCACGGCTACGTGCTGGCCATGGAAAAACTGCTCGGCGTCGAGGCACCGATCCGCGCCCAGTACATCCGTGTCATGTTCGACGAGATCACACGCCTCTTGAACCACCTGTTGTGGCTTGGTGCGCACGGTCTCGATATCGGTGCCATGACCGTGTTTCTGTACGCCTTCCGCGAGCGTGAAGACCTGATGGATTGCTACGAAGCGGTCTCGGGGGCACGCCTGCATGCCACCTACTACCGGCCCGGCGGTGTGTACCGCGACCTGCCCGACAGTATGCCGCAGTACGAGGCATCCAAGTGGCACAGCCAGAAGGAAGTGGACCGCAAGAACGAGGACCGTCAGGGTTCATTGCTGGATTTCATCGAGGCGTTTACCGAGCGTTTCCCGGGGTGCGTGGACGAGTACGAGACCCTGTTGACTGACAACCGCATCTGGAAGCAGCGCACCGTGGGTATCGGCGTGGTTTCTCCGGAGCGTGCCCTGCAGCTGGGATTTTCCGGTCCCATGCTGCGCGGTTCCGGCATCGAGTGGGACCTGCGCAAGAAGCAGCCCTACGAGGTTTACGACCGTCTGCAGTTCGATATCCCGGTGGGTGTCACCGGCGACTGCTACGACCGTTACCTGGTGCGCATCGAGGAGATGCGCCAGTCGAACCGCATCATCAAACAGTGTGTCGACTGGCTGCGCAGAAATCCCGGCCCGGTCATGCTGGGAGACAACAAGCTGGCGCCGCCGCGGCGCGAGGCCATGAAGGCCGACATGGAAGCGCTGATACACCACTTCAAGCTGTTCACCGAGGGCTTCTGCGTGCCGGCCGGCGAGGCCTACGCAGCCGTCGAGCACCCCAAGGGGGAGTTTGGCGTGTACCTGGTATCCGACGGCGCCAACAAGCCGTACCGCCTGAAGGTGCGTGCCCCCGGTTTCGCGCACCTGGCGGCGATGGATGAAATGGTGCGCGGCCACATGCTGGCCGACGTCGTGGCCGTGATTGGTACTCAGGATATCGTGTTCGGGGAGATCGACCGCTGATGGCAACGCAAACCCAGGCCCGCAAGTCCGGGCTGCTGACGCCGGAGTCGCGTACCAGGATCAATGCCTGGGTCGCGAAGTATCCCGCCGACCAGAAGCAGTCCGCGGTGCTGAGTGCGCTGCAGATTGCGCAGGAACAGAATGGCGGCTGGGTCAGTCAAGACCTGCTGGATGCCGTGGCCGACTATCTCGATATGCCGCCGGTACTGGTCTACGAGGTCGGTTCCTTCTATTCCATGATCGAGCTGGAGCCGGTCGGGCGCAACATGGTGGCACTGTGCACCAACCTGTCATGCATGCTGTGCGGTGCAGAGACCATCGTCGAACATGTCGAGAAGAAACTCGGTATCAGGCTGGGCGAGACCACGGCTGACGGCCGCATCACGCTCAAGCTGGAAGAGGAATGCCTGGCGGCCTGTTGTGGCGGTCCGATGATGACCGTGAACGGCCACTATCATGAAAATCTCACTCCCGGGAAGGTGGATGAGATCCTGGATGGACTGGAGTAGGGCATGACTGTACAAGTCTGTTTTGACACGCTGCAGTTTGACGAGCCGTGGACGCTTGAGAACTACCTCAAGGTCGGTGGCTACGAGGCGTTGAAGAAGATCCTGAAGGAAAAGATCCCGCCCGCAGAAGTGATCGAAGAGGTCAAGGAATCGGGCCTGCGCGGCCGTGGTGGCGCCGGTTTCCCCACCGGCCTGAAGTGGAGCTTCATGCCACGCAATGCGCCGGTGCAGAAATACGTGGTATGCAACTCGGACGAGTCCGAGCCGGGCACCTGCAAGGACCGCGATATCCTGCGTTATAACCCGCACGCGCTGATCGAGGGCATGGCCATCGCAGGCTATGCCATGGGCGCCACGGTCGGCTATAACTACATGCGCGGTGAATTTCACCACGAGCCGTTCGAGCGCTTCGAGCATGCGCTGCACGAGGCCCGCGAGGCCGGCTTCCTCGGGCAGAATATTCTCGGCTCCGGCGTCGATTTCGAGTGCCACGGCCACCTTGGTGCCGGGGCCTACATCTGTGGCGAGGAAACCGCCCTGCTGGAGTCGCTGGAAGGCAAGAAGGGCCAGCCGCGTTTCAAGCCGCCATTTCCGGCCAACTTCGGCCTGTACGGCAAGCCGACCACCATCAACAACACCGAGACCCTGGCATCCGTGCCGGCCATCATCCGCAATGGCGGGAAATGGTTCATGGACCTGGGCAAGCCCAACAATGGTGGTGTGAAACTGTTTTCCGTGTCCGGGCACGTCAACAATCCGGGCAACTTCGAAGTGCCGATGGGTATCCCGTTCCGCGATCTGCTGGAACTGGCTGGCGGCGTGCGTGATGGCCACAAGCTGAAGGCCGTTATCCCGGGCGGGTCCTCCATGCCGGTGCTGCCGGCCGACGTCATCATGGAGACCGACATGGACTACGATTCCCTGTCCAGGGCCGGTTCCGCACTCGGCTCCGGGGCCGTGATGGTGATGGACGACTCGACCTGCATGGTGAAGGCGTCGATGCGCGTCTCGCGTTTCTATTTCGCCGAGTCCTGCGGCCAGTGCACGCCGTGCCGTGAAGGTACCGGCTGGATGTACCGCATTATCAAGCGCATCGAGGAAGGACAGGGGCGGCCCGAGGATCTCGACCTGCTGCTCAGCGCGGCCGACAATATCGCGGGCAAGACCATCTGTGCCTTCGGCGAGGCGGCGGCCTGGCCGGTACAGGGCTTCCTGCGCCACTTCCGTGAAGAATTCGAATACCACATCACCCACAAGCGCTGCATGGTGGGTGCATCCGCGAAAGGAGCCGCGGCATGAGTGCGCGCCCCGAGATTCCTGCCGCGGACGCCATCAACATCGAGATCGACGGCCAGCCGTGCCAGGCACGCAAGGGCCAGATGATCATCGAGGTCACCGATGCCCTGGGCATCAGCGTGCCGCGATTCTGCTACCACAAGAAACTGTCGATCGCGGCCAACTGCCGCATGTGCATGGTCGAGGTGGAGAAGGTACCGAAACCGCTACCCGCCTGCGCCACCCCGGTAACCGAGGGCATGAAGATCTTCACCCACTCCGATCTTGCGCGTGGTGCGCAGAAGGGAGTGATGGAATTCCTGCTGATCAACCATCCGCTGGACTGCCCGATTTGCGATCAGGGCGGTGAATGCGAACTGCAGGACATTGCGCTGGGTTACGGCGGTGACGTGACGCGCTTTGCCGAGAAGAAGCGCGTCGTAAAGGACAAGTACCTCGGGTCGCTGATCGCCACCGACATGACGCGCTGCATTCACTGCACACGCTGTATCCGCATGCTGCGCGAGGTCGCCGGCAAGATGGAACTCGGTGCCACCGGCCGTGGCGAGAATGTCGAAATCGGCACCTATATCGAAAAGTCACTGGAATCCGAGCTGTCGGGTAACGTCATCGATGTCTGCCCGGTCGGTGCGCTGACCTCCAGGCCGTTCCGCTTCAAGGCGCGTGCCTGGGAATTGCAGCAGCATGACAGCATTGCGGCACACGACTGCATCGGCTCCAACCTGCACGTCCATACGCGACGCGGCCAGGTCATGCGCGTCGTGCCACGTGAAAACGAGGACCTCAACGAGGTCTGGCTGTCGGACCGCGACCGTTTCAGCTACGAGGGCCTGTACAGCGAGGACCGCCTGGAAGCACCCATGGTGAAGGTCGATGGTGAGTGGCAGCAGGTGGACTGGGAGACCGGTCTGCAGGCGGCGGTTGACGGCATCCGTACCGTGCTGAATGCACATGGCGCCGAGCAGTTCGGAGTACTGGTTGCACCGACCGCAACGCTTGAGGAAATGACCCTGCTGCAGGCGGTTACCCGCGGTATCGGTGTGAACAATATCGATCATCGCCTGCGCCAGGCAGATTTCAGCGACCAGGAGCATGCGCCATTGTGCCCGACGCTGGGCCAGCCGCTGGCAGCGCTGGAGTCGCTGGATGCAGCGCTGGTCATCGGTTCCAATCCCCGCAAGGACCAGCCGATTGCCGGCCACCGCCTGCGCAAGGCCGCCATGGCCGGTGCCAGGGTGATGTTTGTCAATCCGGTCGATTACGAGTTTCTGTTCGATGTCCATGCGAAGGCGGTGGTGCCGCCCTCACAGATGGCCGGGGTTCTGGCCGGGATTGCGGCCTGTTTCCCGGACGCTGCGAGCGACGCGGCTGATGCCGTCAGGGCTGTGGTCAGCAATGCCAGCCCCGACGCGGCCCAGCGGGCCATGGCAGCGGCATTGAAGGCTGCGGACAGCGCCACCGTGTTGCTGGGCAACAGTGCCAGTGCGCATCCCCAGTATTCCATGCTCAAGGCACTGGCGGCGGTCATCGCCAGCGCCAGCGGCGCCACCCTCGGTATCCTGCCGGATGCTGCAAACAGCGTTGGCGGCTGGCTGGCGGGTGCGGTACCGCATCGCGGGCCGGCCGGCAGCAGCGCCACCGCCGGGCTCGATGCCCGGGCCATGCTGGAGGCGCCGCGCAAGGGTTACCTGTTGTTCGGCGTGGAGCCGGCCCATGACTGCCGGGACGGTGCACAGGCCATGGCCGCCATCGACAGCGCTGATTTTGTCGTGTCCATCACCCCGTTTGCCAGTGAGGCCACCAGGGCCCAGGCCGATGTGCTGCTGCCGGTGAGCCCGTTTACCGAGACCTCCGGCACCTTCGTGAATGCCGAGGGTCGCTGGCAGAGTTTTACCGGCGTCGCCAGTCCCGTTGGCGAAAGCCGCCCGGGCTGGAAGGTGCTGCGCGTGCTGGGTAACCAGTTCGGGCTGGACGGTTTCGAGCAGGCCAGCAGCGAGGAAGTTCGCGATGCCCTGCAGGCACAGACCGGTACAGTTAAACAGGACAACAGCCAGGCGCGTGGGGCGGTTGCCGCGGCCATGGACAGCGACGGGCTGGAGCGCATCGGCGACGTTGCCATCCATGCGGTCGACGCCCTGGTGCGCCGGGCGCCGTCACTGCAGCAGACCCCGGATGCCATGGCGGCCGGGCAGCTGCGGTTGAATTCCGCGCAGGCGGAAAAATCCGGCGTTCGCGACGGCTACGAGGTCAGCCTCACGCAGGGTGGCAGCAGCGTGACCATGGATGTTGCGATTGACGAACGGGTGCCGGATGGCTGCCTGTGGGTGCAGTCGGGAACGGAACAGGCCGCGGGGCTGGGAGCAAGCTTTGGACCCGTCTCTATCGAGCGTGTCTGAATGAGTCTCGCGGGGCAGCTGAAAACGGTGGTCCTTCTGACGGTGGCGAGTATGCGGTAGTACCCTCCCCCTGAGGGGGAGGGTGTTAAGTGAGCGAAGCGCCGGTCAATCCGGCTGTAGCAGGCGGAGTAAGTACAAGCAGTAACGCATTGGGTGTAATGGCAGAGAGACAAGGCAATCATGGCTGACGCAAGTATCTGGGAACAAATCTGGGGGCCGGTGTATATCGTGCTCAAGATTATTGCCATTCTGGCCCCGTTGATGCTTGGCGTGGCCTACCTGACCTATGCCGAGCGCAAGATCATCGGCTACATGCAGGTGCGCATCGGGCCGAACCGGGTGGGGTTCCGTGGCTGGCTGCAGCCGATTGCGGATGCGCTCAAGCTGCTGATGAAGGAAATCGTCATTCCCAGCAATGCCAACCGCTTCCTGTTCGTGATTGCGCCGATGCTGTCGATTGCCCCGGCACTGGCGGCCTGGGCGGTGCTGCCGTTTACCGATACCCTGGTGCTGGCCAACATCGATGCCAGCCTGCTGTATATCCTGGCACTGACCTCGGTGGGGGTGTACGGGGTCATCATCGCCGGCTGGGCCTCGAATTCGAAGTATGCATTCCTCGGCGCCATGCGCTCCGCGGCCCAGATCGTGTCCTATGAAATCGCCATGGGTTTTGCACTGGTGGGCGTGCTGCTGGCCGGCGGCAGCCTCAACCTGGTCGAGATTGTGCAGGCACAGGACGGCAGCCTGCTGCACTGGTTCTGGTTGCCGCTGCTGCCGCTGTTCCTGGTGTACTTTATATCCGGCGTGGCCGAGACCAACCGTGCCCCGTTCGACGTATCCGAGGGTGAGTCCGAGATCGTGGCCGGCTTCCACGTGGAATATTCCGGCATGGCCTTCGCGGTGTTCTTCCTCGCGGAGTACGCCAACATGATCCTGATAGCGGCACTGGCCGCACTGATGTTCCTCGGCGGCTGGCTGTCACCGTTCCAGGGAACCTGGTTCGAGGCCTGGTTCGCGTGGGTGCCCGGCATCTTCTGGCTGCTTGCCAAGACCTCGCTGATGCTGCTGCTGTTCCTGTGGTTCCGTGCCACCTTCCCGCGCTATCGCTATGACCAGATCATGCGGCTCGGCTGGAAGGTGTTTATCCCGATTACCATTGTGTGGCTGGTGCTGGAAGGCGCTGCCGTGGTGGCCGATGTCGGCCCGTGGTTCGATTGAAGGGTTCTGACATGGGTGATTTCGGCAATTTTCTGAAGAGTCTGCTCCTGTGGGAACTGCTCAAGGGTATGCGCCTGACCGGCCGGCGGCTGTTTTCGCGCAAGATCACGGTGCAGTACCCGGAGGAGAAGACCCCGCAGTCGAACCGTTTCCGCGGTCTGCATGCCCTGCGCCGCTATCCAAACGGCGAAGAGCGCTGCATCGCCTGCAAGCTGTGCGAGGCGGTATGCCCGGCACTGGCAATTACCATCGAGGCAGAAGAACGGGAAGACGGCACACGCCGCACCACGCGCTACGACATCGACCTGTTCAAGTGCATCTACTGCGGATTCTGCGAAGAGTCCTGCCCGGTGGATTCCATTGTCGAGACGCGCGTCTTTGAATACAGCTTCGAGAATCGCGGCGAGAACATCATGACCAAGGAGATGCTGCTGGCCGTCGGCGACAAGCACGAGGCACAGATTGCCGCAGATCGTGTGGCGGACGCCCCCTACAGGTAACCGATATGGGTTTTGAACGTTTTATTTTCTACTGTTTTGCAGCCATCCTGATCTTCGCGGCGGCGCGCGTCATCACCGTGCGCAACCCGGTGCATGCCGCACTGCACCTGGTGCTGGCATTCTTTACCTGTGCCGGCCTGTGGCTGCTGCTGGAGGCGGAATTCCTGGCGATTACCCTGGTGCTGGTATACGTCGGCGCGGTGATGGTGCTGTTCCTGTTCGTGGTGATGATGCTGGATATCAATACCACGCCGCTGCGTGAGGGCTTTGTGGAGTACCTGCCTGTCGGGGTCACGGTTGCCGTGCTGATCCTGATCGAGATGGGCATGGTTGTCGGGGTGAAGAACTTCGGCAGCGCCGTGGTGGCAATCCCGGAACGTCATCCCGAGGGCTACAGCAACGTACGTGAAATCGGCGGTGTGCTGTATACCGACTACGTGTACCCGTTCGAGATCGCCTCGGTGATCCTGCTGGTTGCGATTATCGCGGCCATCGCGCTCACCATGCGCAAACGGCCGGAGACCAGGTCCCAGAACCCGGCCCGGCAGATCGCCGTGAAAAGCCGGGACCGGGTGCGCATCGTCAAGATGAAAGCGGAAGAGAAAAACCCATGATTGCCCTGTCTGATTACCTGATCCTTGGCGCCATCCTGTTTGCCCTGAGCGTGGCGGGCATCTTCCTGAACCGGAAGAACGTCATCATTCTGCTGATGGCGATCGAGCTGATGCTGCTGGCCGTGAACATGAACTTCGTCGCGTTCTCCTATTTCCTGGGCGATATCGCGGGCCAGGTGTTCGTGTTCTTTATCCTCACGGTGGCCGCCGCCGAGGCCGCCATCGGCCTGGCTATCCTGGTGGTGCTGTTCCGCAACCGGCAGACCATCAATGTCGATGACCTGGATACCCTGAAAGGATAGCGTGATGGAAAATCTCTACCTCGCCATACCGCTTGCACCGCTGCTGGGCGCCATTCTCGCCGGCCTGTTCGGCAGGCAGATCGGCCGCATTGGTGCGCACAGCGTCACCATACTCGGCGTCGCGACTTCGTTCGTGCTGTCGGTGATCGTGCTCAAGCAGTTCGCCATCGACGGTGCCACACCGTACAACGCCAGCGTCTATACCTGGCTGGTGTCCGACGGCGTGCGCTTCGAGGTCGGCTTCCTGATCGACAACCTCACTGCCCTGATGATGACGGTGGTGACGTTTGTGTCGCTGATGGTGCACATCTACACCATCGGCTACATGCACGATGACCCCGGCTACCAGCGCTTCTTCAGCTATATCGCGCTGTTTACCTTCGCCATGCTGATGCTGGTGATGTCCAACAACTTCCTGCAGCTGTTCTTTGGCTGGGAGGCCGTGGGCCTGGTGTCATACCTGCTGATCGGCTTCTGGTACAAGAAACCGACGGCCATCTACGCCAACCTGAAGGCATTTCTGGTAAACCGGGTAGGGGACTTTGGTTTCCTGCTGGGCATTGCCGCGATCTATGCCTTCTTCAACAGCATGGACTATGCCACGGTGTTTGCCGCGGCGCCGGCGCAGGCCGGCAGCACGATCGAGATCTTCAGCGGGGTTCAATGGCAGTTGATGTCGGTTATCTGCATCCTGCTGTTTATCGGGGCCATGGGCAAGTCGGCCCAGGTACCGCTGCATGTATGGCTGCCGGACTCGATGGAAGGCCCGACGCCGATCTCCGCCCTGATCCATGCCGCGACCATGGTCACGGCCGGCATCTTCATGGTGGCGCGCATGTCGCCGCTGTTTGAACTGTCGGAGACGGCACTGGTGTTCGTGATGATTATCGGTGCGATCACCGCGCTGTTCATGGGGTTTCTCGGCATCGTCCAGAACGACATCAAGCGCGTGGTGGCCTACTCGACCCTGTCGCAGCTCGGCTACATGACCGTGGCACTGGGTGTATCCGCCTACGGTGCTGCCATCTTCCACCTGATGACGCACGCCTTCTTCAAGGCGCTGCTGTTCCTGGGTGCCGGCTCGGTGATCATCGCCATGCATCATGATCAGGACATCCGCAACATGGGTGGCCTGCGCAAGTACATGCCGATCACCTGGATCACCTCGCTGATCGGCTCGCTGGCGCTGATCGGTACGCCGTTCTTTGCCGGTTTCTATTCCAAGGACACCATCATCGAGGCGGTCCACCACTCGCATCTGCCGGGGTCCGGCATCGTGTATATCGCGGTACTGGCCGGCGTGTTCATTACCGCCCTGTACAGCTTCCGCATGTACTTCCTGGTATTCCATGGCGAGCCGCGCATGGACGCCCATACCCGCGAGCATTTGCACGAGACACCCTGGGTAGTGACCTTTCCGCTGATTATGCTTGCGATTCCCTCGGTGATTGCAGGCTACCTGCTTGGCCCGGTGGTGTTCGGCGACTACTTCAGCGGCATCATTCACGTCGCCGCACAGCACGACGTGCTGCGCGAGATCGGGGAGCATTACCACGGCCCGGTCAGTTTCGTGCTGCATGCCTTCGGCGGCCCGGCCATCTACCTGGCGGTCGCCGGCGTCGGCACGGCCTGGTACATCTACATGAAGAACCCGCAGATCGCCGACAACATGCGTCAGCGCTTCAGCGCTGTCTACCAGCTGCTGGTCAACAAGTACTACGCAGATGACTTCAACGAGGTGGTATTTGCCGGCGGCGCCCGCGGCGTCGGCCAGCTGTTGTGGAAGATCGGTGACGTGGTGCTGATCGACGGCCTGATTGTCAACGGCAGTGCGCGCGTGGTGGGCTGGACGTCAGGCGTGATCCGCAAGATCCAGACGGGTCACCTCTATACCTATGCCTTCAGCATGATCATCGGCCTGATGTTGATGTTGTTCTGGTTTGTCTTCAAGTCACCGGGAGCAGGCGCATGATCGACTTCCCCTTGCTCAGTGCCCTGATCTGGCTGCCGGTTGCCGGCGGCATCGTGCTGCTGGTGATGGATGCCCTGGGCAATACCGCCTCCCGGCAGACAGCACTGATCATTTCGCTGGCTACCTTTGCAATCAGCACCCTGCTGTACACCCACTTCGACGTCAGCACGGCGCAGATGCAGTTCCAGGAGCTGCTGCCCTGGATCGGCGCCTTTAACGCCAACTACCACCTCGGCGTGGACGGCATATCCATGCCGCTGATCATCCTGACCACCTTTACCACGGTGCTGGTGGTGCTGGCCGGCTGGCAGGTGATCAAGGAAAAGACCGCGCAGTACATGGCCGCCTTCCTGATTATGGAAGGCCTGATGAACGGTGTGTTCGCGTCGCTGGATGCCGTGCTGTTCTACGTGTTCTGGGAAGCAATGCTGGTGCCGATGTTCCTGATTATCGGCATCTGGGGCGGGCCGCGGCGCGTGTATGCCACCATCAAGTTTTTCCTGTACACCTTTTTCGGCTCGGTGTTCATGCTGGTCGCGCTGATCTACATGTACCTGCAGTCGGGCAGCTTCAGCATCCTGGAATTCCACCTGCTGCCGCTCGGCATGACCGAGCAGGTGCTGATCTTCATCGCCTTTCTGCTGGCGTTTGCGGTCAAGGTGCCGATGTGGCCGGTGCACACCTGGTTGCCGGATGCGCATGTCGAGGCACCGACCGGCGGCTCCGTGATCCTGGCCGCCATTATGCTGAAGATCGGTGGCTACGGCTTCCTGCGCTTCAGCCTGCCGATTACCCCCGATGCCAGCCATGCACTCGACTGGGTGATTATCCTGATGTCGCTGGTGGCCGTGGTCTACATCGGTTTCGTCGCGCTGGTGCAGGAAGACATGAAGAAGCTGATCGCCTACTCGTCGATTGCGCACATGGGCTTCGTGACGCTGGGCATATTCCTGGTGTTTACGCTGCTGGATAACAGCGGTTCGGTGCAGGGCGCAGCGCTCGGCATGGAAGGCGGCATGGTGCAGATGATTTCGCACGGCTTTATCTCGGGCGCACTGTTCCTGTGTGTCGGCGTACTCTATGACCGCGTGCACAGTCGCCAGATCAAGGATTACGGCGGGGTGGTCAACACCATGCCGGTATTCGCCGCCTTCATGGTGCTGTTTGCCATGGCCAACTCCGGCCTGCCGGGCACCTCCGGTTTCGTCGGCGAGTTCATGG